>Ga0126336_10002875_pt1 | contig 10024 bp, 9 predicted proteins | sample SidCmetagenome_FD_92530 | JGI IMG/M metagenome (GOLD analysis project Ga0126336, IMG submission 92530) | Coral microbial communities from El Islote,Puerto Morelos, Mexico - Siderastrea C C metagenome | ecosystem: Host-associated > Invertebrates > Cnidaria > Coral | place: El Islote,Puerto...
ATGTTGAACAAGGTGGGCAAACGAATTCAACACTTTTGTTTACACCTGAGAACATAGAAAAAGTTGAATCAAAATTACAGAACTTCATTGAACAGGGTGGCACACCTGAGAACAAAAGAAAAGTCGCCAAACGTGTTAAATTCAACAGTGTTGATCGGTGTTGAATTGAACGTTGAACCCTCGAGTTAACCGTTTTGTAGTCCCCACCACACCAGTACCCCCAATAAAAACGAATTTTAAGACCGAAAAGGAAATTTTCATGCCTGACGTTGTATTTAATCTAGCCACAGTATCTAACATAGCGTTCATTAACTGTGCGACTTCTTGGAAAACCAACAGAGAATATGTTTTTAGAACCCCTTCGCCCTGCCCATCAGGTAAAAACTCAGTCTAGGGTATGTCACGCAACCAACGTGCACTTTTTTCAGTTTCATTCATTTTAAAGTGCTCGTCGAGCCCAGTCTACTGAGAATACCTATACCTAAAGACGTGTTTTTTTTCGGAATTTAAATAAGAATATCTTAAAGCAGAATTTTTAACTTTTCTTGAAATTGTGATATATTGTACTCGACCTTGTACCATTTGTATTTGGGTCACCGAGCTTGTTTAGGAGAAAACGACCTGTTATTTCCCTGAACTGCTCAGCTTTCATAGAAAACCTATCAAGTTCTGAAGTGCGCGCGCTAATCACGCAAAAAAATGATGCGCAGAAAGGATGCGCAACGCAATTGAAGGGAATCACCTTAACAAGCTGTCTTATGTTCCGTTTTCGCGTGCGATAAAAGCGTAAGGGCCTGGCTTAACTCGGAAACATTGTTTCCAGACATGTTTTCTTGGGTGACTAAACTGGGAAACAAACGTTTCGGAAGCACTTGATTCAGAAACATTTCCTTGCTTCAAAGGCGCAAAATTTGCTTCCGCAACATATGTTTCTAGCGCGACTAAACTGGGAAACATTTGCGTCTGAAGCAATGTTTCCGCAACAATGTTTACTAGCTTAGCCAGGCCCTAAGCTCAGGCAAAAGGATAAAAATATTTTGTTCAAGCTTGTTTTCACGGTCAAATAAGTCTTGTGCTTGCGAGTGTGCTAACGGGGGGCTGGGGGTGTATAAACCAGGCTTTGAAGACAGAAAATTTAAACTGCGAATAGTGAACCACATAACGGACCTTTGGAGGTGTTACTCCCTTGCTTGTCAGGACACAAAGTTTAGGTTATAAATAAACGTAGCTATCAGTCAATCAGTCGATAAGATTTGTTTCGGTTGATTGAGGAGTTTTTATAAGAAAACGTTTTTGCACTGGCCAATTTAACATTATTTTCACGAATTGATAACCTCTTGAAAGTCATTAAGATGTGGTGATACTTTGCACGCGCGCAGCCATCATTCTCAGGTTCTTTATTAGGCACGGTCAAGAGGGTTAAGGCTCTGGAGTTGAGCATGGGTAGCAATTTAGTAAGAGTTATATAACTGTACATTTTGCTGGATACGAGAAGGCTGACTTCGCTGTCTGTAAAAAATATATGCTTAATTCTAAAGACGATTTCCACTGAATGTTCGACCAATAAGTGTAAAAATAAAGTTACCAAAAGATACTCATGGCATGGTAACATTTTGAATAGAAAAAGAAGAAATTATCAATACCTAAGCTCCCAAGCTGACCCTGCGAGAGAAAATTAATTCGAAGTTTTCCATATTTTAATTGAAAAGACGCTTCATATCAGTTCAAAACAAAATGGCGCCCGTTTTTAGCATATTTTTACGAGATTTGACATTAATTTTCTCGAGAATGCTTGAGAATTTAATCGCGGGGTTACTTGGAGAAGCAAAATAAAATGAGATGTTTCAAATAGTATTCTAAATGTTACCGTGCGATGAGTAGTTTTTTAGTAAATAATTTTTGCACTTATTGCTCGAATGTTCAGCGGAATCCGTCTTCATTTGTCTTTTTTGGTATAAGCTGTCTTCACTTTTACAACTCATAACTTCATTTCCTTTCATATCTTTCAGTTCAAGACACAGCACAGTGACCAGGATCAGCAAATGTTACAGATAATTATTAGTACATCATACGTAGATTGATATAGAGGGATGTTAAATCGCTAAAAGCTGTATACCCACAAGTGAAATAAAATGTTTGAAATCATTTTACAGCTGCAACTTTACTGTTTTAGAGTCAAGGTATTGAAATAACACTAAAACCAGCTTGATGCAAGTTTGAATTATCATGCTTCAGTAGTTTCTCTCACTTTCCAAACAAATAAACGAACAAACAAAAAATACACGTTTTAATTATTTTAATAAAATAAACCTTGGCTTCAGGTTAAATGATTTTCAGATAACGAGTGTGTCCAGTGGGAAACACCGCTATCGATTTTTAGAGCGATGATTACGTAACAATCGCATTTATATCCTCTACAAGAGCAGTTTGTTCCACTGTCGCAATGTCGTGGTTACACCCAGGGAAAACAGAGAATTGTTTACGTCGCGTACATCCTCGTTCCCAGGGTCTTTGAGTCTTTGGATCTTTCGTTCCCAGGGTCTCAGGCTTTTTGGTCAGAGGGCAGACCGCGTAAGCCTGAGGACTCTGGGTACGAGATTGGTTCTCAGCCCAGACCCTCAATCGAACGCTGACTTGTTTTATGTTCAGATGGAATGAACTCTGCTCCCGCCGGTGCACAACATTTCAAACTTGAAACCAAATTTTTGGAATTCAGAAGCTGCATGTCGGCTTTCTGAAGTTGTTAGTGTTTACGTGAGACCACTTTTATTCACCTTCAATTTTTGTTCTGACTTGTATTTATTATTCTCTAAATAGAAGACATGTTCCGGAAGAATAACATCCATCGTCTGTGGTACAAAGTCCACAAAAGAAAAGCCATTGCGACAGTTACATATTCTTATCAATCCATTCAGTTTAACATAATTATAGAATCAGTGTCAGGTGATATTATTTTCAGATAACAAGCGTGCCTTATGGATGATACTTCTCATGCAAATTACTTTTTTGTTAAACGTATTGTATTTTTCTTTACGATGTACGAGCTCAAGTTCAAGTATCTTTCCATTAAGACTTTCCTTTAATTTTTAATTTAACATTGCGTATCTCTAGGGTAACCAAGAATGACCCCTTACCAAGAACTTAATTCATGGTTGGTAGTTCAATCGTTTGAATCCCTTTGGTCAGCAATGTATTACATCACTTTTTCTATTTTTGTGTCAGTGACAATTAAGCCAATCAGTTTTTGTCCTACAGCTCTTGTTTTAACCCTACACATGACGTAAAACTTCGTATCAATCAATCTAGCGTTATTTTGAGATAAACAAAATTCTCTCGAGAAAGTTGATATCACATCTGGAATGCAGAAAAGAGAGGAATGACTTGGAAATTGTATTTTGGAGTGTTAAAAATAAATAAAAAATCAGACAAACAAAAACAAAAGAAAAAACAACAACAGGGGTTGCTAACGAAATAAGGCCATAAATACGGTATTTCTTGTACTTGTGGCGACTAAAGTAATTTGCTCCAATATAAATTGTATGATAGCTCGATCCCTAGTGTTGCTAAAATACAACCTGTCACCTTGAAGTTTAGAGTTAAATTGGTTTTTATTGTTATACCTCACCTTACAAAATTTGAATAATGAAATGAAAAGTGACTACAGGCCAACGTGACGTTAAAAAAAAAAGAAATTAGTGAGGAATTTATTAAATAATTATTGGGAAAATAACAAAGACATAATCCTTCGTTACTTTAGTCGAGTGCGCTACTCATCTTGACGAACATCGGTTAAATCTGCTGTCATGAATCAAACATTGGTGTTGATTTTGCTTTTTGCTTTTGTGACGACTTTTTACTATGAAAGTGAAGGCAAACCACCTAAGGTATAGTGATACTTATAATTCTTAATGTAGAAGTTGTTTGAAGGTTTAAGTCCATCACGGTCTTCACCGTATTACTAGGACCACGTACACTGTCTTGAGGGATGCGAAAAAAGAGAAAAATTGTCAAAAATTAAAGTTAGTCGGTTTACTCTTAGCTAAGTTTACACTAGAGCAAAAGTATCCGGATTCGTAAATGTTTCCGGATTCGTCACATCTTACGTGTTCATAATCGTGAAGCGTTTACATTACATAGTATTCGGATTCCTAACAGTCTATACTAACACACTACGAATCCGAAGATCAGTGATTTCTTCACAGAGCGATCGTAGACTTAAGTGTGAATTTAAGGCAAAGCAGAGGGAATCTTCTTTTGCTCATGTCAGCTTCCACTGAAAACAAAAACAAAGGTCAAAATACATTCGTCACCCTGTTGGCGATCCAGTTTGTCAACAAACACACTAAATATAGTTGAATCAGTTTCTGTGGTGCTATAAGTTTTTATATCAGGAAAAACTTGCTAATACAATGTACAATGCCAAGACGCGAAGGCCGTAAAAGCCGTAGAAAGTCTTCGGATTCACTGAAAAACCCGTTTACACAACAAGAGATTCCGGATTTAAAAGTATTTGGATTCAAAGTACCCGCTTTTATCATCGTATTCAAAGTATTCGGACTTGTGATGAATCCGGTGATTTTTGGAACCGGATTCGTCGCTTAATTTGTGCGAAAACGAATCCGGTGGCAAAAATCACCAGATTCACCACGAATCCGGTGGATTCATCACGAATCCGGTGACGTTTGCTCTACTGTAAACTTAGTCTTAAAGGAGATGCTCTTTTGCCGGAATTGAAATAGCTCCATGTATGGGCTATTATTTTCGAAATAAAGCATACCTGTGAATTAAACGCGATCTTTCATGAGTAGAAGATCACATTAATAATATAGTTTTGTGGACTAATAATTTTATATTCTATATTTAAAGATGTACATATAAGTTATATTTTCATTCAATTCATTTGTAAACAACTTAATATTTTTAATGTGCGTTAGATCATGCTATGGATAGCGCCCAATGTTAGGTGATTCATGAACTTACAAGACTCGGAGTTTGAAATAGAGAGTGGACTTGCAATGTGCTTTATTACTATTATTATTATTATTATTATTATTATTATTATTATCCTTTTTGAATATAACCTCGCATAACCTCAGTTCTCCAAAAGCTCAAAAAGTAAAAAAGTAATTTAAATGGTGAAGGAACATCTTGAAGGATTCACTCTTAATTATGAAACGACTAACCAATTACGTTGCTTTCAATTAGCGACGATTCAGTGAAAATTGCAAGAGCATTTTCCTTTTCCCCTTCCTTTAATACGGAATGCTCCAATTCATTTCAAATAAACTTTCCTTGTCAAGGCTTGATTTGCTTCTTGAAACAAATAATATATATTAGCCTTAATTTTACATTTTAACTATGGAGTTTATGGCTAAAGAAAGGCTAGATGAAATATGCATTCACTTTTATACTTGGATGAGGATAAGGAGCATAAGAAAAATTGAGCAAAAATTAAGGAAATATATAATGCATAACGTCATCACCGTGTTTGCTTTCCAATTATATTTCTAAAATCGACAAATATGTTAGCTATGAAGATGTCCCCGGGAATCGAACCCATGACCTTCCACCGGTTGGGTGCTCTAACCAACTAGACCACGAGCAGTCGTTATTTTTCCTTCAAGGATACTAGGGTGCGCAAAGAATCTGGGATGACGTAATGCGTGGGGGAGGGGGCGAAGCCACGAATCGTGAGGAACAAGTCGCCATCCCTGATTACTCACTCTCATCCCGGTCTTCAGCACCGGGTTGAAATCATCCTGGGGAGAACCCATTTTTGCTCCAAATCATGTAAACACCTACAGGTAAATGATCAGACACCGAGATGAAAGTCATCCCGAGATGAGATGAAGGTCATCCCGGGGTAAAACTCATCCCGGGATGAAATATCATCCCGGGGTAAAACTCATCCCGGGATGAAATAACTCATGTAAACGGGGCCTAAATTGGCTGTGGCCGGCCTACAGAAAATAATTTTTTATAATTGTCTTTGTGGTTATGCATACACAGTCATACACGATGAGAACAGTCCGTTTTTTGATTACATAAAATTCTTGTATGGCGCAATGTTGGATTTTGCTAACTGACGGAAAATGGAATTCGGTGTTGGAACATTCACCTTTTGCGTCTTCCGTTCATTTGCGATTGTTATTCAAGAGACGCATAGAAAGGATTGGACAAATTCAGGGACAATTCAGCCAGTTTTTATCTCGTGGTTGTCGGATATGCAGTAGAGGTGCGCGCATTTCTGAACACATTCCTGGTTATCTTCGTGAGCTGTCGTGTAGATTCACTGATGTTTGTGAGAGCTTCGGTATTCCTAAGAGAGGAACTTTGCTTTGATTTCCAGTTTTGATTACACTACGTAATAAGCTTGTACGATGCAATGTTCGATTTTACTGACATGACTGAAAATGGAATTCTGTGTTGAAACATTCAATTCACCTTTTGCGTCTTCTGTCCATTGAGGATTGTTATTTGAGGGAAACATAGAAAGGATTGCTTTAACGGGGGCAACAGGAAACATGAATAGAATAATATATTCTTTTAAGAAGAGAAGAAAAGAGACATTTTTGATATTCTATTTTGATGCAATACGGAGGCGCTTGTTGAGTGTGCTAATCGAATGTTAACGGTTTTGGGAACCTAAAAGCTTGCTGAAATGCGGCTGAAAGGCTAACACTTCACAAGGAGAACCTTTTATCTGGTTTGTAAACTTAACTGGCTACTAGTTTAGTCATTTCCTGACTAAACTAGCGATCAAATTCCATAAAAATCCTTATATTTGGCCACCAAAGTGGACTCGTGAACCTGGGTGCCCTGTGCAACAGCCACGAGACCTTGGTTATTAAGACGGCCCCCCGCGAAACGCGGCCGTCTTTTAGTTTTGCTGTAGGGCATTCCTTTGGTATGTTCTTGAAGGTCATGGATGGTTGACTGGTATGTTAACGATATATATGGGCACGAAGGGATAGATAAAATTGAGTTACCGATTTACAAGGTGATTCCTGTCATTAAAGATGTGATTCCTATATGATATAAGGTGGAGGTGATCCTGAATTAAACGCGTAGAATTGAATGGTTTTCTATTACCAAACTTGTTGAAAATGAAATTACGAATATATGAAATTCATATATTTTAACTGCGGAATGAGCATGAAAAATAGAGCATGAAAGTAAAAACAATAACAAATAACAATTTGACAACTTTTTACTTTAGTAAACTAAAATTCTAGAGCGAAACATTTGTAGTTTTTTGAGTATTAGACATCAAATTGTCTCATGTTAACTGCGCCTGTGCTGTCTGTTGGCATTTTCGCAAAAACCTTGGCGGGGGGAGACCATGAAGAAGACTGTTGCGAAGAGGTACCAATTCATGAAAAATTTTAGGTTACTTTTTGGACTACTGACACCATGTTATACTGCCGAATAAGTTCCAGAACTTATTTAACACAACCACGTCTAGAGGAATCACTTGAGTAGAACTTTCTAGAAAATATTCTTATCTTAAATGGATTACATTACATAACAAATTCAACTTAGTTAGTTGGAAATCACCTTTCTACAAGAAGGTAGTCACGTAAAACAGGTAACACAATTGTATAAAATGCCTAGCATTCTTGATATTGACAATGTGGGATTGACAATATATGGATTAAATCTTCTACAGTTCTGTAGGAAATTTAATTCTAGTGGCTCACAAATTAACTTCAGCTTGTAAGGGCGTTTTTGATAACCCACAGGTTTTCTTGTTAAATGTTAGGTTTTCATTGAAATACAGCGCAAAAGAAATACAACACAACACATACAACACAACAAAAGAACAAAAGAACAAAAGAAATATAACACATGGACAGTACTTGATCTAGTGTGTAAATTTTGTTGGCTATTTATTGTCATTTTTCGTTAATTGACTAAACTGGAGATCAAGTTATATACAAATCCTGATATTTTGCCACGAAAGTGGTCTTCTCGTGAGCCTGGGTATTCATTGCAGTAAACACGAGATCTCGTCCGTGGGACGGTTATTTTTAATTGCGATAAGGCAATCACTCCTTTACAACATGCTAAAATTACTCCAATATTCTAAATGTTGCAAGGAAGCAAGTTATGAAATTCAATGTTGCCTTTCCTTTCAAAAAATCTTTAGCTTAAAAACAGCTCAACGCAGCGTAAAAAGAGTACTTATAACTGACGAAACAATAATTAATATTTACTAACTTTTTGTAAAACTGTTAAAAAAAACAAGAAAAATTGAATTGGTGTCGCATACTTTATAACTGAGTCTAGTGGCAATTGACGGTAAAATCAATTGACGGTAAATAAAATCACTCCATCAGACGAGTTCAGCTTGTTAGTGAATAACAAATACAACAGTTCTGGCCCCGAGTTTTTGTTTACTGTTGGTTGCTGTTCGCTAACTGAATTTGATAAATCAAGCCAATTTCTTGTTCAAAACGAAAAATTGACTGTGGGTCCTCAATTTAAGCATCGCTTTGTTGCTTTAAACAGCTGAGCGCGAGAAACGTAAAAATTGTCTAATGGATGTGCTGTGAGCAGGCGAAATCTGAAAATCCAGTACGCACCAATTGCTTACCCAGGGTTTAGTAGGGTGGGGTAAGATGAGGCCTGGCAACTCTTGGAGTCCCTCATGGGAAGGAATCTTCAACTTATCATACAGGGCAGCGAATTCAATTACGTTTTGCTACAAGGAATATAAAAGGAAAAAATTTCATTTTGCGGCATGTTTTGTCGTGCGTCAGATACAATGTATTTCAGTTTTATTTATTCTTAAAGGAAAAAGAAATTCGTTACAAAGAAGAATAAAGCGTTGTAGTCTCCTTTATTTGGACGTAACTTATCACTAACGCCCCACTGAACCTAAACTGAGTAGATAAGGCTTAATGATGATGATCAATTTTGGTGGGTTTGTATGTAGACCTTGTTGTCACTGTTTCTCTGTATTTCAGCAGGGAGCACCGAATGATCGCCTTGTCCAAGTTCAAGAGCGATTGAAAGTCAAAAAGGTCAGTGTTAGGACAGTCGTGCTCAGAGTCGTGTTTCTTTAGCTGCTGAAGAGTATTTTACAGGTTATATCTGATGGTCTACAGTGACATCTGTATATCACTTCATTTCTGTACTTCCATAACTGAAGAGAAAGGGCTTGGGGGGGGGAGCGGTTATTCTTTTACACATTTGTATACTAATAAGGTCTACTTGGTATGGGGAACTCTCTCGTATTTCGTTCTTGCTCTAAAAGGATTGCTAGTGGAAAAATGATCGGTGAAAGAAGAGAATCCGCCAGAAATTTCTGTACCTAAGTCCAAGTATATTCTGAGTAAGGGGACCTAGGAAATTTCTTGGGCGAGTTGGTAGACGATCAAAAATAAAAAGCCACGTGGTTGCTGTTGAACTTTCTACATCAACTCTTGGATGTAGGCGATATATTCTTCTCGTTTCGCTTACTATACTTTTGGTCCTTCTGGTTAGTTATGTTCGTTCTAGCTTTTTACAAAAATACTGGGGAAATCTTGTAATATGCAGTGAAAGCAGAAAAAGTAATCGGAGAGCGTTGTTTTATTTAATGCTAGCTAGGAGATCGTTTAAGGTTGAAAACACAAGCCATTTCAGTAACTTGAAATTTGATGTTTTTTTGACAAGCACGGATTATCAAAAGTAAAAAATAAATGGACTTAAAAGCCTCCCTAAATTGAAGCAAACTAAGTACAACAATGTACTCAGTAAAGGATATCGCAGTTCATGACTATCTGATTAGCTTCCCTGCACATGCCTAAAGTAAGTGAGAAGAAATGCCACCAGTTGCCAGTCTTTTATTTTTCTTTATTACGAATGTTGGTAGTAATCTCGGGTTGATTAAACCTTGCTTTCACTGTTTCGTGTTTCAGCCGGCAAAGCAGGCAAAAGGCCGAAAAAACTGGAGCTCAATAAGCTTTCATCCGGGAAGGTATGGCTCAATCATGTATGGGTAAATCAAGGATACAAAGAACAGAAAGGTTAGTGTCTA
>Ga0126336_10002876_pt1 | contig 10023 bp, 12 predicted proteins | sample SidCmetagenome_FD_92530 | JGI IMG/M metagenome (GOLD analysis project Ga0126336, IMG submission 92530) | Coral microbial communities from El Islote,Puerto Morelos, Mexico - Siderastrea C C metagenome | ecosystem: Host-associated > Invertebrates > Cnidaria > Coral | place: El Islote,Puerto...
CCTAGGTGGGTGGTGGCCGCTTCAGGGTTACCATGGATACCTCCTTCCCTGCTGTGCATCGCCGGGCTCCACCAACCTTGAGGCACCAACGCCCAAGCTCATCTATTGTTGATGAGTTTAACTGGTTTGCACCAGATAATGTTTAAGATTAGTTGCAATGTTTAAGATCAGTCTTTTTAGCATGTCTAGGATATTTTATGCATAATTATAATTTACTGAATGTATTCCTGATGAATTTTACCGTGTTTACATAAAATTGAATTGAATTGAATATCTCAACATTATTTTGTATAAAAGGATGCAATATCCAAACAAAGCATTAACTTTAGCATGTTACAAATTTCTATTGATTTCTGTTGGCCCTAGTATCATATTATTTTATGTTGTTTCGTGCTTGTAGCTGTTGCTCTAAGTCCAGATAAACCCAATTTTCTCATGATTTTTGTAGGCCTTGCATCACACATGTACATTGTATCTATGTTGTTTCATGCTTGTAACTCTTGCTTTTAGTCTAGATTAACCCAATTTTCCCTCGGTATCTGTTGGCCCTGCATCATGCATGTACATTGTATCTATGTTGTTTCATGCTTGTAACTCTTGCTTTTAGTCTAGATAAACCCAAATTTCCCTTGGTTTCTGTTGGCCCTGCATCACATGTATACATTGTGTCTATGTTCTATGTTGTTTCATGCTTGTAACTCTTGCTTCTAGTCCAGATAAACCCAATTTTCCCTTGGTTTCTGTTAGTCCTGCATCGCACATGTACATTGTATCTATGTTGTTTCATGCTTGTAGCTGTTGCTCTTAGTCTAGATAGACCCAAATTTCCCTTGGTTTCTGTTGGCCCTAGTATCATAATTATTATGTTGTTTCATTGTTGTAGCTATTGCTCTAAGTCCAGATGAACCCATTACTATGGAGTCCCTACTATCTTTGGTTCAGCTGACAGAGTTCGTGACTCTGATGCCAAGGTTCACTGCCTCAGTACCATCTTCTTGGGTGGAGATTCAGCAGGATCAGCAGCGTCTGCACCAGCACACTCTCTTAGACCCTGTGCTGCACACCAGGACTTGGAAACTGCAATCGGATAGCAGCAGGTTTGTAGACAGGACCAACAAGGGAGTTTAGAGACCTTCAGGTCAAACTACACAGCTGTATAAATGGATACTACCAAAACAATATCAAAGGTCTGTTGCAGTGATAATGCTAGTCATTTAATGCCACAGATGGCAGCTTTAGAGTGTCACTTACTAGATTTTTACCTTCCAAGGATGTCAATAATAATAACTTAATTGACCACTCCCCATGAGGGGCTTTTCAGGGACAATGAAAGAAATAATCCAAATAAACATAATAGCATTAAGAACCTCAACTGGTGAGAGGCAGACCAGTTGGCTATTTACAAGCATGGCTGAGGAGTTGAACTCGGGACTACCAAGAACAACTCCAGCTAGTGCTCAGAGCGGGACTTGAACCTGGGACCAAGCCAAGCGGTTAGGGCGCCAAGTGGTTAGGGCACCGTTCATCCTCAATGAGTGCGGGCACATTTTAAACTTTGTTTGTTTTGTTGTTGTCAGCTTCCTAACAAAGGAACAAGTCGTTGAGCTGGTGCTTCCAAGATATTGCCATGTTGGCCATGTTGATGTCAGATTCTCCTTAAGCCCTATGACGACGCAACCAACAACAAATGTTTACCTCCTGAAGCCCCCTTACCCCACCTCTTTTAAACCCAACCACAAGACCTGTGCGCTTCCCTTAGCTGAACACCAGAAGAAGGGAATACTGGCTTCTGCCCAAGAGCAAGACACTGTTGTGTGTGGTCCTGTGAATTTGAAATTAGGGATTGACAGCACGGGACGCCATGGCCGTGTGACGTTGACAAGCCCACAACTGATCAAATCCAGCAGTAGAATTTTATTGATTGTGTTTGAAAGTTGTGGGCCTGGTGAGGATCTCTCTGAGGTGTCCATAACAGTGACAAGATTCAAGAACAACTCACCAGCAGAATGCCATAAATTGAGAAACAGTTTGCTAGAAAACAGTGCTGCTCGACTTCTTGATGTTGTTGTGGGATCTGAACTTGTGCATGGGGCAGCAAGAGTTAATGATGGCAGGAAACTGGCACTTGAACTCCTCTGTTGGATTGCTGGAACTTGGCTCAATTACAAGACCAGGTAATTAATTTTCTGGTGACAGCAAATGACTACTGAGTAGAAAGTCTGAGAGAAGAAACAGTACTAGAAGATTGTTACTACTCTTTAATACAAACACGCAAATGAACATGCAGTGGCCTACCCATCACTGCCAATGTGAGAAAAGAATTGAAAACAAATTTGGGTTGAAAAGGAGGAATGATGATAACAGCATATGGGCTGGTAAAGGGGTATAAATAATTAATTTAATTATAATTATTATATTATATGTTATAATTATTATACAGGCTGGTAAAGAGTTTCACTCAGTTACAGTTATTGGTGAGAAGAAGCCGAACTAGTGAATAGTGCTCCCTAATCTCAGCTGTTGCCATAATATTTGAGTCTTCCCCTGCTGTGTTCCCAGAACTGCCTGATTTCGCATTCTGTTGAGGTGATAACCTCTCTGAGTTTTCCTCATTGATAAAATAGTATGAGCCACTCATGTACCTTTTGCATAGTGCTCTTATGTAGTCTCTGATTTGTTAATGAACAAACAAACAAACAAACAAACAAAGGAACAAACGAATGAGTAAATAATGGAATATATAAATGAGTGAATGAACAAACAAATGGGAAGTGGAGTGAAAATCCACATAATGGGTCTTCTCTGCTTACTCAAAAAAAGAGGTGTTCCTCTCAACGAGAACACGGTAGGCCTTTCAAACATTGTTTATAGCTTAACTGTAGCTGTAGCTTGTGAACCTCTTGTTTAAGGGATCACAGAGATGTCATGTTGGTTCAGGAAGTGGAAGCTTATCTACCCAAGCTTATTCAGATATGTTACCTGTCCTGTGGACGGAGTATTGCTCACAAGTGCAGCAGACTACTGATGATGTGTGGAAGGTACTGTCTGCTTACTCACTCTTGATATTTTTTGTTTATGGTTTTTCTTCTGAATTGGTTGGAAAGACACAGTATGTTTTTGAAAATTGCTATTAGTTGCACAGTAATGACAGTGTTATAGTATTTGTGCCTTTCCTTAATTTGGCGTTGCTTTTCTCAAGTGGTCAGTTATTCATTTGATTAGAAAAACAAGCACAAGCATACTACAATTTTCAGCTGAGTGAGGCACAAGGGAAGTTTCATGACAAAGTTTTGATGTTTAAGTTACCATGTCAAGGGCAACTTGCTCCATTTCCAAGAGAGACTACGTCATTCAGCAATAAAGCAGGCAAGAAATTGTCAGACATGATCGATTCATGCAGTTTCCCTTGGAAACAGAGCAAGTTGAGCTTGGCAACATGTTAACTTGAAAGTTAAAACTTTGTGACCAAACTTCTCTTGTGCCTTACTCAACTGAAAATCATAGTATATGCATGAGCAGATTGAATGGTGTCTTTCTGACAGAAGTATGACATTAGCAAGCAATTTTGTTTTTTATTTTTGTTGTGGTTATGCTTATGCTTACTTATCATTCATGTGAAGTGAAGACACGGCTTTGTGCTAGGGGCATATGCTTGTGCTTATTGTCCTTATATTCGTGCTGCTTGTGGCAGTCTTACGTTTCGTGAAATCTGAGATACACCGGAACCATTCCTTCTAAAATTACTCAAAAAGAAAAAAATGAGGGAAACGAAGTTGCAATTTACTCCAGTTTTATTGCCAGGTACAATAAAATATCAAAATTCAAGCTCCTTTCTTTTCTAGAATATAAAAAGAGACAGAATGAAATGTAAAATAAGTACCCTGGGAGGTTACATTTGTGTTCTTCTTGTCCTTCTAGGAAAGCTGTTGGTAACAAGAATTCCACGAACTCAACATCATCATTTAGAAGGTCCTTGTTGGATGCAATCCTGGATGTTCTCCGACACACACCGCGTGCAGTGTCTGCAGGAGCAGTTCATTGGCTTTTTAAGTTACTTACTGGATTTGCAGCTCAGGCAGATTCTACTCTTACTAGCTTTGTTTGCTTGGAACTGCTGGAATTTCTGTCCACAAAGCTTAATGCTAGAAGACTACGAGAACATCTCACTTTACGATCAAGGTAAGGTTGGTGTCAGTTAGCATCAGGTTATCTGTTAACTTTTCATTTGAATTCTTGCATTTGAATGTTGGCAGTTATGTGTCTGATTGTTGGACACTGAGAGGAAAGGGCATTTCTGTTGAGATTCTTACCAGTGATTACAGTTGTACTTTGATCTGGCTTGTAATACACTTCAGATAATGCCTTTTCTAGTTTGATGATTGTTTTAACAGCAAAGGCATTATTTAAGACATGGGAAACCCTTGTTTAGCTGATGGTATTGTGACTGAGTTAAAAGATATCAGCCACTATTTCAACCTTGCCTGTCTTGGAGCCAGCAAAAATGTTGATCATGTGAGGAGTACTTGGAAAGTGCAGAATGAAACATGTGCATAAAATAGGCCTAATTTTAAGCCATTTCAGATGTTTAGATTCAATGGAATGTGATTTGTGGGTTAACCCTTTATGATACTACAGGTATGGCTTATATGGCTGCCCTCTGGACCCCATCCTGTTTGATGCTGTGCCAAAAGCCTCCACCACCCAGCAGAACTCACCTTTGGTCAGTTCTCTAAGCACACCATCTTTAGCCTACAAAGGGGCACCTGTTTCTACCATTAGTTCTTCTTCTCACCAAGAACCATGGTTCAACGTGAATTCTTCACTGGCTTGCCAAGGCCTCTTAGAAGTCCAGCCCCTTCATTTTGTGTGCTGTTCAACAAGTGATGGTGCTAGGGTGGAGAGGGTTGACTCCCTGCAAGTGGCAGGCAGTTTAGGTCCCACAGGAGTCCCAGCTGCTACAATGCCAATGCCTCCACCTGCAACTTTGCCAACTGTCTCAGCATCTTTGGCTGCTCTTGAACAAGAGCTTCAGGTGTTGAAGGTAGCAATATTTACGTGATTAAATTGTTTTACATAAGGTGTGTAAACATAACAGGACTTGTAGCATTCACTATTAGTAGTTAGCTACCCAACATTTCTTTACGACAGAATGAGATTCTCAAGGTCCTGGCAGTTGAGAGATTAAAGCACCGGTATGTGTAGAGTGACCTTGCTGTGATAAACACAACATTGCTTCAGTTGTTGCCCATGATTATATGGATGTCACTGCACAAGTCATTTCCAAGTTAGGCTTTTTGGCTTTCTGTGCAACTGCTTACATGTACATGCATTCTAAGTGGAGTTCTCTTTATCGAAAAAACTGCTAGCCACTCCACTGTGCTTTAGAGCATGTCTTTAAATTTATTCCAATAAAATATTGCTGCTAACATTTTGATGCTGTATGTTGTTTTTGAGATGCAGCAGCACCAACAGCAGCTAGTCAGCCTGCAACAACACAAGCAGCAACTTGAGAAACACAAGAAGGAGCTTGAAGACCTGTCAATGTGGTCCCTGTTCCCTAAGTTTCTGGCCAAAGTTGGTGACCCTGGTGGTGTCCCATGGATAGCTCCAGCCAGCGTGCAAGGATTTGTGCCGCCACCCGTTGGCACTCCCATGACATCCACCAGCACTCCCATTAATCTGGCTCAGCAGAAAAAACAAACAGAATCCACCAAAAAACAGGAGAAGACAACTGGTGCTCCTGTCTCACAGCCAATACAGCAACATCTCATGCAGGTTAGATTGGGTCAGAAATATATTTACTTCCGCTTGCATTAAAACATTACCTAAAATTTGTGGTGTGAGTCCCAATTGTTGTTGCAATTTTAGAAATGAAAGCAAACCCCCCCCCCAAAAAAAAAATGGTGTTTGGAATGTTTGATGCACTTGAATTCTTGAGATTTTACAGAAAAGGTTTGTACCACCAAGAAGTTTATAAAAAAAAGAAATTAAATTAACTTAACTTACATTTAAAAAATCTCATTACATTGTACTTTGTAACACCTGAACATACATGTAGGTAGTGAAAGGACTGGTTATGAAACCTTCCAAGTTTTGAAGGCCACGATGTAGCTGCCACAATTAACGTTGAAAGCACTACAACTTTTGATTTTCTCTTTGCATGGACACAATATGGATGCATTTCTGTTGGTTAGTTGCTCCAACATAGTTCAAAACCTTTAGTGGTTTGTGTATGGTAATTGCTAAATACACCTGTACAATAACAAAATCATAAAACAGAAATTTGTTGGTATTCATGACCATTTTCTTTCATTTACTATGTGTTCACTGGGGAAACAAGTGACTCAGACCATTCAGGAAGCTCCGCTGAACAAAATAATCTCCAGAGTACGAAATCTACTCACATCACTGTGTTGATTCCTCAGTGTGGGGAGCAGGGATGGCACAGTGGTGGGGGAGCACTTGCCTCCTACCTATGTGGCCTGGGTTCGATTCCTGGACTTGGTGTAAGACGTGGGTTGAGTTTGTTGTTGGTTCTCGTCATTGCTCCAAGAGGTTTCTCTCCCGGTACTCAAGGATTAACAAACTAACAAATCCTCTTTGTCCCAGCTGGGACATAAGGCCACAATCACCCACCGCCACTGAACCCTGACTTGTGCTTAGGCCTGTGCTTCTCGCACCCATCTCCTCCAGTTCATTATCACTGTCCTCTGCTAGGTGGTTTTTGGCCTGCCGTCTCAAGGCAACTTTGGGTATCCTTTCATTGGGCATCCTCAGAACATGACCAAGCCGTCGCAACCTGCATTTCGTAATCTCAAGGGGCATACTCCTACTGCCTGTCTTCCTGTACAGTTCCTCATTAGAGTTACAGTGTATTGTTAGGCCAGTAGATTTTGGGCAGTATTCCATGAGCGCTTAAGATCTTAAGGGCTTACGGAATACCGCCCAAAATTGTCACCATCATTGGGTACTTCAGGATTAGTCAACTGGTGCCATGGAGTATCTGGTAAGTTTTCAGAGTTGAGGGTTGACATTGTAACTGTGTGAGGTTAAGTTTGTTTTCTCTTTCCTCTGCAGCTTCCTCATCCGCAAATGCTGGTTATTGACCGTCTTCATGCAGGTGCTCGTCATCATGTTGTTATAGACTTTGGATGCATTGTCCAGTTGACAGATGTGTTGGTTCCTCAGTGTGCAGACATCATGTCACTATCTGTTGATGTGTGGACTCTGTGGGATGACCCTGATGTACAGAGAATAGCTGTAGTGCCAGATATCAACCTCTGTGCTTGTGTTCTAAAAGACCTGTTACCTCCTCCAGTTTGCCGATTTGTTAAGGTAAGCTGACCATGTTACTACTAATGCAACTTCCTAATACTTATGTTGAAGTGAAAGATTGTTGTTGAGAGGAACATCAGCATTCTTGCATCGGTAAGCCAAACTGACAGTATCACAGGTTTCGAAATAGATGGAGAACTTGTTCAGTCAATCATTAATCAGTCAGTGAAGTCAAATTTTAGAGGTTTATTTTACTTTTTTTCGTACCTTGTGAAAGGTCTAGTCATTCTCATTCTAATTATCATTTTAATTGCTTTTGATTGTAACTCGTTTTAAGTGTATTTAATTTTTTCTTCACTAGTTGACTGTGGTTGGAAGGGCCAAGAACAATGCAAAGGCTCGTGTAAGGATTGGGGAATTCTATGGTCACCCGTTGTGTGGTCAGACGTCTTTGAGTGGAGAAACTCAGCTTTTGGATGCTGGTTTTAATGACCAACAATGTTTACCAATACTGTACAATCTTCTGGAGGATATTCGCTGTCACTACAATTTGACTTGCGCCCAATTACGCAACTTTTTACAGTCGACTGAGCCAAGAAATCCCAGAATTGATGCAACTGGAAAGGGTGAATGTCTCACTGAAGCAGAGAGGAAGGTTCACAAAGCATACAAGGAGTGTATGAATCTCCAACATCAACTCAACCTTGTGGAACAGTCCATCAGTAGGCTGACATCCAACACAGAGGGCACTGCTGCAGTGTCCTACCCTGATGAAGCCACATATGATCATTTACAAGTCATTTGTAACTGTTTGATTGACACTGTGGTAGTTTTGATGGGTGTTGGTCCTTCATTAGATGGCTATCTGGCAAAATCCAAACTATCACTAGAGTGGCAGCCCTGGCTAAGTCAAGTGACACCCGTGATGTGTGAAAATCTCTTTAGGAATCTTTGTGTGCATGGTTCCCCTGTGAAGCGTGAGAGAGTTGGTGCTCTTCTCCTGAATGCTTGTGGTAACAGGCCGTGGTGGGGTGAATTTTTGTCCAGTGTGTTGAAAGAGTTCTTTTCTTCAAACCAGAAGTCTACTTTTCCCCACGAAAGGTATGGAGATGTGTGCCATTCATTTGTTCTTACTAAATGAGTATCCTTGACCTCTTAAGAAAACCTGAGGAAAATGCTGGGGGTGAATCTTGTGGTGGGCTAGCATCCTGTCCAGGGGTGAGTGGTAGCAGTCATGGCCCCAGTTGTTCAAAGGCTGGATAACTTTATCTGCTGGACAAATCACTGCCCAGTGGATAAAATTAATTGGTTAGAGAATTTTATCCACTGGATAGCAATTTACCTTGTGAATAGTTATCCAGCCTTTGAAAAAACTGGGCCTTGGTTGTTTCATGCAAATTGAACTGAGAAGAGCAGCAGTTATTGTAAACCACCAGGCTCATGAACTCTTGAACGTATTTGTTTCTAGATGTTCTGTAGTATGTGCTGTATCGTGTTTTTGGTGAAAGTCAAATTAAAATAATAATTGTAGTGTGATGTCACATCTCATGCGTGCATTCTCAAATCTAAGGAATGTAGTGGTTTATGTGGTTGTCAAAGACTTGTTAATCTGGTAAGAAGAGAAGTTTATTAAAAACTGAAAAGTGACTGTTAGCTTCCTAGCACTGTTTGTGTTACTTTCTTCAGATTTGATCAACGTTTTGCCAGATGTCTTGAGCTGCAGAGATTGAATGATTCAGTCCTCCTTCAGTGTAACTTCATTAAACTTGCCTGTCATGTTTAACAGTTAGTTCTGACATTTTGCATTTCCAGGTTGTTTGCTGTTCTTGTGAGTTTGAGTCAGCAGTCACCTTCCATTGAGTTGGTGCTTACAAGTTTTCTGAGCCTCTTGGACGGTCTTTTACCGCTTCGGGATCTCAAAGTATACGTGGAATCTGTAGACTTGACATTAGTTGGCTGGCTTCTACTTCTCTTGGCACATGTTTTAGACACCTGCATAGTTCAGTGTAATCCAGCAACATCTGGAACAGGTTAGTGTGAGGCTTTCACTGACAATTTTATTTAAGTAGCATGGGTGGTTGACTTGACTATTTATTTTTTTTATAGTTTTACATTTTTCTTTATTTACTAACACATCAGCCAAATTACAATTACAACAATGCCTACTTACACTATTTATGTAACCTTGACTTGACATTGTCTGACCTTCTTTTGCACTGTTGGATGTGGATCATACATATGTCATTAACTTTCTTTATTTGGAATAGGGTTGTTGGAAGGTTTCAACATTTTTTGAGTTAGCTCTTGTGGGATCTGTAGACTAATCATTGGTTGTGTTACATGCAAGTCTTGATACATGCCTTTGGACCCTTGATTTGTCTAGATGTGGCTAGTCAGAGTGTTTATATATTTGGAGAGACGATATTTTAGTTTTGATTAGTGTGTTTTTTAAAATTAAATGTTATGTCAAGTATTCCACAGTTAATGACTAGATGGTCAAGCAAACCATTTTCATCTTCAAGCCACGTTGTAGACATATTCAGTTCCTTTGAACTTTTTATCTTTTTATCAATTTACTTCATTATTTAACAGTAGCCAACTGAAGAGAAAAAGCTCCAGCAGGCCAATCAGTGGCTCACTGCGGCTCAAAATGTAATGAATTTGTGTTAAGTTAGGATTTGAGAAGTTCATCTTTCACTTAGCTGAGAGTTATTATTATTATTATTATTATTATTATTATTATTATTA
>Ga0126336_10002877_pt1 | contig 10021 bp, 11 predicted proteins | sample SidCmetagenome_FD_92530 | JGI IMG/M metagenome (GOLD analysis project Ga0126336, IMG submission 92530) | Coral microbial communities from El Islote,Puerto Morelos, Mexico - Siderastrea C C metagenome | ecosystem: Host-associated > Invertebrates > Cnidaria > Coral | place: El Islote,Puerto...
CTTCCGGTAATTAAATATTCTACTTCCGGTCAAGATGGCGGTCATTTTAAAACCCCCCTTTAACTTCTCTCTGATTGACTTTTCACAGTGGCTCCATATCAGATGTTTATAAGCATAAAAAAACCTTTACGTACACCAAATTTCATGCTTTTAACCCAAAGTGCACAATTCATCTAAAATTCTGCACATAACCGCCTGACTATCTGGATTTCTCACAAAATAACCAAAAGTAAAAATAGCAATGACGTCACCATGTTGCTATGGCTACGTCGATCTCGAAAAATACCCCACTTTTTTAAACTTCAATCTATACCCTGCAAATAGGTATAACTCCATTTCCTGTTTCGTTTTGAGGCATCTTTGCATTTCATGTTCAAAGAGAGTAGGGCTGGTGTGGTTAGTGAAAAACCGGGTCTAGCCACCTTAACCACACTCTATAGTCGGGTTCATAGGCAAGTCTTGTTGCAGTCACATTTTAGTGTTTCCTCAGTTTTAACTCAACCGGTGTTTGCTTTCGTGTTACACTTCTCAACAATGCTACCAAGCATTGCTATTTACAATGGTAACACTGAACCAAACACTGAGTGCAACCGTGCCCAGTGTGCAGTGGTTTATGTCTCTATAGGATTGAGACAGACAGTTCATTTTTACTGACTACAAGTGTATTTCAGGAGTAGTAACAGTAGATCTATTGGATCTTTTAAGGCAAAATTAAAAAGATATAGCCTTGGCTTGCAGGATTAAATGAGGCTTACTAGAGGTCATTTTTGCAAGAAACACTTTTTGATTATGCATTTGTTGTTTTGTTTATGCTGTTTTGCAATAGACTTAATTTGTTGACAGTTTACCCCATTAAATTAATATATAGTTTGATAGAACCAATGCTTATGACCAGTAAAAAGTAATATCAGGTATTTGCGTGACTAACTAGCAATCATGTGTTTTTGTTTTTGTTTTGAACCACAAGACAAAAAAAAATGACTAATAATGTGCTTAATGTATGTATACTGGTGGGTGGACAAGAAACAATTTCTCATACATTTTCTAAGATACAACCACGAAATGCCGTCAATGGCACAGTTTTTTACCTTCCTCTGCAATAGCTCTTTTGTCCACAAGTTGAAGCTCCTTGCTCAACTGCACGTGATTCTCCACTAGGGTACTAATTTAACATACACATTATTGATAATGAGCTGTCCTTACTAACCACCAACCTGTCATAATCTTCAGGATCACAGATGACAGTCACACGTGCATGATTCTTTGCTGCAGCTCGTAGAAGGGTGACACCACCTAACAAAGTCATCAAACAATATGTATAATTATTTTTGTACTTGATTGGGAGCCAACAGCTAATTTATTCGAAAATCAGAATGTCTGATAGCAATAGGAAACAAGATAATAGACAGAGACTTTTTGATTACCAGTTTATTTATATGAACTGTAATTTACGCATTATGGTTGTAACAAATTTGAGAAGAAAAAGTGTGAGTAATTCCTTAAAACAGGCTTTGTTTTTTCTATGCTCCCCAGTGAAATTGATGGAGAACCCTGTCTAGCTTTCAGAAAAGAGAAGTTAAACTTTTGTTGTTTTAGCCACCTGTGAACAGTTTTCTCTGAAAATAACCAACACAATTACTCACCCAAATCTTACTTGATAATGCACTCAGTTTCAATTTATCTTCAAAGAAAAGATTTATTCTCCTCAATTGTCCAGACTTTCAATTAACTGGATTATTTTTATTTACTTTTTTATCTTGGTGATCTTGCCGAGTCTGAATAAACATCAAGGTTTGACTGTACTAGAGGTTTCTACTAATCCTTGTCTAAGCAGTCGGCTGAAGCTGTTGGTGAGCTGTTGCTTAAAATTGTGGTGAACACTTCCCAATTTATTCAGGTGCAGATCCAGCAAAAATTGTGACCATTTTCCGACATCACGAGTGCTGAGGGTGCAAGCTCTAGGGGGGTCTGGGGGAATGCTCCCCTTTAAAAAGTTTTAGATCTTAACTCCCTAAAGTGCCAATTCCTGGGTTTTTGAGTCACTCAGACAGGATATTGGCCAGTTCCATTTTCCTTGTATCAGTGGATTTTTTCATCAATCAGAGATCAGCGTCAGTTTACACACTGTAATGGATATGGAGCAGGACAAGTCCTCCTAATCGCATTCGTGACATAGTGTATCACAAAGAACTATGTGTGTTTTTATTGAACAAATTGTGCAAGCGATTGTGTGCAAAATAGTACCTTTCCAGCTGGAAAATCATGCCAGTGTGTGTGACTGTGCCCAGAAATCACATAACACGTTTTTTGAGTATGTTTTGCAGTTTTGAGTTCACTTTCATTCTAAACTATATCTATTTATTATAAAAGACTGAACAACTTCCATGAAATGGTGGAAACTGGTTTGGTTCAGCATCTGTTAGCACCTTTGATGATTGCAGCAAGATAAAACAAGATAAGATCTTTTCTTGCTCTTTTTCAGTATATTTTTGCAAAAATTCATTCTCAAAAATTATGCGAGTCAAATGTGATAATTTACTGTAACAGTTGTAACTGAAGGGCTTGCTGGAAAAATAGTGGTGAGTGCCAATTTGTCGTTGAAATCCAAACTGCTCCAATTTCACTACTTCTGTATGCTGGCTGGTTATCTCTGTGTTTATTTCTTGACCTGAGAGCTTAAATTCAAAAACAATCACAGAGGAACTGCTTGATAGATTTCTTTCTTTTTAGTTTAAACAGAGAACTAAAGAAATTATTCATACCTTTCTTACATGTACATGCAAATAATTTCAGTTTTTAACCTAATTCATCCAATTTAAACCTTCAGGTCAAAACTAAAGGAAAATGTAACTCAAACTCATTAATAAATCACAGAGAGAAACCAAAGGAAATCACTACCGTGGCGGTGGTTTGGATACCGGATCTTAGTTAGCATAACACTTTGTGAACTTTTGCTTTGAATTTCACCAAGAATTATGAATGGTTTGAGAAGTCATATCAAAAACTCAGAAGAGTGTTTTATCAGGTATGCAGACATCTCAAAGTCAGTTAAAAAACTCAGCTGTGACTCGTTTTTTCAACCCACTTATTGGTGTCTGGATATCCTGATGAAACACTCTTGTGTTTGATATATCACTTCTTGTATAATTAATTACCATCCTGTGTGCCAAAGTAGAGTTTAATTGGAGAGCTTTGGATATCAAGGCCAAATCGTCACTTATGCCATTTTCTCACCCAACCATGGGTCACCCTGTGTAGCATTACTACATGATTGTGCTGATGGCTAGAGGACATTGTTTCATATAAATTGTACTAAAGAATGATTGAATTTTGACAGATTTTATATACCCTTTGCACAGCTTCACAGTTAGACCTGCTCCAAGTCACTCGTATTTTCTTACAGAGGACAAAAACAATGATTACTGCACAGAGATAAGGATGACACATGCTTTCGTGTATAGCACGTGATAATTTTCTTCACGTGTGCAAATCAGTGAAGTCTACAATACGAGCGACTTGTTTTTTTCTTTTTTTCCCAGTGAGAGTGATAAGTTGCCAAACAGCCGACCTGGCAAAACAGAAAAATTATTTTTGGTGTGGGCTCCTGAAGGTGCTAGAATAAGTGATCGACGGTTGTGCAAATTAGTCAGATTTCATTGGCAGGTGATTACGGCATCACCAGCGAGAAAATCCACTGGTGACGCCATAATTCCAGAATGGCACACTGCAAGTGGAACAAGTCGCTTGTTCCTCACAACCAGCCGCCATTTTCATTCACACATGCGATTCACATGCTTGGATCACATGTGCACCTTTCATAACCAGAATGAGCAACTTTTAATTGGAGCAAGTCTTCTTCACATTGTGATATATATAGTCCCTATGTTAAAGTGAACATACACTGTTCAATGTAATAAAAAAGATGGTTATTGTTCATCATGCTCAATACAACAACGGTAAAGTGTATAGCATTTGTCTAGTGATCTACAACTCAAGTGACCACATCATGAGACAAATGATATACATTTCATTATTATTACTGTGGCAAGGTTGTCAGTTATATTTTTCTAGATTTCTTCTGCATTCAGCTAGATTTTCTGTTACATTTTGCTAAGTTCCCTTTAGTTATTATCAGTTTGTTTAGATCACATCTTCGTTTTCTACATGTATATCACTTGAATCTTTTTATGTGGGCTATTTTGAAGTGGATGTTGAGGTTTTTGGAAAGTTGTGCCTAGGAGAGGTATTTTGGTTGCGAAGGATCCAGCCAGTGTAGAGTATGTTGCACAAAAGATAGGTCCCAAGTGTCACTGTTATGAATGTGTTGGGACAGATTCGTGAGATGGGTGTCGGTGTACATGGAAGTACAGGTGAGGTTGGGCATGTGTGGCCAGAAGAGTTGCGCTCTGTTAAGCGGTGCATGAATTCATCTGCAGGGGGTGTAGTTAGAGTCACAGGGAGGAAAGATGTGTGGATACCTGCAAGTTCAGTAGTAACCATGTTAGCCACTGGATACCAGGGCAAGATTGATGAGAGTACCATGGCAGTAGTTGAGCTGACAGCCGCACAGCATTTACCCGGCATCAACACTTTAACGTCAACACTTTAGTCACGCTGATCATGACAGCACTGTTTCCACTAAGGGTAGCCGACCTCACTGATACGGACATCTGGCTGAAACCACGAACGCCAATAGGGGTCTTGCATCAGTGAGCACAATGGAGTCAGATGTGCAGTTAGAAGGGTAACCATTAATGAAGAGATGGTGGTTCTTGGAGAGCCAGCAGTTCCAGTAGTTGAAGAAGGTGAAAACAAGTCTTGTTCCATAGACCTGTTGGAGCCCAATCTACCAGACTGGAACAGCCAAAGACCAAACTGGAACAGCTGCTGAGGAAACATGCTGAGGTGTTCACAACATCTGATGGTGACCTAGGGTATACAGAGACAGTCTCAGAGGCAGTATACAGAGACACCATCAGGAGTACTGATGAGATACCCATCACTCAAACATATAGAAGACTTCCACCCAGCCAGTACCAAGAGGTGAAAGAGCATATCCAGAAACTGGACATAATAGAGAGCCAGAGCCCCTACGCTAGCCTATCGTTGTGGTTAGAAAGAAGAATGGTTCGTTGTGTCTGTGCATTGATTACCAGAAATTGAATGCAAAGACCATCAGCGACTCCTTTCCCCTTCTGAAGCTTGACAAGAGTTTGGACACACTGAATGGTGCCAGGTTGTTAACTAACCACACTTGACCTTGCAAGTGGTTTTAATTAAGTGGTGGTTAGTGAAGAAGATAAGGCTAAGACAGCATTCATCATACCATTTGGCTTGTTTGAGTACAACGGCATGCCATTCAGCTTGAAGAATGCTTTTCTTGTCTGATGCAGAGCTGTTTGAGTGATCAAGTGTTCCAAATACTCCTTGTCCATCTTGATGACATAATCTTCTCTAAGACATTTGATGGGGATCTGGTGGTAACCAGACTTGCACAGTATGGCCTGGAGATTAAGCCACAGAAGTGTACATTTCTCAGTGACAGGGTCTCCTATCTTGGACATATTGTGTTAGCAGAAGGTGTTGAAACTGGTCAAGATGTTTCTGCCGTGAAGGAATGGGGGGCAGCCAAAAAGCGCAAAGGAACTCTTCGTTCTTGGGCTTTTGTTCATACTACCACTGCTTTGTAAAGGAGTTTGCAAAGTTTGCTAGCCTGCTGCATGAGCTACAGAACTGATGCCTTCATGGGCTCAAGACTTGGAAGAAACTGCATACCTCCTTTCCAAAGCGGTGGATGTCGGAACAACAGAGTGTCTTTCATAAGCTGAAGAGTCTCCTTACCTCTGCACAAGTACAAGGCTATATACTTTCACCAAGCCATTTGTCTTAGAAACTGATGCTAGTAACCAAGGCCTAAGAGCAGTTCTTTTACAGGATGATGCGGATGGTAAGCATCACGTGATTACATGTGCAAGTTGACGACTCAGACCAGCGGAGAAGAACATGGACAACTTGAGCTTGATGAAGTTGGAGCTGCTGGCAGTCAAGTGGATTGTTACAGAAAAGTTCTGAAGCTATCCCATCGCCTCTGATTTTGAAGTGTTCACTGACAACAATCCCCTGAAGCATCTGGACACAGCCAAACTAGGCATGGTGGAAAAACGGCAGGCTTTGCAGTTAGCCTCTTTTAACTTCACCATCAACTACCGATCGGGAAAGTCAAATACAAATGCAGATGCCTTGTCAAGACAAGTTCAAGGAGATCAGCAGGCGTCACAGGCTCAAGTGAAGGGTCTCCTTTCACACACCTCTCAGACCACTTTTCTTCCCAGTCTACCCAGTGTCGTCTCTTTTGAGCTGCAAAGCATAGAAACCAGTCAGCAAGATACTGTTCAAGCTGGCAATAACGACCAACTTCAAAACGCTGACAAAGAAACCAGCACAGCAGCCACTGTCACTCTACTCGTATACCAATGCAGAGCTGATTTTGCTGCAGAAGAGTGACCCAGCAATAAATTACTGCTTGAATTACTTGCAAAGGAACCAGAGACCCAACACGGTAGATAGAAAGGGGTTTCCTGAAAATACAAGAGGATTGTTGAAACAGTGGGACAAGATGACTGTTCAAGACGGTTTGTTGTACAGGTTGTCACACAGTACACAGCAAGAAGATGTTATTTAAGCAGCTAGTGCTACCTGTACTCGTTAAGGAGAAAGTCCTGGAAAGCTTACACAATGACATGGGGCACCAAGGCTTACAGAGTACTCTATTGTTGGCAAGAAGATGATTTTATTGGCTCGCATGTACTGCGACACCGAGAAGTGGATCAAATCTAGTGAGCAATGCATTCTTTTGAAGATGCCACAATGTAGGATCAGAACGCCAATGGGAAGCCTGATGGCAATTCAGCCTTTGGCAATTTATTTTAAGTTGTTGGAACCATTCAGTGATGGGTGTGAAAATGTCCTGGTTATGACCGATGTCTTTGCTAAATACACTTGTGCAGTACCTACCAAGGACCAGAAGGCAGCATCCATGGCAAAGGTTCTTGTTAAGGAATGCTTTCGGCATTTATGGAGTTCTAAAGTGCATTCGCACGGATCAAGGCTAGAACTTTGGCTGAGAGTGAATTAGTGCAAGAACTTTGCAAGCTTTATGGAGTAGAACAGTAGAACGACACCCTACCATCCAGAAGGAAATGGTCAATGTGAGTGGTTTAACCATACTCTACAAGAACTCCTCCGGCCCCTACCTCCCCAAAAGAAAAGGAGATGGACAGAGTATCTTCCAGAGTTGGTCTATGCCTACAACTGCATGCCACATTCCACAACCGGCTGCATCCCTTTCCTGCTGCTCTTTGGGAGAGAACCAGACCTTCCTGTTGATATTCTGCTGGAGTCATGACTGGTTGGCAGCTCACCTGAAGATCACCTCCTGTACGCTTGGGAGAAAGCAGGAGAGCATCTCCAACATGCGGCCCAACAGCAGAAAGCTAACCATGACAAGAAGCTAAATGCCCCACCACTCAGTGTTGGCGACTTGGTTAATTTGCGCAAACGAGTCCAGGGGAGGAGCAAGATACAGGATGCATAGGAACCTACTGTGTTTGTAGTTGCTGCTACTAACACCAACTGAGGATGGAGGGCCATTCACTGTGCATTGAGCAGATGGTACTGAGCCTCCAAGGAGGGTTCACAGAAGGGAGTTGCAGTTGTGTCCAGTTGGACTACCTCCTCCACAAGACAACCCAACCCTTAACAGTGCGCTCACCAGGACTCCTTGCTCAAGGACACAGACAGTGAGTTCCTGTTTCTACTCAGCCCCAGGCAAACACCAGCAGTTCCAAAGCAATGCCCTGTACCATTACTGGCAAGTACCCCTCCAGTGACAGACCAAGCTGCTGCAGTTCAGGCTCCTGGTAGTGATGCTGAATCTTACCTGTATGTTCCAGTAGCACCTCGAAGGACAAGATGTGTTACAGCAGGCAAGCACAGGAATACGTGAATACGAAATACAGGAATACGAAACAGTTGCGGTCGGTCTGCAACAACCAAGTGACTGTCTTTTAAAGACACCACTTTGCTCTTTATAGTGGTGTGCTGGCTTGTTTCTTGCACATCCATGTGAATGGACAGTGACATTTACTTTAGTAAGAGAACATTGGTTGCTGAGGACCCTCTAGCAGGAGAGATTGTGGCAAGGTTGCCACAGTTTTATTTCGCTAGATTTCTTTTGCATTCCGCCAGATTTTCTGTTTTATGTTGTTAAGTTTCCATTAGTTAATATCAGTTTGTTTTGATCATGTCTTCGCTTTTTGCTCAAATCTCGTGTTTTATGGATGAGTTATTTCAATATTATAATTTAGCCAATCACAGGCTGCACAGTCAGTGGTTTAGCCTATCACAAGGGTGGCTTTCGTATACACTGTTGTGTGCTTTTCGTAAACAAAGTCACATACTTTCACTTGTAGTTGGGTTTTTCTGCAAGGATCTTTGCCCGGTAAGCCAGTTTATTTACCTTCTTTTGGTTAGATTATTTACAGATCAAATCAGGAGCACATGTTGTGATATAATAATAATATATAATAAAAGATCTGTAACACACTCCCCGCAGTGTATTATGAGATTTGTTACCTCATTCAAAGTAATCATGCAAGCCTATTATTGTTGGAGATTTTCTCTACAAAAATTTGCATTGTTTCACTAGTGACAGGTTGTTATGTTTTAATTATTGAGTAAGGGACTATTAGACTGCAGTATTAGTTGCCTGTTTCGTAAGTTTATTGTGTTGGTGAATAATATAAGGTCCTCAGACATTGCCAACACACGCTGCACTTGCGAAGTAATTTGCAGGATTGAAAGTTAATGATTTAAGTGACAAGATGTTCTTGTTGACATTTTTTTTGGTCATGTTGAAAGTGTCTTGTTTGAGTTCAAGTTTAATGCATCATTTTAGTCACGTTTTCATTGCAAAATATTGTTTGTCGGGTTACCTTCGCCATTGACAAGATGACCTCGTAAGTAATGCATCAGTCAATTCCAGCTGTGCCCATCCCCTCCCCCCCGAGGCAACTGCGGGGCATTTGCGCGCCCTGTCAGTCCCTGGGGTGGGGCATTAGCAAATTTGGTACGGCCTGGGGGTCGGGCATTTGCCTTCCCTGGGGCTAACCCCGGCGTTTTGACACACATCGTTTCCGACTCAAAATCCAAACATGGAGGATTTTAGCGCAAAAGACCAGCAGTTTGTCGCAGATTGGATTGACCATCAAGGACTGGACAAACTTGTGGAGGTTTTCTCGCTTTTATGCATTTCTTCATTGCTTATCAAGGCACAATGTGAGCTATCACTATATATAGCGAGATCGGGAACGATCAACGTGAATCGACGTACGCATGCTTCTTTGATCAAGGATTTAAATAAAATTTGGTCGCAATGATTCTTAAACTATTATGATCTATTATTAAATTCTAAACATGTGTATAGGGATCATCATTTTACAATTTTGCATATTATTAAAATATTCACAACAGATGACTTTACAACAGACTTTTATAATGTCAAGATTTTTGTTTACTAGCGAACTGTTCTTAAACATTTAAGTAACAATCAACTATCATGTAGTGTTGTCTGTAATAAGATTATCAGATGCTTAAGTTTATTAACATCGGATAGTACCATTACAAACAATAGAAGACGGAGAGGTAGGCCTACAGAAACGAAAAATCACACATTTAATGCTGAAAGTGGCATTATTGTGCAATGAATGAAAACTGCTGCAGTATGGATTGGGAATGATATGTACAAACCCGGGGGCCAGGCATTTACCCTCTTCCTTCGTCCCCACCAAGGGGCATTTGGCAGTTTAAGTGTCCCCACCCCCGGGGAATTTGCCATCCAAGAGAAAAAAATTGCTATAAATGCCCGGAGGTTAGCCGGGGTGGGGGGGGGGGGGGCCAGGGGCGCAGGGGGGTTTAAATGAGGAAAAATTAATAAAAAAAAAATAAAAAAAAGAGAAATTAA
>Ga0126336_10002878_pt1 | contig 10019 bp, 9 predicted proteins | sample SidCmetagenome_FD_92530 | JGI IMG/M metagenome (GOLD analysis project Ga0126336, IMG submission 92530) | Coral microbial communities from El Islote,Puerto Morelos, Mexico - Siderastrea C C metagenome | ecosystem: Host-associated > Invertebrates > Cnidaria > Coral | place: El Islote,Puerto...
AGGCAAGTCCAAGGAAGAATGTCAAGAAGCCTTCTCCGTACTTTTAAAGCTGCTCCAGGACCTGGGTTTCCAAATCAGCTGGCGTAAGGTCATTGGCCCCACACAGAAGCTTGTGTTCCTTGGAGTGGAATTGGATACCCACCGCTGCGAAATGGCATTACCACGCAATAAACTGGCAGAACTCCATCAGGTTTATCTCCCGGTTCCTCACCAGGCGCAGGGCCAGCAAAAAACAACTCCAGCAACTTGCTGGCAAGCTTAATTGGGCCTGTCGCGTGGTCTATGGAGGGCAAACTTACCTTCGGTGAATACTTGATATGATGAATTCCCTGGGGTCCTGCTCGGCAAAGAAGCGGCTCTCTCCAGAGTTTCATGAGGACATTAGGTGGTGTCATTCCTTCCTGACACATTTCAATGGCAAATGTGCCTTCCTCCATCAGCAGCCCACAACTGATGTGCAAACAGATGCGTGTCCACTAGCAGCAGGGGCCTTTTTCCGTGGGGACTGGCTGTACCAAAACTTTGCAGTTGACTCCCCAGAGCAAGTACACCTTCACATAAATTACAAAGAAGTTGTTGCCCAAGTTTTCGCAGCATTTTGCTGGGCCCCTAGTTGGGCCAACCAACATGTCATTATTTACTGTGATAACAAAGCTGCTGTGCACATGATTAATAAAGGCTCAACTGCCCATCCTCTGGTTATGCATGCATTAAGGCAGTTATTTTGGTTATCTGCTATTTACAATTTTAGATTCACAGCCAGGCATATTAAGGGTAACCTTAATGTTATTGCCGACGCAGTGTCGTGCCTTCACCAGCCTGTCAAGTGCTTGGCCTTTTATCAGCACCTATGTTCACTGGTGCCACAACCAGAAGTGAACAGCATGCTGTTATCCCATCACATGCCTCTTAACAGCAGGAATCTTTCTTGCAGATTGTCTGGACCCTCAGCTGGCCAAGCAACTCGAAGATGAAATTTTCCTATACAGATCTCAGACGTTTTCTACCAACACCAAGACTACTTATTGTACACACCGCAACAGCTATTTCCGCTTTTGCCGGCATATGGAATAGCCCCCTATCCCAGCACAACCCACCCATATTTGTCAGTATGCTGCTTTTTCAGCGTGGTCACCTAAGCCATCGTCGATTCCTAATTATCTGAACATTATTAGTATTTTGCAGAAAGAATTCAACTTGCCCAACCCTTTAACCAACAACTGGCCCCTCCAGTCTTTGCTTACTGGCATCAAGCGGGTTAAGGGGAAACCACCCTCTCAGAAGCTTCCCATCACCCCAGATATTCTTCATCTTATATATACTAAGCTTAACCTGCGCTCCAGCTTTGACGCCTCCTTCTGAGCAATATGTTTGGTCTCCTTTTTTGGGATGCTAAGGAAAAGCCATCTTTTAGCTAGTTCTACACGCTCTTTTGACCCTTCCCAGCAGCTCCTTCGGTCAGATTTCCAGTTTTTGCCCTGGGGTGTTCTCATAGATATACGGTGGAGTAAAACTATTCAGTTTCGGGAATGGGTGGTACAACTTCCCCTACCTCTCATACCGGGTTCTCCCTTTGTCCAGTCACGGCTATCCGACGTGCATTCTCCTTTGTTAAAAACCCTCCTTTGCAATCCCAGGGCATTATGTGGGTTGACCCTACCTCACTTGCCTACAAAGTTTTCACCTATTCTAGATTTCTGCGGTGCCTCCAAAACATCCTCCAAGCCCTGGGTCTGCCAGCCACAGATTTTGCGAGTCACTCTTTTCGCCGCGGTGGTGCCTCCTTTGCCTTTAGTGCAGGGTTGCCTGTTGAGCTCATAAAGATTCTTGGTGATTGGCACTCTGATGCCGTACTACTTTATCTTACGGTTCCACTGTCTGTTCGATTAGAGACCGTCAATGTTATTGCCAATACTATACTTTCCACAGTTTAGTTTCATATTTTCTATCCACAACCTCCACCTTCTGGGTTTGGAGTGTTATTTGACTTGTTAGCTTATATATTAAAATAATAGTTATATATTGTGAAAATTAGTTAATTTATAATCTTGTAATTAATAAAGGCTGTCTTTGTCCCAAACTCTGTCTACGGTCATGTTATGTGGTTTAGGGGGAGCATCAGCCCATAGTTTATTGGGTGATGTGCTTGTAAATAACAAACATCAGTTTTGGGTCACGGCAGTCTTGCATCATACCTGGATCCAAGCAACTCGTGCAGTTTATTTTAGTACTAGTAATTTCCCATCACTTGATTACCGTAAAACTGCTAGTAACTGTTGGTTTTTACTTAATGTAAGTAAAAGTACTTACATGCTTGGTACAAGAAGGGATCGCCTGGAGATTGAGTTTTATTGTTCAATCGCTTAGCTTGGGTGCTTGCATGTTTGACAAATGACAATACGCAGTTTATAAATTATTCAATAAAAATACCCATTAACCCTTTCACTCCTAGACCAAAAATGGCAGGATGATATTGCCACAATTGTAACTTTTGAGTCTGTGGACGAAATCCCATGGTGTTTAATGATTTACTAATTCTCTGCCATCCATATATACAATGAATAAAAGAAAACACGAAGGAAAAAAAGTAAAAATGAAATTAAAAAACTAAAAGATGGCGGGATAGTAGCAGGGGGAAACTGAATTCCCATTGCAGGGCTACACGTGTAGTGATGTGAAAATGTCCACAGAAGTCAGTCACATATGGATCAGGTTTGGTTGGTATGTACTCTTATGCTAATAACAGCTGCTTTATGTCTAAATGCTAACAGTCCTTTCTATTATTTATTCTTTGTAGGTTTCGCAAGAAAGAAGTTCCCTGCTTTAATTTCAGACAGTGGTGTGAAGATATCTTTGAGGAACAAGATAACTTGTATTGAAGCTACGTTGAGAAAAAAGACAGTACAAGTTTAAAGAAAGTTCAGACAAAGCTTCTTAAAAAGCCTGTTACACCTTTATTTGAAATGATCTAATTATTATGATGACAACTCGCATTTGCTGATGACTGTGATGAGGAAACATGAGACTCGTGGGAGGAAGATGAGAATTTAGACAGTATGAAGCATGAGGAAGATCAAGACAGTGACCATGCAGATGGTGATCAGCAGGAACAGTTTCTTTTGTACCCCCGGGCAAGGATTACACTTGGTGTAAGTGTGCTCCTGATTATTACATTTTCAATGCGCCGTAAACTCTCCGGAACTGCCTTAGCAGATTTGATTACACTTATCGATCTACATATCATTGCATCCAATTGTTTTACAAGGTCTATGACAACTCTTCACCAAGTGTTTTAAGCAACTGAAGAATCCTGTACAATTTCACTATTACTGCTCATTTTGCTGAGTACATTGGTTAATCCATAAACGAACATGCTGTACAAACAAACATTGTCTGCAAGACTTAATAAAGAAAAATGGTTTATCGTATTTCATTGTGATCCTACTGGAACCTCAACTGAAGACTCTTCTTGAAAGTGAGTAACTGATTGCTGTACTTTACTCATACAGCAGCCACTATAATACAACTCCTTTACATGACTATTAGTAATTGGCATCCTCCTGGGCCAGCAGTCGGTTGCCAGGAAGAACTATGGCATAATAGAATTTCTTATCCCACAAATCACATAATTCAAATCGACTTCTACCCTTAATAACAGTTACACAAACGGCCAATTTAAAAAGGATATATTATCCCAGAGTCTCACCTGGCAACCATCGCTGCTGACCATGGAGCCCGTGTACTCTCAGGGTAATGTCGAAAACGAAGACCCCTCATGAAAACGAAGACTCACTATGAAAAAGAAAACCCACTATGAAAATGAAGACCCATTAAGAAAACGAAAATACTCTTTTTTAACCAGACGGAAACGAAAAACAGAGTAACAACAGGCAAGAAGGTATCTAAACGGGCATTTGAAAGTAACCCAAAACTGTTTTGTTAAACCTTCAGTTACTGCTATGATTCGTGCAGGATTATTTATGTGTCAAAGCGATCTAGCACCCTGTAAAGACAGGGTGCTAATTGGGGACACACTATATAATAACTACAAATTGTTAAAAAATAAACTAATGTCTAAACAATATAAACAACAATTTTCTACATAATTCAAGTAAATGTAACGAAAATACTTCAGCTGTTAAATGAAAATACTTCAGCTGTTAAATTTCACTGACAGCACAAATTCCTGCGCAGTGTCGATTTTCAGGTCTAAATCTTCGACATTCATCTTCACCATTTTGCCTTAAGGTTGCAATGGCTTCTTTTTCGTAATGAAGCAAGCATCAACTGGGAAGGAGGCAACTGGGTTCTTCCATGCAGACCCAAATCGTATCACGCCACGGTTCCCTCACTTTACTAAAGACTGTATTGAGATCCCAAGCCAGGTTCACAATTCTCTTCGCAACTCGCACAAAGTCTATTTAAAGAATCTCTTTTCACTAACAATCTAGTGATATAATAAACCAATTTTTAGCTGCCCGTTAAAAGAAGAAAGAAAGTTTGACTAAAAAATGTACATTCCTTTACCATACATTTGTTACAGTTCGAACCATGAATTTTAGCGAAGACAAGTGAGGTCAGTGACATGCACAAATTCCACAAAACCATTATTAGTCACATAGTTGGTACAAAGAGTTGTAACTTCTTAATAGTGTACCAAAATGACTTGTACTAACAAATGGATTCCATTTGGCAGTGCGTGTGTACTATAATGGACACACAGATGACGTCAAAATGAACACAGAAGTACACTAGAAGCCGTGTGTACTGTAATAACAAACTCCTCTAGTTAAAGAGGAGGGAGTCTTTGTTTTCGTAATTATGAAAACGAAGACCCCCTCTTTTTTAACTAGAGGAGTTTGTTATTACAGTACACAAGGCTCCTAACAATTCGAATTTTTTGTACGAACTTTTAAAACGTTCACATCTTGTAATGATTCTTGTATTTGTTTTCTTCATTTGAAAATCAGTAATATAAAAAACAAATTGAAGGCGAGCGAATCCACAACACTTTTAGGAATTGTTTGTCTGTCGTCCGAGTTCAACTCCTCGTCCATGCTTGTACCTAGGCAACTGGTCTGCCTCCGGCAGTTCGGATTCTTACTTGTTATTTTCAGTTTGATATTTCTTTCTAGATATTTATTTTGTATATTTGTTACACGGAGGCATTAGCCTTTCTGGCTACTCTAAAATTTGTGTTAAAATAAAGTTCATGGTTTTTTTTGTCATTTCCTGCACGAATTATACTGGTAACCGGAAGCTTAAAAAACAGTTTGGTATTTCTTTTAAATGCTCGTGTGTTGGGTGTCCTGTGTCTTACAGGCAAAAAAAAAATCAAGATTTTTTCTGTAATGGGTCGGTCAGTCATCGTTGATGACAATTTCGCAGGGGCCTACGCTCCGCCAGAAACTGGAATGGACTTCGGCCTCACTTTCATGATGCCCAGGCCCCAAACGGTCAGTTTAGTGTATAAACACACGAGTGCACCAAGTCCAGGTGAATCTGGATTCTGGTTAAGATATTTTGGTTATTTTCTTCAAGATTTTTAGAAAAGTTTTCGAGTTTGCCGACAAGGCACAGTTTGAAGTTCACTTATAGACACAAGCGATGCACCTAGGATGTATTAGCGTTCGAAAAAAGGTCGATTATTCACATAGACTTGGACTGCTACACCTGTTGCAATTGCTGAATTTGAAGAGTTTGAGAACAGTTTGAGTGTAATTTCTGTCGAGTACCACAAGGCCTTCACAAGATCTTTCCAGGAAATTTTTCAAGTTGTTTGGCAAGACACAGTTTGAAGCGCTCATACAAACACAAGCGGTGGAGGTAGGATGTACAACGCTCGAAAAACATCACTAATTCGTACAGAGATTTTGTTCTAAATTATTCCTTGTTGCTGAATTTAGGAAATTTTGAGAGTGACTTCTGCCGACTTTCAGAGCCAGAAACTGGTCATGTTATTGTAAGTCATGACGATAAAGACTGACAGGAAGGCTGAATGTAATAAATATCATTTATAACTTTAAATGCAGGATAAAAGTGGACACTTCTGTCAGGACATTTGTTGAGACACGAAACAGCCCAGCTGTGTTATTTTTGACATGAGACATGTCCATTTGTCAATTGAGGCATCAAAATGCTCCTTGATACTAATGCATTATTATCTTGATGGTCATTTTTAAAACATGTCACCTCCAAATTGGTTGATGTAAGTCGTGCACAAGCCACCGAAGGGTTTATAGTTGAATTGATTCCAGTAATTTTGTATAGACTAATTGAGATGCCCACAGGTTCAAGAAGTTGTAGAGCCCAAAGCCCCATGCATACAAGCAAATACCATTGCAAACTGTATTTGTTCGTGTAGATGAGAAAATTTTGTCAAATTTATATGTTGCAAATGATTTAGCTGGGTTGGCCGCTTGCTGTTCCACTGAAGGAAAAGACATGCTAGCACATATTCAAGGACATTTGAAGATCTTCATGATATAAGTGTAACAGCTGCTATGTCTCCATGGAGTGAGAATTCAGTTAAAAATATGCAAGCTTTATTTAAACAACATTCAGCACAGGAAACCAGTATATCTTGCACCAGGGAAAAAGTTAAGGGCAACCCTTTTCTTTGCAAAGAAGATCCAAAGAGAGTTTATGATAGTGTTTGTGCAGAGTGGCAGTAAAAAGCCACCATTGATCAAAGCAGTAATTTAGAGGAGTTGTACTGCCAGAAGAAAAAGACGAAAACCATCGTGTGGAGAGATTATTTGCAGCACCAAGAGATGGCATGGCTGAAAGCAGTAGTCTTTCAACAGCCTCTGTTTCCGTGACTGAGTCCACCGTCTACTCCAACCGACAACATATTAGTGTCAGGAAACTGTATTTAAAAACCCTTGCTTAACTCTTCATGGTAGCTCATAAAGAAAGTTCAACAAAGAGATGACATGACAATTCCCAGACAGAAACAGTCATTTAAAATACAGGGATACAAAAACGAAGTCCTTTGCATAAAAGGTAAGCTTAAGTGACAACAAATAGACATCAGTGGTCTGATAAAATAAAATGACTTTACAAACAGAACTGATCAGAGCTGGCAGCGTTTCTGATCGTTGTTATTTTGCTAAATGTCGCACGTAGTGGCAAAGTTATAAAACCAGACAACCATTGTTCACGGATACAGCACTGTGTTAATTGTCACTTTAGCCCCGTTCGAAGATTATAAACTTTAAAGATTAATAGAGTTCGGAATTATTGACCATCCTTTTTACAATCTCGCACAGCGTGCCAGCACAAACTCCCACACGATGATCACCAAAATTCTCATTTTAATTCTTTACAATTATAATGATAATAATGAAGGTTAATTAAATACATGTTGTTGCACAAAGTGTGAATTAATACACGTTTACAATTTCAAAATAGAAAACAGAACGTAGAGAAATACAAAATATCTTAAACTAAGCTAAGAGGACTGGGGTTACAATTGCTATTCAGAATTGGATATCGAGGAAGCACTGGTACATCAAACATTTAATCTCAGGTTCTTCCGTTTTCGAAAACAGTTGTGTTAACAAAAAAGAAATAATCACAATTCTTTCCTTTTCTAACAGGATTGTGTTGATGATGGATGAGGTCAGGGAAAATATTCATTTGGCATTGATAGGAATAGGGCCTTACAGGCTTTCGCCAGAAGCTGAACATCATGAAATGTCACAACTGCAGAAATGGAGTACATTAAATTCAGAAGAGAGAAGGCAACACCTTGCAAAACTAGACCCTTTTTCTAAAGATGCTTGCTGCACATATGTAGAGCATAATTCCTAGCATGTCTTTATTGTCTTGGTGCAACACATGCTACACACACCTGTATTTGGTCCAAATGACCCCTGGTCCAAACAGTTCCAGTTTTTCCATTTGCCTGATTCAAGAAGAATGTGTGACAATGTGAGACAATGCAATGATTATTGAACTGATTTGTTTACTTTACATTTCAATTATGAGTCAATTATCTTTCGATTGTGGTTTTCTTTCAATGACACTTTATGAATACCTGTTTTTCGTGTTTTAAGAGTGAAATTTTTAGGTTTAAATTTCCGTTGCAATTAGCACCGTTCTCACGAACATCGACACGACCAAATAATACTTCTTCCAAGCTAGAGGGATCCACTCAGGTACAATGTTATTTTTTTCTCGTTTTTCCTATCATTTGTTTGTAATTTTGTTATATATTTTCCATGCTTATAAATTTGTCAAGCTTAGACTTTAGCAGCAATTTTAGTACACTGTAAGCAACCTTTGTTTTGCAGAATCCTTTGTAAAGTATTAAAGAAATCTCGAAAGCTTGAAGCGTTTGCCACCTTCTGTACTAAAATTTCTGCCTCATCCATACAGCAGTGCGCTTGTGCCGACCTATAGGCAGAAAGGAGGATTTATTCGCTTTGGTAATTAGGAGCAAATGGACTGATGAACTATGAGTGACAACGAAGAAGAAATCGCGTCACCCATGCCACTGAAAACATTGGAAGCTCTTCAGTGGGATCCAAGGACGGTGTAATGAAGATGATGAAAAATAAACAAAAGGTACTCGGAGGGAAAATCACCCGTTCCATTAAACGGATTCGAAAATTCATTGCCGATGGAAATCAGACAAAGAGACGTCTCAAGAAGGAGATCAAAGAATTGCAAAAGGATTTTCATTAGGCCTGTGAGGTGTTCACACTGAACTTTTAAGTTTACAGAACCGACTCAAGTCCCTCGATTGGATGAATAGGAGGACGAGACACCAATGATGTATTCGGCGTTCAAGAAGAAGTCGGGAATTATCTTAGAACATTGGAAAGTGCCAGTGTAGCTCAACCTCAACAACCCATTGTTGAACAACAAGAATCCCTTGTTATGCCTATCATACAAGAGAATCTACAACAATCGATTATTCAAGAACAAGAGTCCCCTTTAGTTATGCAACGAACCCACCACTTAGAGGACGAGACGCCTCCAACTCCAGAACAAAGGCACTAATTCATCCATTGGAAGTGGGAACAATTCGGAGCCAAATGGATCGACCAATTTCAGCTCGAGTTCCGCACCACAAAATTTATCGGAACAGCCACATCAACAGCAAGATGTCGCAAACATGAGTTACTCGTCTCAACAATGTGTCACGCCATCTAGAGAAACGTGCTGACATGGAATCACGAAATGTCGCCCGCTCATTTGATGCGTGGATAGATGATCTGGTGGAATTTGAAGAAATGCAATTACCTTCTGCTCTGCGTGAAATGTCCATTGCAGATGCTTCGTACGTACCTGAAGCAAGCAAAGATATTCCAATCATCACACTCGTGGCATTCAACGGGTCTATTACATTATGTGGAATTTATCGAACAGTTCAAAATGCACATTCATGACAAACCGCATTTGACAGACGACACGCGAATGATGCAGTTAAGGATGCACATCACAGGCGATGCTGCACGCACAATGTCTGGCCTTGGATTGCAAGGAATCATGCATGCCACTGCCCTCAAACCTCTTAAAGAACATTTTGGTCAACCCAGTGTTATCGCCAGGGCATTTATCAGCAAGACGACAGAGAGGCAAAAAATTCAGTCGAATGACCGGCAAGCCCTTCGTCAGTTTTCCCTCGACATGAGTAATTGCTTGGCAACCCCCCGACAGATTAATTACTTTGCTGATGTAAACGCAAACGATAATCTCCAAAAGATCGTAAGATGTTTCCCAGATAACCTAATCGAAAAATGGAAAACTGTGGCCACCGAAATCAGAGGAAAGGGAAAGTTACTCAAATTCAGCATATCAGCAATTTCGTAACAAAAAGAGTCAAGGCCGAGTTCGATCCTGATTTCGGCAACGTCTTTAAGAACGACAGCCCCAGGAACAGCGGCTTCAAAGAGAGAAAGGGGATTCATTCGAATCAGACAAACATTAGAAGACCACCCAGGTGCTTCATCTGTCAGCAAGGGCATAGAGTGCCCCACCATGGCGGACTGCAAGGTGGATGAAAGAAT
>Ga0126336_10002879_pt1 | contig 10019 bp, 6 predicted proteins | sample SidCmetagenome_FD_92530 | JGI IMG/M metagenome (GOLD analysis project Ga0126336, IMG submission 92530) | Coral microbial communities from El Islote,Puerto Morelos, Mexico - Siderastrea C C metagenome | ecosystem: Host-associated > Invertebrates > Cnidaria > Coral | place: El Islote,Puerto...
GTATGTATGTATGTATGTATGTATGTAGGTATGTAGGTATGTAGGTATGTAGGTATGTAGGTATGTAGGTATGTAGGTATGTAGGTATGTAGGTATGTAGGTATGTAGGTATGTAGGTATGTATGTATGTAGGTATGTATGTATGTGTAGGTATGTACCTGTTCCTCGCAAAACATGTCATTCAAGAATTAATAATAAAATCCGAATGTATACCGGCCAGACGATGGTCAGATATGAGTGCGTTAAATCGTTGGGAAATATATATACTCGGTAATGTCGGCGAAACCTCCAACTATTCTCGGGAGCTCCTCTGTCATCTTTGGAAATTTACTGATCAAAGTAGTGGCATTTTCTTTAAATGTTTATGAATGATTGGAACTTTCGTTAAAACGCCCGTTTTTACCATATAATAAAACGAAATTTGCAACCTAGCTGGAATATATAAATTTTATGTAAAATGTTGCTCCTGCCTCCTTATCTTTTCTCCGGCGTGCAATAAACTCTTGTTTCATGTCTATTCAAGCCCCCTCCGGAATGCCCGAGTGGATAATTTTATGCACTGGATTATCCGTCCATTAAAGCATCCAAACACGTCTGAGCTCTCGCCACACTTCTCTTTTCCCTCCTCTTTCCGTGCCTTAGTATTAGAAGGTTACAAACTGCGTTGCTTTAAAATAAAAGATTAAATTCTTTTCCAGTGGAAACGCCTCCTTTCTTCTGATGGGATTCTGACGTGTGTCTGTTATTGACAACAACATTGACAGCAAAATTGATTCGGATATTTATCAAAATGAACACTTCGACATAAATTACAGTTAAACGGTGGTGCTTATTTTTAGACAGCGCATTAGCAATATATGCAAAACTAAAAGCTTCATCCCTTTTTCTCATGCAGTTCCCCGAGCTGGATTTGACCCAGATACGTTCTCCAATCCTACCCTTTAACCTAAACCCAAGGCTGATATAATAAAAACTGAAAACTTGTATTTTATTATATAGTAGTTTCGTATATAGCTTTGTAATTGTATATCGATTTTTATTGCGATGTTAAGTAGAGGGCCTTAAGTTTATTAGCTTTGCTATTGAAAGCTGCCCTCTTTAAAGATTTTACTTACTTACTTAGTTAATACTAACATACTTACTTACTTACTTACTTACTTACTTACACAGTTTTAAGCCCCGTTTGTCTCTCAATTCTCAAGAGATAGCTGAATTCAGAAAACATGGCAAGATTAGTACTGCATTTTGCGTCTGCATTTTGTTTGACCTGGTCGAGACACGTCTCAGCTCAGATGTTCACGTCTTTAGGCAACAAAAGTGAAGCTTGGGCTTGTCTCCTTTGCCTTCAAATACTGTAAACAAATAAAGGGTCACTTAGACTGAAACCACAACACTGTCAGAATCGAGGTGTGCGGACATAGTCTCCGATGTGCTTTTTGGCTTTCTATATTTTTACGTGTCCTATGAATTGGGTGGGTACAAAGACATAAAAATTGGCTGACATAACCGCGGCGAGAGACTACTTTTATTGATGCTGACGTGCGTTCGCATTTTTCATTGGTTCAGTCTTAAAAGCGAAGTTTTTTATAAACGTAATCAATAGCAACATACACACAGTAGAGTAAGGAGACTTCTCGGGTTACAACTTTAATATATCGTTTAACATATCGGTAGACCTTGCAAAGCCGAATACTGAAAAAAAGGCAACTAGTAAATTAAGCACACAAATCTGTAAATATATACATACAACTTAACTTCCGTTTAACTGTAAGTAATGATAATTGAACTGAGCATGGTACAATAGACCTGTCAGACCTTGTCACGGTTTTCGACGCCATCTTGACGGGTAGGCAAGCAGGCGTGAAATTACAGTGTTTGTATGAGATTTCGATGTCGAATAATTTTCGTAAACGTCCGTTCTGAAAAAAAAAAGTGAATTGTAAACTAAAGCTATTAGGGAAAAGATTCTTCTGACAATATTTGAAGGCCTCACCTCAGCTAGAGTGGCTTCTTCTAATGACCTTTAATTTTCTGTACATTTGTCTGTAAAATTTCCCGGGCAAAATTACAGCCAAATGTATAGAAAATCTAAAACAGGCGATCGGGCAAGTCAAAATTTGTCAGAAGAATCCTTTGCCTTGAAGCTTTAGTTTACCACTGATAATTTTTTTTTCAGAAGGGACGTTTTACGGAAATTATTCGACATCGGATTCTCATACAAACACTGTAAGATGGCGTCAAAAACCGTGACAATCGGCCGAGCGTGTAGCGCGAGAACGATTTGATATTACGAGCCTGTACGAGCACCATTACCCCTTAATTGGACGACAGGAAGTCCAATTATCAATTAATCGTATCTATAACAAAACGCAAGATTAGAAAATCGACATGCCATTTGGGGATATAGTTTTAATAACCAGTTTTGGAAGCAGTGGAGAAACAACTATAAAAAAAACCCATTTCACTGCTCTCGATTAACGTGCGCCCAGCAAAGTTGTCCGATTACAGCTATCCAATTACAAAAAGTTGAACAGCCAGATTATTACATTGGTAACCCGTAAAAACTCTCCGCAAATGTCCTCAGCTCTTTGACTATTATGTTCAGATCGTAATAGAAATAGATCGCTTCGCTACGCGCCTATTATTATTATGCGTAAGTTTTAGAGTTGATTCAAGAGCTTTTAAAGTTGTAAGTTGCTCGTTGGCTTTTTAGTCTGTGTTACACTCACTCCACATTATTTTCGGTAATGGCGCTAACGTTTAATTTAACTCTTAAACCACGGTGTTGCTGGATGCTGACTGAAAATTGTTTAAACGATCGACACTGACTGTCAACAAATATTTATGTTGACAAGACAAATCATGGAAGTTGCTTCTTAAAATTTGACATTATAGGCCCTTAGTTACGCAGAGAATTGACTCTATTCCATAATGTCCTGTACGCTACAAATGTCTCATCAGTCAGGGGTTATAATGATACTGATCGTCTTCATTTCATCTCGCTTTCCAAGATCATCTTTTTTGCCACTGTGTCCTTCGTGCTTTTATGCTGTTTACCTTGCACGTCTTTTTGTATTTCAAGTGCCTTGTCAAGCTCGTCCAAAGCCTCTTTGAATTCTTTTTTAATCTTCAGAAGATCACTGAGATCGATACGCGAACGTGCAGTGTCCTCATGAACCTCCAGAAGCTTTATTCGCAACCCTAGGGCTTCTCTGCTGTACTTTATAGCCAGATTTACGTTGTCGAGCTTTGAGGTTCCATCAGCGAGGGCCTTGTACGAGTCAGCGATGTATTGTAGGATTGAAGCGGTCCATGGGTGGTCACCAAGCTCAGCTCTGTAGACTTGCAAAGTTTCTGTTTTCCAGATGTCGATAGCTTTTTTATGGTCACCACACTCTCGATAGGTATCTAAAGAGAGAGACAAAAACAAAGAGCTAGAAATAGAAAAGCAGAGACGTTAAAGACGTTTGGCCTCTAGGCTTTGGTAACTCATTAATTACGATGTTTTCTGCGATAGTATGTCTCTGCCAATCAAACCAATAGCTGTTTTTACATCTTCACTGACCTGCCCTGAGCAAAACCAAGGCTCCAAATGCCGGCACCGGTTCATTATCATACAGCATGCATTCAGCTCAATCAACGAGTAATACAATGACATGCTTAACGTAAACGCCAGATCAAATAAATTCCATCGACGTTAAGCAGATAACAGATAATTCCCTCTCAATGAATGCCTCTCCAATGCAGACATCGTTTTAAGACGAGCTTTTTTTTCTCTGGTGCGAAGTTCGTTGGGAAATTGGGTACTAGGTTACGAACTAGCCTATTACATTGCGAAGTTCCGAAGGTCATTGTGAACTTCGAAACGTAGTTGGCAACTTCATTCACGCCGAAGTACAAGAGTTCTCGTGCAATAAACTTTTCATAAACCAAAAGTGGTACTCGTGTCAGACAATCACGACGGAGTCTGCAATTGTCGATAATAACAACATCGCCTTCTATCAACAAAGGATTCCCGAAAATTAAAAGCTTCTGGAAAGAAGTAAAGCAATTTCAGCCCGTTTGAAGGCCCAGGCAATATGTTTACATGACTAATAAAAAAAACCTGTGAAGTAAGTTCACTGTATTAGTCGCATTTGAAGCCAACGCCGAATGTCCTTTGCACATTGTTTAAATAGCTTAACCTCTATCCACTTTCCACGGATTTTGCATCGAGCTACAATTGGCAGCGACTTCCCTTGTGACTTTAAAGTTTCCATGATTTCGCGAATACAAGAGAATAAAATACTGTATTTCGGGGAGAATTTTACAGTTGCATGTACTTCGGCGTGAATGAAGTTGCCAACTACTTTTCGACGTTCGCAATTTCGTTCGGTACTTAGCAACGTAATTGGCTTGTTCCTAACCTAGTGCCCAATTTCCCAACGAACTTCGTAACACTGCGCGGTAAAGTAACGTGAAAACAACTGTAAACATGAACACCACTATTACCTTTCTTAGATGGACATCTCTTAGCCAGCCACGTCTCCAAGACAGCCTCTCTAAGTTATACATCTATTTAAATGGACACCTCTCAAAGATGGACACCTCTCTAAGGTGAACACGTCTCTAACACAGACAACCCTCTAAGATGGACACCTCGCTAAGATGGCTCCTGTCTTAGACAGACAACTCTCTCTAGGGTCGACACCTCTGCTGACAGATATCAGACTGAGGTTGATCGTTTTATCGGGAGTTACCTAGTGCTATATCAGTGGAAACTAGTGGAATATCTTTTTCCCTAACATTAACTGCTTTTTAATCACAGTTAAGTTCAAATACCCACTTCCAAGATCACAGTATCCAGCAGCCACATAAAGAGGAACACCAAGGCTCTTCCTCATATCAATTCCTTCTTGGATTAGCTCGCGACCTTTTTGTTCTTCACCCTACAAACCAAGACACCAGAAGAAAACTCAGTTCTCAAAATTGTAGTGCGTTGGGTTACTGGTTGGTTGGTTGATCTGAGACCTCTTCACAGAAAAGACCCTGTGTTATACTGCACTTTCATTCAAGTGCATAGTGAGTAAACTTAAAATAAGTTGCTGAAACGGTAACCGACTGCAAACATGTGGTGACCGAAGCACTCCAACAAAGAAAAACAGTAAACACGATAATCAGAGAAACTCACCAGACAGGCCTGTTATAACAAGCTGCTAATCTTCCGGATATACAAGACTGGAACAGACACTGCTTGCTTTTTGTTGTAAATCTTAGTCCATACCTACAAATTCATTTCGCACTAAACTCAGCTCGCTGTTTACCTGTTGCTGCCGTTTGAATAACAGTAACGTGTTACCTGAAGTGAATAACACAACCCGAGTTTGCAGAGTGTGTTAGCATGCGTCTCGCACTTCTGTTGTTCCTCTGGAAGTGTCATTCGGATGTCGTACGCCTGCTGGAAGATCTCCAGAGTTTCTCGGTCACCCCTGCGATGAGCCACATCACAGAGAAGACGGAAACCGTGTGAATTTAGACTGTCTGCCAGTCGTTTCTGATCACCGGAATCCTTTGCAATGTCGCGGCACTTCTGGTACAGTTTAGTACACTCTGCGGGTGGAGATAAAACCTTGACCAGGAAATCCATGACCTCGGGACTGTTGACCACATCAATGCCAAATTCTTTCTCATCTGCGCTGCTTTTGTCCTGCAGACAATTCGTTAACGCTTCCATGATCTTTGTTTTCTCATCTCGAAACACAGAGATGGCATCCAAGGCTGAATCTTTGCGGATAAACCGTTTACTTGAGCTTCGGAGCAGCTCGAGATAATGGTGATTAAAATCGTGCTGGGCTTTTCTACCTACAACCTCCATCTTTAAGAGCTTTCTTTCGGCCCTGCAGTAGTCTCGAACCAAAGGATGCAAGATGTACTTTTCATTGTTCATCTTTTGAAGAAGACAGTCCTTTACCATTCTTGTTCTGACTGTCTCTAACTCTAACTGGTCACCGAAAAGGAACGCTATGTCCTTGTTAGAAAATGCCGATGGAAATACCGAAACTCGGACAAGATTTTTTACTACATTGTCCGAAAATTTAGAGAGAAAGCGACCCAATGCATCATAGACACCCTCTGCATTGTCCTTCAGGAGTTGTATGGGATTGTCCCTTAGTTCCTGAATTAAAATTTCGGGGTTGAAGCCGTTCTTGAGTAACCCTGCACAGTGGACAAGAAGCAGTGGCATCCCACCACAGAGCTCCCCGAGTTCCTTGGCAGGCTCATTCGCAACTGATTCCTGACGTAATGGCTCTTCAGAGTTCTCCACTAAGTCATGAAGTAAGCTTAGCAGTAATCTGGCAGACGAGTCACGGTCCAAAGGGCTGAGAGAAACCTTTTGTATTTCAGGTGAGATGAAGCCCACATCTGTTTGACTAGTGAGAATTAATTGAACTTTTGGTGCATTTTTCACCAAATATTCTACAAAGTCATCAAATTCTTTCCCCTGCTTTCCCTGTATATCTTCTGTGTTGTCCAGTACAATAACTGTGTCTTCCCTGAGCTCTTTCAGTCTACGCTTGGTTATCGATACAGGATCGTGTCTTTCCGATAAATGCGGACGGTTCAAACGACGAAGGATCTGGCTGCAGACATCTGTGAGCTTGTTTTGATCTTGCTTCTCAATGAAAATAACTGACCGCTTTTTACACCGCAGCAAAAGATCACGACTGACGCCAATTGCAACTTCAGTCTTTCCCATTCCAGGGAGAGAAACGATTATGATCACGCGTGATGGATTTTGGACCTGTGTAAGCTTTTGAATAATTTTATCCACTATTTTCTGCCGTCCTGTGAAGTGCGCTGTTAGGTAGGGAAGATTTTCAACGTCACTGGAGCCTGGCAAAGCCGACATTCCTAGGGTGAAAATTAATAGAGAAGCCTGTTAGGATATAACCAGGATAGACATGAAAACAATGGATCTTTTGTCATAACATCAACAACAAGAATAACAACACCAATAATAATAATAATGATAATAATAATAACAAGTAGGTTTGTTGCTAGAAAAGTAGAAACAAACCGGGATGCTTACAGGTGGACCGAAAGAAGGGCTTAGTGGTTAACTAATTGAGAGAATGAGCTTGGTTTTACTAACACTCAAGAAAATACCGTATTTCCGCTAATGAGAGCGGTTACCGGTTCAGTCGCGCCCCTCGAACTTAGGAAATTAGGCCTATTCTTAGGATTACGAGCAGCCATTGTATTGGCTTCTACGACTTTGACGTTTTATGACGCTTATATAGCAAACATATCAGTTTGCCTGCCATGTCCATTTTTCAAGAAATTTTGGGCTTGGAAAAATATGACATTTAAAAATGGCGTCTTGTGTAATGAGCAGAGATGTCGCTTCTCACGTTTTGGACGCGAATGATGTTCATTTGAAAGAAACTAATGGCCACGAAACAGCAGACGGTGAACAAGAAGACTACGATCACATGGAAGCATAACCACGCATAAAGCATAACCCCGCATTGAGCAGAGATGTCGCTTCTCGAGTTTTGGACGTGAATGATGTTCATTTGAAAGAAACTAATGGCTACGAAACAGCAGACGGTGAACAAGAAGACTACGATCACATGGAAGCATAACCACCCATAAACACTTTTCTCATTTTTTTTATTAGCAAAACAAAATCCAGTTACAAAGCAAGCAAAAATAATGAATTAACTAGTTACAGAGTTAGTTAACGCTTAATTAAGAATTAGTAAAACCCGAAGTAGTATAGTAGGGACCGTTTAGGCCTTTTTTGCGCAGGGTTCTCATTAGCGTGTGCAGGAATAAATTAGGTAGGTGACGTCATAGGCTATTGTCTTCATCTCAATAGTGGTGGTGGTGGCGGTGAAAACATTAGAATTGTAGTGGTGGAGAAAACAATAACATTGTGGTAGTGGTGGTGGTGGTGGTAGTGGTCGAGGAGGCAAAATACAATTGTGGAGAAGGAGGAGGGAAAATAAAATTTTGGAGGAGGAAATGTACTGATCAGTGAACCGAAAATAGATTTCTATTCTTAAATAACAATACTTTTCTACAGTAGCAATGAAAGCAGCGAGAAATGAAAGCCTGCACAAGAATGTCACGGTTCAGTGATTTTCAGTCACAAATGAGATGCGAGTTGGCAACCAGTCAAACCGGTTATACGCCGATGAGAATCCACCTCATTTTATTCATGAGATGAAGACAATCGCTTATGACGTCACACGCCTAATTTATTTCCCCGCACGCTAATGAGAATCCACCGCATTTTAAGGCAATAGCCTATGACGTCACCTACTCAACTTATTCCTGCACAAGCTAATGAGATTCCTGCGCAAAAAAAGGCCTAAGCGGTCACTACTATACTACTAACCGATTGGAAATAACTGACGCAAATAAACAGAGTGAACGAAAATAATAGAAAATTACAAAATCAGACTCTTACGAAAGCAAAAAAAAAACGGTAAACCAGAGCGACGCTAGTACCTAATCTTACTCAAACTTATGCAGCCGGTCGGCATGGAAAAGGGCGTTAAGATAAAAAAGAAAGCTTCCTCGATGTTCTGTGGACCGTGGGAAGAAAGTGCAGAAAGATTGGTAGCAGTAGGGTTGGCCGGGTCAGTTAATATTTAAAATGGGCAAATGTTGTCATTTCTTTGAATTCTCTCGAGTTTTATAGGATTCTAAGTAAAACTGGGATTTAAGGACCATAAAAGAACCTTCTAAAAGTGGAATTTGTTACTGGTCCTGCAGCACCATATATCTTGTCTAGTGTCTTGCTAGAAGAAAGCAAAAATTGAGTTGAGGTGAAAAGGTGTAGGTGTCAAGCCTCAGACCCAGAAGTACCGTGATCTGTTTTGGATAATTTCTTGGTACTAGTGTAAAGTCTTTCAGTCTTCAATCAAGTTTTCCCAAAAAGTCTCAACATTCATGCAGTACCGGAAGAGGTGGATCAGGCTTTCGGGAGAATTGCTACAAAAAGTTCAGTTTGACCATGTTTTAATCTAATTTTTGTCGTGATAACGTTTGTAGGTAGGATTCTGTGCAGAAATCGGTAACGTAAGTTCAGAAGTTTAGTGCTTTTAGTGCACCGAGCAGCCTTCTCCCCAATCAGGAATCCGTCCCTCACAGTCATTGAGGTTTTTCCATTTTGTTTGACTTTTCACCGGAGCGGATCTTTTGAAAGAGAGAAGCTTCTTGCAAACTACCCTGTTTCCTTTGTCGCTTTAAACAAACGTCTCGAGGAAAGCACTTGGTTTGCCTGTGTCACTAGGTTCTTTACGAAAATTTGCATTATAATGTGTCTGAGGGCAGATATAAGGCCACAATATTTCAAAGGCATACCCCGTACTTTGCACGTACTTTCTAAGTGTTAATTAGCCCCTCGAGGGGGAGGAAGTTGCGCGAGGCCTTCATTAGATGAGTTATCTTGGAAATTCCACAAAGAAAACACGTCTACAAAAAACGGTTTGTCTTCGATCTCGATCAGCGAACTGTGCCATATGGGCTGTTCAAGAAATTGTTGCTCATTTCCTATTTGATCACAAAAATTAACTTCTGACCATATCTCTATAGGTTCTTTTGAAACTGGTATCGTTTTCAAAGTATCACGTTTCTTTAGATTACCATTGAAAACTAGTTTCCCCCGTATTTTCCCAGTTCAAATCGAAAATTCCTTCCATTTTCGATGGTTAGAAACATCGAGATATTTTGTTATCCAGGTAGTCTTTTGTACACAAAAGTAGTGTCTGCTTTAAAAACCAGTTCTTGTCTAGTTCCTACCCGGTTTCTGGAACTCCCAAGGGACACAAATTCTTATTCCTAATTGGTCAGCTACTGTTTGGTAACACAAACGCAACCCTGATGAAACTGAGGGTCTGATTACAACAGCTCAAGAACAAACACCGATAACAAATTCAATAAAGGCGCATATTGATAAGCAAGATGTCTGGCCGCTGTGTAGAATGTGCGGAAGAAAAGAGGAGCGAGTTTTACAGCGGTCAAACACA
>Ga0126336_10002880_pt1 | contig 10018 bp, 3 predicted proteins | sample SidCmetagenome_FD_92530 | JGI IMG/M metagenome (GOLD analysis project Ga0126336, IMG submission 92530) | Coral microbial communities from El Islote,Puerto Morelos, Mexico - Siderastrea C C metagenome | ecosystem: Host-associated > Invertebrates > Cnidaria > Coral | place: El Islote,Puerto...
ATGCGGACGTTTCGGGAAACAGGCTTCCGTTCAAAAGCCAGTCTATAAATAACTTTTGTGGAATTGACATATCCCAGCCAACGCCCTCAGAATCCCTCTCTGTCCCCTTATTTTCTCTTGGTCGCACACATTAACTTGGCACACATTAACGTTTGGATTCAAGTAACCCCGGCTGAGATCTGCTTTCTCCATAGTCATAACCCGTGCAAAAATACCTCTGTATTGGGAGGCATCGTCCCTAATTAATATATAGATTGCGGCACGTGCTGTCTTTCGCCCTTTGTCCCAGTGTGTGTGGGATGTAATAAGATCATCCGGAATTACTAGACACACAGTTGCATCAGACAATTCATTTTTGCGCCATGACGTAAAAGTGCAACGATCCTGTCATAATTTCCAAAGTGATTCCAACAAACTTTCAACCAAACTCCAGTGCGATTGCGTTTAAATTTTGTCTCATTTCTTTGTTTTGTTCATGCAGACAAAAGACCCGTTCACATCCTAAGAGGATCTCCCTTACAAGGATAGATTATTACCTTCAGTGCTGTGACGGATGGCGTAGAAGGGGCTCTAGCTGCCCAATAGGTTTGTTCTGTAGTATTTTTTAAAACGATCATTTTAAACCCTATACTGGCCAATTTCTTATTCAAATGAAACCTGAACTAAATTTCTCATGTACTGAGTTGATAGGTGAGGCTGGCATATATGCTCAACAAATGTCAGTTTAGTTGACTCAGCGTGTAAAAATTAATCTTGCGAAGGAAAAGTTAGTCGCTGTTCATCACAGTTAGATGCAACAATTGAGTTCTCATTTTATTTATTATGTTGTTATAAATATTCGTCGGACGAACCTTCTGGCACTGTCCCGGGCCGACATAATTAGATAAGTTACAGTACTAAGTTTTGGCTAACGGTGAAATAACTGACGTTAAAGTATAGACGTAAGAATAGCGTTCAGCAATCTGATATCATTTATTTTTCGATATTTTAGTGATGAGTTTTCATTCTGATTGTTCCTTGATTCTCTGTTAATTAATTGCCTTCTGAGCAGCAAGTCGTACAGGACGCTGTTGTTTAGCAGTAACAGATTCCTTTTCTGTGCTGTTATTATGGTCTTGGGTGCTGTCGTCTGACACCTCCAGTGGGTATAGTTTTTCTGTAGGTCTTGATAGTTCCTTGCCAGTTCGTACTCTTAGAGATACAGGTCTGGTCAAGCCGTCTTTCCCTGGTTGCGTGGTACATTATCAGGTATGAGAACAACGTTTCCTTTAGCAACTGCCTTCAACTTGATGACCTGTTTCGGTAAGAATCTTTTCTGGCAAACAGAGTCAAAAAATTGTTTGAATAGAACTTCCAAACGATCGACCCCAGGTGTTTTTCTTTTCTTCGTAGTGGCCGGTTCTAATAATTTAATGTTGAATTTTTGTTCTTGGTTGTTCTTGGTTGTTCTTGTATTTTGATCTGTCGTTGATCGACGCTTAAGACAGCAATCGAATCTTGTTTGTCCCTTATAACGACATCAGATCCTTTATCTGAGTTTGTGACGACGATATCTTCCCGTGTCTTCATTTCATTAATATTTCTCAGTTATGCCTTGGGTGGCGTTGGACCTTTGGACTATAATTAAGCGCCGCATACTGGTCGGAATCTGTAGTCTAACTGACTTCGCTCATTAGTTTTTTTTCAGAATTTTGAATTTTTCTCTTTTTACTGAAAATTATAAATTACCGCGGAAGTTTTTACAATTTTAGATCATTTAAGTTTTCTTTATTGTTTTAATTATCTTTTGGCTAATTTTGGTGGTTTTCGGAGTTTTTGGAAAAATCAGGAAATCCAAGATGGCTACCGTTTGGAGATCATGATGTAATCCCACGTCCTGTGACATTATCAATTCATGTTGCGGACCTCAAAGCTCTTTTTCGGACGTACTACTGTACCCTCCAAGTTTCGCTATCATAGCGTTAATATAGCATCAACATACGACGTGTGGAGTCAAGTAAAACGATTGAAGATCATAGCCTAGACCTAGCAACATGACCATACTCTAAACATCCCAAAACTGATTAAAGCACCAAACTTGATATTGCAATTGCAATTTCCATCGTGCACGTATACGTACAGGTACATTTCGTTCTTCTTTACCGATCGGCCAACAAGTTTATTGATTGGTTAAGGTTCATTAAGGCGTCTGTTGATTTGCTTCACTTAAGCTAAAAGCACGCAACAACAATTTCTTCTTATGCTAAACGGTGCAACAACAATTTCTACGAATGTCAAACGTGTCTTTATTTTTTATTTTAATGATTTTTTTGGGGGGATTAAGAGGATGTTTTAAGTCACCAAATTAAGTCCCTAAGAACCGGGGATAGACGGGGCTATTTCTTTCAAGCTAAACTCTGTTGGACTACCGTCGAGGTCATCTTAGCCTCACTTGGTGCCAAAAGGAGTTTGTCTGGTTGGTGAAAACAAGATGGGAAACCTGCTTGTTTTTTTCTTCAACTGTAGACCTTCGTTAGTGAAAGTTCTGAACTGTCCGTGTTACACTGCAGAAACTTATTCATGAATGGAACAGACTGTAGAAAGTTCTAACGCCTATGAAAACTGGCCCTGGCCTATCTAGGCAATAGCTGCTTAGATATTTTTGCAAGTTTCTTTTTACTTCATGCAAGCAATTAAATATTTTTCCATTAAAGTAGATAACAGAAGATAAAACTTTTTTATCTTTTTATAAATATAAAGGTACGTTTATTTTAACAGCAATCTGCAAACAGGGATGCAGTAACGGTGGCACATGTGTACGCCCCAACAAATGCGTCTGTCGCTCTGGATGGACTGGATCCACATGCAGTAAAGGTACTAAAGAACCAGATCCTTATTTACCTCGCTCTAGCTTTTTTACAATTTCGCTCTACTACAGCTGCTCACTATGCGTTTCTCATAGATAAATTTGATTCTCACGTAGATTAATTTAATTAATTAGTCATTAATTGGTCAATTACTCATCAGTTAGGTCCCTTTGCCAAGAAATTGTTTGATTAATTTGCCATCAAGGACGACCTATTTTACATGGTTACATGTATCTTCTCTACGTAACTTGTTATGCGTGGTGTAAAGGTTATTTCTCTGAGGTACTGTATGACTATTTGACTCAACGGCGCTCAATTTAAAGTTTTATTCGTTTTTCATAGACATAAACGAATGCAATTCAAATAATGGAGGCTGTCAACAGATCTGTGTTAACAGACAAGGAACAACGAACGCTTGCATGTGCAGAAGAGGTTACACAAAACATCCTACATATAGTACAAAATGCATAGGTAAGGGTTACATTGTCATGACATTATTTTGAAACGTCTGAGTGTAAGGTCAAGGCATGATGCTGACCTCACGGGCTGAGACAGGAACTTCTGTCTCGAAAGGCTGTCCTTCGCAGCTACATATATATTTATAACCCACCGCTTAATTTTCGCGCGCGCTCTTTGGACGAAACACATCACGTGGTACAAAATCGGACGGTGGGTATCAGGCGATACCCGTCGTCCGATTTTGTTGCCGTGAGAGAGAAAAACAAGAAAGGAAGCCACTTTTTCAGGTTTTAACTTTTCAGAACTATCTATCTTTCTATGAAATCGAGTAAACTAACCCGCTTGGACTTACTTAGTTGCAAATGTGCTGTGACCATCACTGATTCTCTTTACCACAATCAAGCGTGCGCGTTATAGAAATTAATCGGAGGGTTATAAAATAAATATATTATTCATAAAATAAATATACCCCTGCCTGGTATATCGGAGGATAATACCTTGGCTGAAAGATTGTCCTCAAAATTTTACAGTTGCCCTGGAAGCTTCCCTTCTCGGCCAACTGTTCATTTTTTGGACAATCTTTTATCCTCGGGCATTATCCTCTGATACACCAGCCCCAAGAAGGGGTTTATTTACTAAATAGACAAAGCTTTGAGTTTTCTTTGAACATTGAAGTGCTTGCAACGGTGTCCTTGACTTTCAACCTCTTGCTGTCCTTAACGGAACTGACCTGTTTTCCTTGAACCTTTTGCACTATGATTAACGATTTTCGTCTTGCCATCTCGAAATCCCGCTTTTATTGCCTTTTTCACTCTATTCAGACCTGGCCTTTTTCCAGCCTTCTGGGACCGGCGGGGGGGATATTACAGCTGTGACAACAAGAGAATATTATAGCTGTGACAATGAAACTTGGAGAGTGGATAGTACGTCTAAAAGAGTTTGTTTTGAGGTCCACAACATGAACTAATGACGTCATACGACGGAAGAATTACGAAATGTTCTCAAATGGCGGCCAAACTGGACCCGCCATCTTGGATTTCTTCAGTGATTTCTCCAAAAACCTCCGAAAATGACCAGAATTTACCAAAACGTAACCTAACTCAATGAAGGAACACTAAAATGGCCTAAAAATTTTTAAGTCTCCTCAAGCAAGTAATATTCAGTCCCATCCCTCAGATCTAAAAAAGAAAAACGTTTCTGTCTTTTAAATCTTATTAAGCTGTCTTGATTTCTCATTTCCTATATTTAATTTTCCATTCTCACTTTTCAATTTCCCATTTCACTTGTTAGTAACATTCCACTTTTCAGAAACACTCCTTAGTGACTTTTTAGCCACACCCCAAGTTTTTAAAAACAAAGAGCACGTTACGCGTCTTGTTTAAGGGACCAATTTCGTTTGGAAATTATTACCAAATACCGTTTTTACCCTATCTGGGGTAAGGGGAGTGGCGAAGAGTTGCGCATGGCAAGTAACTTATAAGTAGGGTGGGGTGAGGTCAGTCCAGGCAAGAGGACTAAGGAAAATCAAGGAGAAGTCCAAGATATCTGCTGTGCGGGAATCATGACACGAACCTTAGATCATAGGTCGTGTTTCAAGTTGTAAATAGCTCAAGAGCACTTAACATGCAATAACTAAACGCCACAAATGATGAGTAGTGGATACTAGGAAATTAAAGAAACAGCAAGAAAGGCGGCGAAGCCTTTTCTAGCGATCTGAATGAGGCCATCATGGTTAGGTAATGAAGAAAGAACAGGCTGAGAGATCTTGCCTTTAACCAAGCAAGATCTACTCTCTGACTTTTTTTGATTAGCTTCAAAATCTTTCCTGTACAACTATTTTCGCTGAGTGAATTAACAAGTACAAGTTGAACTCATACCTTCATACAACCACCATTACATCCGGCTATAACATTTGCTTTTTTCACTAAACAATATCCTTGTTTGTTTGTTTGTTTGTTTGTTTGTCTTTTTCATTATTTATTAATCCTTTTTGTTGTTGTTGTTGTTGTTTTGCTTGCTGTGTCACCCCTCAAAAAGGGTAACCGGTTTTCAATTGATTGTCTCTCTAAGTGATTCTTTCCAATGTTGGTACGTAGGTGACTGTGTGAAGAGAAATGAGATGTTATCACTCAGATGAATAAAAAGTGATTCAACTGCGAGATTTAATGTTTGAAATCCTTCTTTCCTATAGATCATAACGAATGCCGAATGTCGAATTTGTGCAGTTGTGCTGCTGGCTTGAATGGTTGTGGGGCGTATTGTACTAACACAATTGGCAGTTATAGGTGTTCATGTGGAAGAGGATACAGACTACTTGGTCGGACAAAGTGCGTAGGTAAGAACTCGACATTTAAGCTGACGATAAGGCTCCGCGAACATGGAAGGGGAAATTTAATTTATGACAAATTTGTCGAAGGGATGGCTGATCTACTTAATTGATTTCAGAGAGAGCAGCTGTGATTTAGGTCATTAACTGCAGTTAAACCTACATCAGACTTTTCAATAAAACTTAGCCTACTCCCCAATTTTTCCCCCAGGCTTATTAAACTCAGGACTATACTCATAAATACTAATTAAGTGGAAGTGTAATAGTTAAAAAAAAAAAGGTATCTTCTAAGAATAAAGAACCTCAAAAACGTTGCTTAAAACGACTTCAAGCTAGTCATTGATGACCTTCAAAAGGCATAGCGCCGTAAGCTAAGCAATTCACTACCCTTATCGAACTTCATAAGGGCTCTTGGTTTAGATAAAAGCGATGTTTTTGGATCATTTTCAATTTTTGTCATAGGGAAGTCCAAATAGTTCTTTGTTGAAAAAAAATAGGCTTAACAATTACTTGACACCTTTGTTTTGCTTTCTAAATCCACATTACAATAACCCAAGATTTTCACAGTTGTCGAATGCGAAGCGTGTTAGGAGACAACAAATGCGTGTACTGGTGAACGTATGTTCACAAACTGCTCTAAGCCTTGTGGATGTTGCAAATAATTTCGTTGGAGACTGAGAAAGAAAACCGAAAGCAATTGTTTGGAAAATTTACTGAAAACGATGTCCCAGACCATGCGACATGCCCTGGCAAGGAAATGTAAACCACACTGAGCTGCGAGGCCAGACGAGAGCAGGTTTTGGGTAACGGCAGTTCGAGACCACAAAGATATGCAGGGTAAAAGATAAGCCTGTGTGCAGTCTTTTTATGTGCTGTTAATCCGTGCTTGGCGAGACAATTGAAAAATAGTCTAGTATACGTACGTGTATGGGCTTTGACCGCAGGATCTTAGACGTACATACCCAAAAATAAATAAATAAATAAATAAATAAATAAGCATGTAAGTAGTTAAATAAATAACTAAATAAATAATATCGTTTATTGAACATCAATATTTGAAGACTGAATTGAATTGAACTAAATTGCTATTGAATAAAAATTTACAAGAATATAATTTTATATTAAAAGGGAATAATAAAGTTACTACTAACAACAATTTCTAAAACCACAATATACATAAATAAGTATAACGTACTAGAATCAGCAGATTCCTGTCCTCCAAGAAAATGTTTTAGCATATAACTCTTGATCTTAAAATGTGACAGAAAAAGTATCTAGCGGACGCAAGTGAAGAGAGGAAACAGCGCATTTGAGAAGCAAATTTCTGCTGACACAGGAATGCGAAAAGTCCCACTTTATTCATGTGTCATGCTACCAATGCGTGGCACAAGCTAAAAACTACCTTTATAGCCGAGAAAAGTCGTTCTGGGACCCTAAAACATGTATTAAGCGCTATGTTTGAACACTGCCGGGATGGAGTACCGATGTGGTAGCTTACACTGGTTACCATGGAGATAAAGCGCCATAGCGTCATATAGTACTGATATGGTAGCTTACACTGGTTTCCATGGCGATACAGCGCTGGTAGTCCACGCATCCTTCACTTTACTAAGTCCACTACGTCTGTTAATTTTTAAATAAGCCTGCAGTGAAAACAAGAGTACTCTGAACCTTGCGGTATGAGTGTTACTAATCGATCACTTTGAATTTGATTTACACTTCCAGATGATGACGAATGTTCCACAAACAAAGGAGTTTGCGAGCAACATCGGTGTATTAATTCACCGGGGTCTTTTTATTGTTCATGCAGACGGGGATTTCGCAACGTAAATGGAAAGTGCCAAGGTATTGTTTATAACCATAAAGAATTATTTAAAAGAGACCAAGCAATGCTTGTTTTAAGCGTATTTTTATGCGCTTCTAAGATTTGGCTTTTATGTTTTAATCGGAGACTTGAAGAAGATGTGTAAAACTTGAATGTTTTCATCGCCTAGTGAAATAAGCGTTTTTCAACTTAAGGCTCTAATATATACGAAACAACAAAAACATACGCGATATTTGGCATAAGGGATAGTCGAAAAGATCACGTTTTAAAGCGCACCTAAACCCAAAATATTTTTCCGCCTAAATAAAACTTTGCACCTATTCCAAAAACATATAGCCTTAATTTGCGTTTTTGACCTTTTTAGTGAGCTTCAAAAGTAACGAAAAACTAAGCATCACAGAGGCATCACTTGTTACACGACCGAGTCAGAAGGGGCTAGGGGTCTATTCCCGATGTGACGTCACAAACTGCTTTGCATGCATGTTTACAAAGACTTACCGCGATGCAAATCAGTTTGTGGCGTCACATCAGGAATAGACCCACGCCCCTCAGTAGCTCTGTTGTGTCACAGATGGCTAAATTTCGTAACTTTTACAGCCTATAAAAGACCATAAAAAGCCCTTGGTAAAAAAGGTGCAATGCATTTTGAACAGGTGCAAAGATTTATTTCTACGAAAAAATAGTTTGGGTTAGGTCCATTTCTGGAATCTCAAGTAGATTTGAAATTTTCTAAAGACTGAAAAGTAACCTTTGCTAGCCGATGAAAGCTAAATTGGAAAAATGTATCTTAAATTTTAAACTTACAGTGGAATCCCGAGTTTTCGAATACTCGATTATTCGAAACTCCCGATTCTTCGAACCAAAAGTCGTTTCCCTTGGATTTGCTTCAGTCAAACACTGTAATTTTACCCGCGATTTTTCGAAACTCCCGATATTTCGAACTAATTCTTTCTTCCTTTCAAAAATTTACATTCGATTTCTCGAACTTTGAATTTAAAACAAGTTCCGGAGAAGGTGTTTTCACGCATTTATTATTACAAGGCAAGTGACAAATCTGTCATTGAAGTCATCTTTAAGAAACTACAACACCGTTGTTACACAGTCGAGGGTCTTGACTTACTGCACATGATCAAAAGTCCTTCGTTTAGTTGCAATTTTCAAGCTCTTGCCGTAGCACATTAATAAATTTTGCTGTTCCTTTAAACCGTGGAGTACAGGGTACTTTTTTTCTGATACAGTAAGGGGAAGGAAATGCAGTCAAGAGTCCGCGCAAAATGTCAAACGCATGTATCATTACAGTGCTGGGTTTTGTTCTGCCGAAATTGGCTTAAATCCTTTAATTTTCGTTTTGTTTTAAATGCACGTTTTGTTGGTAAATAAAGATGGTTCACACATTAAAAAGAGTGATATACCGTTGTTGTCTGCCTTCTTGGATTTTATAAAACCATTCCACGGTAAACCAGGTCTGATCTGATGCCACCTTAATTTTTCGAGCTCACGATTTTCGAACCAATTTCCATTTCCCTTGGAGGTTCGAAAAATCGGAATTCCACTGTATATGATAACGATGCAAAGAGAAAGATGAAATGGGTGCTTATAGTTCGAATGCGTAGTCCAAGTTCTCTTGACGGACGCTCTCGTAGGCGGACAGCTCCACTTACGACCGCCTTGACAAAACTCCATTTGAACTACCAAATTACAAATTCTATTTTCACATTCCTGTAAGTGGCTGTCCCCGTAAGCGGCTGCGGACACTTTCGAGGGGAACGATTTCAACTTTTCTCAAGTTCCCATTACTATAGCCTTTATCTTGCTTTTACCAAAGAAGTTCACAACGCTTTTCTTCTTTTTTTGTTGTTGATCTTACAGTGAATGTAATGTGAGACTGTTAATGTCAGTTCAATTCGTGATTTGTTTTTTAATTCTCAGTATACAGTACAATTTTTTGCCGTGACTAAGACAGCAAAACAAGCAATCACTTAACAGGGTGCTAATGGGGTTAGTAGTTAACTGACAATTGGCCAAAAAAATAGTAGTTAACTGATATTTGGCCAAAAAATTAGTAGTTAACTGATAAATGAAATGTTAACAGTTAACTGACATGTAATGACCTGGTAACATATTTTAAACTGTTATTTGAGTCACTTCCGATGCAAAAGTGCCAGCCACGAGGGAGCGTAACTTGGACCTTGACCTTGGCTTCGAATGGCGTGTAGCCTGCGTGGCAGGCGCGGAAAGGGGAGAAATTATTCGCGAGCGCGGAGGAAGCGAGAGGAAGGGAGAGGAAGGAAGTCATGTACACCTTCCAGCCCCATTTTATAACTATGTTGAATGCAAATTGAGAAACACGAATAAATTTGTCCAATCAGAGCGTTCGATTGGGCCCTTGATTGACATCTAAGTAATTCTGACCAATCACGATTTTTGCAATCGCCTGGCGAAAGTAAAATGCGGCTGAAATACGCTCGTTGCTCGCGCTTGCGAATAATTTCTTCTTTTTCCCTTCCCCTTTCTTCGCCTGCCACGCAGGCTATGGTCAAAGTTATTCTAAGTTTTTATCGA
>Ga0126336_10002881_pt1 | contig 10016 bp, 9 predicted proteins | sample SidCmetagenome_FD_92530 | JGI IMG/M metagenome (GOLD analysis project Ga0126336, IMG submission 92530) | Coral microbial communities from El Islote,Puerto Morelos, Mexico - Siderastrea C C metagenome | ecosystem: Host-associated > Invertebrates > Cnidaria > Coral | place: El Islote,Puerto...
CTGGCAGACAATTAGAAATGCCCACTCAAAGGAGTTAGAAGGCAATACAAAATGGCTCATGTCAACCCTCTACAGGCACACTCCAGCATTTTGAACTGGTTAATGTAAGTAAACATTCGCTACTCGCTTTCGAAACATTTTTGAAAAGCCAAACTTGCTTCCAGACTGCCTCAGCAAAATAAAATTCTGATGCAAACTGTGGAAATACATAAAATAAATTAATGAGAACATGTATTGATTATAACATTACATGTGCTAGCTTTTCTTTGAAAAGAAACTTGGTGCTAGCAGTCTTTTGGAAGAACTGGATGGTTTCTTGAAAGGTGTGCTACTTTTGTCAGTTCTTTGCGGTGGTGAATCCTGACCAGCAGGTGAGCTGTTTGACTGCACGTTACTACAAACGTTCTGATATGTGTCAGGTGTTTGTTGCACGGTCTCCTCGTCAAGTTCACTGTCATCTACTTTGCTTTCTTTCACAGACTGGTCGCTGGCAGGAGTTTCCTGTATCGCAGTCTTTTGTGCTTTTGCTGGGGAGGACTGATGACTTCTCCTGGAGACCTGGAAATATACGGTAAAAAGTACCTTCAGAATATTTAACACAAAGTCCACCTCACGTTTTTGGCGCCGATAAATAGTTCCAACTTTTTATGCATGCACGTGTAATCCACGTGTGCAATGAAGGGTGTTCTGGTGCGCGACAAATAAAAAACGGCTAATGCTTAAGCCTTCATCAGTTTGATAGATGATTGTTATTACGCATGGTTTAGGATTCATTTGCAGCACAGGGGTATACTTGTCGCATTTTTAACACGTACCCTGTTGCAAACAAACGTGACGATAACGCCCAGAAAACTACTCGTGCAAAACACCTTTTGTTTTTTGCTTGATTACAAGGACGTTTGACATCAAGGTAGAAAGTAAGGAAAGCGCCAGAAATTATTTCTTGGGTGGCTTACTTGAATTAAATACTGTGGATTGTGGTGGAAATAGCTACATTAGAAAATGACAGGCACAAGCAGAGGGGAAGATAAAATAACGGTGTAAAGCGAAGATAACTGTGTACTTTTTTCCGTATTTCTGAGGAGAAATTATTCCACTGATAAGGTACTTCTGTTACAGCCCGTCGCACCCGATCTGGAAGAGTAGTTAAGAAACGTGAGAGACTGGACTTGTGACGATGATTAACCCTACCCTAGTAAGTTAGCCTTGTATGTCACGTGCCCTTGTTCGCGTCCTTTGTAGCTCGAAAATCGAAAGTGTTGTAATCCCGCTCGTACGTCTAAGTTGTATATCGATGTCTAATGGCCATTAAACGTTGTGTTGAAGAAAGCTGCAGTGTTTCGTCGAGTTCCCTAACATTTATTGGTCCTTCGTAGTCGGATAAAGACGATATTTATGCCGTGGATTGACTGAGTTGAATCTTGGTACGGTCAACAATATACCACGTGGGTGTCAAGATGGCCCGGCGCCAAGTCTTCGAGTAATCATGGCAGCGAAATGCTTAAACAAGAGGGCTTATCTTCCCTTACAGTAGAACAACTTCGCGGAAGGCTTAAGGAAAAGGGTTTGCCGACGACTGAATAGAAAAAAGGTTTTACTTGAACGGTTAGTAAACGCTCAATATGTTTTGAAGTCCAATGTTGATGTTAAGCCAGAATTGCAAGAGAGCTCGAATTTCACTGAGGTTTCGAAAGAGTCCCCACGACCGGTTAATGAGGAACAAGCCCAGGAAATTAGTTCCATTAGACGAAAGGCTAAGACATTGCAAATGGATATGGACGATTTGATCCGTGACATTGTAGAACTAAGTCAAAACGCCAATAACAAGATTAAAGTACAGCTCAGAATCGAAAAATTAACCCAGTATCGAGAGAGCTATCTTCGGATAATCGCTTTGATCGCAGAAGAGAATATTGAGGAAGAGCTTCGTAGTTGCAAGGGTCTTTTGGATGTCATAGATAAAGCTGTTGATTCCGCCCATGAATCCCCAAGTAAGGAAAGCAAAGTAGAAGATCAAAGCTCCCAAGAAAGTACACATACTGAAAGTCACCAATTGTCAAAGCTTAACCTGCCCAGAATTGCGCTGCCTAAGTTTAATGGTGATGTGTTGAAATTCCAAAACGTCTGGGATCAGTTTGAAGCTGCAGTGCACAACCATGACGACTTCCCTAACGTTTAAAAAAGTTTACCTATCTACGTTCAGTGCTGACCGGAAATGCCTTGCCTATAGAAGGGTTTGAGGTGACCGGAGCAAACTATCAACCAGCGGTTGAATGCCTCAAGCACAGGTATGGAAGAAGGCGTGTGATTATCTCATCCTTAGTGAAATCTGTCATTAAGATGGATGCCAAGTCTAGTATTAGTGCATCTTCACTCCGAGATCACTATAATACACTAAAAGAACAGAACTAGAGCTTTAGAAGCTCTCGAAGAAAACCCAGTGAGCCACGGATGTATCCTGTTGCCAATGTTCGAGACAAAATTACCCCCTCAGTTACTGGAAAAGTGGGAGTTAGAGCTTGCAGACACCACAGAGGACGAAATTGATCTTGGTTTGTACTTAAAGTTTCTAAATCGACAAGTTGTGTCCAAAGAGGCAGGAGTAAGAGGCCTTCACACAAACACTAACCCAAATAATCGTAGTTCCGGTAGGGGTAGAAATGAAAGCAGGGAGTCAGCGTACACCCATACAAGTGACCGTGAACGAGTATCAACTGTTTCTGCTTTGTTCAGTGAGGCACGACCACCGTCAAAGCCAAGTTGTAGTTTTTGTAAAGCAGATCATGGGTCACCAAACTGCCCATAGTTTAATGAGAAGTCAGTGGATGAAAGATGAAAAACTAGTTCAAGAAAGCAAGCTGTGCTACAATTGTTTAAAGCCTAGCAACTACAAGCATTTTTCCGACATTTGTCGCTAACCCAAGTGTTCAGTTGCAAATTGTGGTCGTCATCATCGTAAGTTATTGCATGACCAGCCCCTAGCGACCACACCCCAGTATCCAATCACCCCTACACTTCAGCATGTAACCAGTACTACACCCCAGCACTTGAACAATAGCACCCTTAGTGGATTGGCTTCAACCCAACCTATCTCGCCTGTGAAGGAGACACTTCTTCAGACAGCAGTAGCTAGGTTGTCTGTGAATGGTAAGGGAAATGACAGTTCATGTTCTTTTAGATTGTGCAAGTAAACGCTCATACATACGTAAGAACATTGCAGAGTCTATTGGTCTGCAAGGTCCGACAGAGTTATTGAGTGTCACAACACTAGGGGAAGAAACTAGTGAAACCAAGAGATTGCAAAGAGTGCGATTCGCGCTCTTACTGATTAAGGGAGAACCAACAGAAGCTGTAGAAATGGAAGCTCTTACCATACCCAAGATCTGCAACCCCCTTGGTCCTGTCAGGTTAAATCTTCAGAACAACCCTCACCTACAAGGTTCAACTCTCGCAGACTCCTACCCTCGTAATTCAGTTCAAGTAGATGTTCTTATCGGTGTAGATTATTATTACTCATTTGCAACTGGGATACACAAGAGAGGACCAACTGCTGACTCATTGATCGCCGTAAAATCTCACCTTCGCTGGATTCTTACAGAACCCTTGGTTGCTATTCAAAGTACTTCACATCTATGTTAACAGTGATAGAGAACAATGACGTCACTACGAGTTTAAGACGGTTCTGGGAACTAGAATCAATTGGCATTACTGAAGCTGAAAACCCAGCTATGTCTCAAGAGGAAGAATATGCAGTCGCTGAGTTCAACAAAGGACTGAAATTTGATGGGCAAAACCATGAACTTCAACTGCCCTGGAAGAAGGATCACCCAAGACTGGAGAACAAATATGCACAAGCTGTGAAACGACTAGAAAGCATGGAAAGGAGGCTGAAACGAGATCATGTTAAAGATGAAGCTTACAGTGCTGCAATCAACCAATATGTAGAGAAAGGTTTTGTAGAAGAAGTATCTGAGCGGGGAAATGAAGACGGTATTTTCCGTTACTTACTACACCTTGCAGTGTTCCGCGGAGACAAAAGGACAACAAAGTGCAGAATTGTATTTGATGCTTCCACACGAGAAGAGGGCGGCATTTATGTCAATGATTGCGTCCTTCCCGGTCTTGCGTTACAACCTAACCTGGCACTTGTTCTCATCCGTTTTCGTACCCACAGAATCGGCCTGATGGCAGATGTTGAGAAGATGTTTCTTCAAGTGAAGCTTGCTCCAAAGGATCAAGATGTACACCAGTACTTATGAAGAGATTTGCAGATCAATGAACCACCCAAAGACTACAGAATGCAAAGATTGACATTTGGAGTAAACTCTAGTCCATTTCTTGCACCAACAACAGTGCACAATCACGCCAAGAAGTATGCAGAGGCATTCCCTGATACTGCAAGGGAAATCCTACAAAACATGTATGTGGATGAGTCCTTAACAGGAGCCGAGACAGACGGCTCTGCCTTGAAACTTCGACAGGAGATGTCAGAGATCATGTTTACAGCAGCGTTTAACTTGACGAAGTGGGCAAGGAACTCAGAGCTTGTAATGGATAGCATAGACCCAGTTAAGAAAGCCTCGTTGCCACTAGTAAAGTTTGATTCAAGCGAGACGCTCAAGGCACTTGGTGTGTCGTGGGACTTGACCTCTGACTGCTTCAGATTCCTGGCACCAGATAGCATCATCGCATGTCATGATGATCCAATGACGAAGAGAAGCGTACTGAGCCTAGCATCGAAAATGTTTGACCCAATGGGAGTGATATCGCCCCTCACTGTGAGAGCGAAAATCCTTTTTCAAGAGCTGTGGCAGAAGGGACTACAGTGGGAAGGCCCACTGGACAGTGACACGAAAGAGAAGTGGTCATCACGGAAATCAGATTTGTTGCAGTTGAAAGACGTGACCATTCCCCGTTGCTTTGGAAATGGTGTCACCCCTGACTACAGGATCGAACTACAGTCGTGTACATTCGAGTAACCGATAAGCAAGGTCAGGTGTCATCACAGCTAGTAATGTCAAGATCCAGAGTTGAACTTACCAAGACAGTGTCACCTCCAAGACTAGAGCTCCTAGCGGCAGTAGTGAATGCCAGACTGTTGAAATATGTTGCAGAGACTGCCAATCAAGATGGATAGCGTCGTTTGTTGGACAGATGGCATAATTGCACTTCACTGGATCCGAGGACAGAGTTATTGTTGGAAGCCACTCGTAGCAAACCGAGTAGCAGAAATACAGTCAACATGGGACCCTGAATACTAGAAGTACTGTCCTAGCAAAGGGAATCCCGAAGATTTGTTGACACGCGGATTGACCTGTGGTGATATGTGATACGTGAGTCTAAACCCACTCAGCCACGAAATGAAGATACCGCCCCTGAAGCCTGCAAAGAGGCAAGAAGAGTTACCCATGGTTGTACCGCAGTTGTATTAGAGCCATTGGTTGTTATGTCACGGTATGGAACGTGGATGAAGTTGATCAGAGTAACCGCTTTCGTACTGAGAGCCGTTAAGTTGTTCAAGACGAGTCTGAACAGACCGAATTGTCAGCTGAGGAGATGAAACAGGCAGAGTTAAAGTGCTGTACGTGGATTCAAGAAGAGGTCTATAAAGAAAACTACGAGCAGTTGAAGGCCGGAAGAACACTACCCAGCAGTAGCCGCCTCCTAAAGCTAGACCCTTATTACCACGAAGAAGATAAAGTGATTAGAGTAGGTGGAAAATTACAGTTCGACGACCGTCCTGAAGAGAACAAGCACGAAATAATCTTGCCGCATCAACATCCAGCAGTTGCAAAGTCGATACGAGATGTGCACTGACAAGATGCTGCATGCCGGTCCAGAAAGGTCAGCACTCATCTCCATATTCCAAAATGACGTGACGTCATTCCCGATCTTCGGGTTCGTTCGTCAATCGACTACGGGCTTTTGAAGTATGGAGCATTACTCCACATTTCAAAACGACTGGATCACGAATGAGTCAATCAGCCATTTAGCTCACGTAGGAAATGCACCATGTATGAGAAGTAGAAAAGATAATCGCTTACCTTCACCTTTCCAATGCAACAATAGATGTTGGTTGCAAGTGATCTCTTATTTGCCAGACTCGGTACATGTATATGCTATGACTACTACCGTCCGCCATGTTCGTTTTCCGAAGTGCTTACTCGAAGTGTGCCTCGGAGTTCGTGTGTGACGTCACGTCATTTTGGAATATGGAGATGAGTGCTGACCGTCCAGAAACTGTGCTATCAGTCTTACGACAGAAGATTTGGCCTACCCAAGGAAGACGTGAGGTCAAACGTGTTATCAAAAGATGTGTACCTTGCCAAAGACAGCGAGTCGGACCTTGCAGATCACTACTCGAGGAAAGAGTGTCAACCTCCTTGCCATTTGTACACATTGGTACTGACTTTGCTGGACCCTTATACGTAAAGGAGGGCTCAAGTGTCAAGAAAGCATACGTATGTATGTTCACATGTGCATCGTCGCGTATGGTTCACTTGGAGCTGTCAAATGGCCTAACGACAGATGAATTTCTGCAAACCTTCAGTCGCATGGCAAATCGCAGAGGTCTTTGCCCTTTGCCATACAGTGTGGTCAGACAATGCAAAAACCTTCAAGGCCGCAGGTAGAGAAATTAAGAAGTTGCACGACGAGCCAAAGTCACAAAGACAGTCGAAGTGGGACACTTTGGATCAAGATCGAATTAAGTCAGAGTTATCAGCAAAAGGGATTAAGTGGGGATTCATCACAGAACGCTCGCCATGGAGAGGTGGATGGTGGAAACGATTTTGTAGAGCAGTCAAGGAACCACTGCGGAACGTTCTTGGAAGAGCACTTCTCTCCTTCAATGAGCTGAATACACTTCTTATTGAGACAGAAGGAGTAATCACCTCCAGACCTCTGACCGCAGTAACGGACGACAACAGAGATCCATTACCAATCACGCCTGCTCGTCTCGCCGCCGGCAGATCTCTTAAACAGTTACCCGACGCTGAATATGATAAATTGGAAGAGTCCAGTAAGCGAGTTATGGAAAGATATCTTTATCTCCAAAGATTGCTCAACCACTACTGGAGGCGGTGGAAGCAAGAGTACCGTTATCAGCTAACGGCGAGAAACAAGTGGCAGAAGGAAACAGCGCCCATTCAAGTAGGCGATATCGTGCTCGTCTCTGAAGATAGCGTTTCTCGTAGAAAATGGCCACTAGGTAGATTTGAAGAGGCAAAGACGGACTTGTACGAACTGCCACAGCGTCCGCATAGATTGGAAATAGAATCAGCCGCCCCACAAGCCAATAATGAAGACGTTCCTGTACATTGTGGGGAGAAGTTGCAGTCGAATGTTGTTCCCGCTCAGAGTGTTCCTGTTCCTGTTCCTGAACCTAAACTCAGTGTTGCCCTCCCTGACGGAGGACTTGTACGAACTGCCACAGCGTCCGCATAGATTGGAAAAAGAATCAGCCGCCCCACAAGCCAATAATTAAGACGTTCCTGTACATTGTGGGGAGAAGTTGCAGTCGAATGTTGTTCCCGCCCAGAGTGTTCCTGTTCCTGTTCCTGAACCTAAACTCAGTGTTGTCCTCCCTGACGGAAGACAAGGTGGGGAGGATGTGACAGCCCGTCGCACCCGATCCGGAAGAGTAGTTAAGAAACGTGAAAGACTGGACTTGTGACTATGATTTACCCTTCCCTCATAAGTTAGCTTTGTAAGTCGCGTGCCCTTGTTCGCGTCCTTTGTAGCTCAAAAATCGAAAGTGGTGTAATCCCACTCGTACGTCTAAGTTGTATATCGATGTATGTTACCAGCGCTTAGGTCTTTTGCTGCGGCCCAGCCTTCGTAAAAAAAGTCGTTCGTGAGCTGAAATTTGCCTCACGTCTAACAACTTGACGTTACCAAAGTCGATGTGATAGTTGTTTTCGTGTACGAGGCACGCTACCTTAGAGTTGTAGTCAAACACAAAGACAGTCTTTTTGTGTTCTGTCAACTTCGTCTTCAGTTGTCTTTCTGTTTGACCATAGTACACAAACTCGCAATTTGTGCAGCTGATTTTGTAGACTATGCCAGATTTGGGCTGGTCTGCATCATTTTGCGCTTTCGGACGTGGAAAGAGGCTCTTGATGGTGATTTGTGGTTTGAAGGTGACTTTGATACGTTGTTGTTTTGGGAGGGCCAATTCGTTCTGAAACTCTTTGCACGTACGGGAGTACTACAAAGCCATAAGAAGTGACTTCGGTTGCTGGTGGGTCTGATAACGCTCTCTCGCAACTGGTAGTAAAAGATGACAGACAATAGTTCTCCCGCAGTACCGCCTTAGTCGTTCTGTTTCTTGTCGTTCACACAAAACGCCAGCGTATGTTTGGCTCGTGACTTGGATCAGATTTAATTTCAAAATGGCTGCCATGTCTTTCCCGTTCTCGGAAAGAAGAGTCACCTTTTTGGAGTCATAAATCGAAAGAATAAGCCCCAAAGTACACTCGACAGCTTGAACAGAACAGTGGAATTTGACGAGGAAATCGTCCTTGTGCAATGTTCAAGCGTTTCTGCAAACCCACGGTAAAGACAACACTTGTTTGATTGTTAATTTGCACCAAACTTATAAAAAATGGACCGATTCCTCGCATTTCTTATAGCTTCCACGATCTAAACGGGCATGAATACTCTGTTGTGGTCTAATTTCACCCGCTTGACGGCAAGAGAAAACTGCTGGGTAAATTTTCCAAACTTTTTACGTTGTTGCTGTTGTTCTTTTAGGAAATACTTACTTGTCACGCAGTGTGTTTTATTCAATCTACTTCTGCATTCACAACCTCGCTTAGAGAGCCCTATGACGAAACTGACCCCTTCTTTTTTTGTGACTTAACAGGCTACTTCGTTTTTGTGGTTACAGTTTCTATAGAAACAGTATCGTAGCATTACACGACCTATAGAACCGACAGCGAGTATAGGTCGTGTAATGCTAAGATTACCCGCTGATACGAGTATCTTGAACATAACCAAGGATCAAATCTCCAGGAACATGACAAACAAGGATGAATTTGCCAGAAGAAAAACGGTGCCAATAAATCGCGGTATTGACATGGGTTGTTGTTTGTACGCCAAGCTTCGCAGTCTCGCTAGCTATGAAGCCCGGAATGGATAGCAGTCTGCACCAAAACGTCGTCTTCGAAGGCGCTTAACAGCTAAAAATCCAGCTGTTGCCTAGGGATGGATAGATTCAAAGATAGTAATTGTTTTTCTTCACTAACAGTCTAACATTGTCGACGAGAGACCAGTCACAACTCAAGGTGTATTTGTGTACGTGTCAATTAAGTATGATGTTACCACGGGGTAAATGCGTTGTCCTGAAAATAAAATACTCTAGTAGCTTCTAGTTTACAATATTATGATGTTTCTCGCTTATATCTCACTGAAAATTTATTCGCACTGGTAGTTTCTAAATCTAATATGTGTTAACTTTTTTATATCCTGTAATAATATTCATTTTAGGAATTAAGCTTTATATATTCAAGGCGATAATTTCATAATACATACATGTAACCTGCGCCTTCCAAAAGTTGTTCACTGGACTGCGAGTAGTCTCTAATTCTGGCGATGGTGATTGTGGGGCGGGCGAAATACACACGCGCGTGCGCGAAATTTCGAGTAGACGCGACGCGAGGTGAAAAGTAAGTGTGTCGCCGGAAAGTATCCAAGGCCTTAAATTACACAACCTGTATCTTCCAACAGTTGTTTAGTGAAAACATAGCTCAAAAATCTGCTGCTTCTCCCATGGTTCTCGCTAATTTTTCCCTTAAAATTATTCGCATTATTAGTTTCTAAATCTAAAACATGTTTAACTTTTGTAAGTTATAGCTCGACAACTGGAATGCACTCGCCTATTAACTTAAACAACCTGGCCCCAGTTGCTCAAAAGTTGGATAGCGCTATCCACCGGATAAATTACTATCCAGTGGATAGGTGTTAGGGAAACCGATTGCGTTTTCCACTGGATAGAGATTTATCCGGTGGATAGC
>Ga0126336_10002882_pt1 | contig 10016 bp, 6 predicted proteins | sample SidCmetagenome_FD_92530 | JGI IMG/M metagenome (GOLD analysis project Ga0126336, IMG submission 92530) | Coral microbial communities from El Islote,Puerto Morelos, Mexico - Siderastrea C C metagenome | ecosystem: Host-associated > Invertebrates > Cnidaria > Coral | place: El Islote,Puerto...
AATTCATTCTTCTTTCTTGTAAACTTCGACTTCGCTGTGCGTCGAATCTTCAGGGCTTCCGCTTGCTCTGTCATCTTGTCACCCTGTCGCTTTTAACCAATTCTGTCTTTGGTACTTCGACTTTGCTGTGCGTCGTCGTCAATTGATTTCGAATGTAATGGCGAAATGACAGGACCAAAGCTTCGAACCTTTTATTGTCATGACTTTATCGGAATTATCAGAATTGGTCAGTTAGACAATAAATACAGTGATGAGGTTCGAAATCTAAGAAGGAATCATGACACATAACATAACCGATGTAACTGACAAAAGTAATCACAAATCAAAGTATTAGAATAGTTACCAATTGGTCCGTCCGATAGTCTTCACCATACAGTCGCGAGTAATTAAATCAATTAGGATTAGTGACGCTACGCTTGACGTTTTTACTTACAATGCACACAATATCGATTAATATTTAAACGATACAAAAAGCAACGAAACAAAATAAAGTGAATAAATCACTTGAATAAAAAATGGATAGTATTTCTCTGAAGGTAAAAGTCTTTTCTGATCTGTGAATGATCTAAGAATGGGTTACCTGGTTACATGAAAGTTCGCGACACGTTAATTTCGCGAATTTCGCGATTTCAAAAAAATCGCGAAATTAAAGTGACGCGAACAATAAGTGTCGCGAACATAACATGACGCGAAAATTAAGTGGCTCACATTAGGTCAATAATCAAGAAAGAACGAGTTTATTGCAAGAAATTTGACAAAAACAAGTTGGCAACGTGGTATTCGGAAGAAGTCCAAAAGAAAGTGGATAGTAGAGTTAACTTTAAAGATGTGAACGTCGAACGTAGGCTATCGGTTTTGAAACAAATTCAAGGAACTTGGTCGGTGGAAGTTTATAACTTTTTCACCAGCGCACAGGGAAAGGTTTATGTCTTGCAAGGAAGGAAGAAGGCGGGAATAAAGGGTGTAGTAAATGAAAGAGAAGTATTACCACCTTTTGATCCATATCAAGGAATTTTCACAGATAACTTGTGACGCTTGTACAGATGTTTCTAAACTTCATTATGTTACTGAGCGGCACCATTTTTGCTTCGGAGTCCGTAGGAAGGAATTTTCGATGTAAATAGATATTGTGGCCTGGCCAATTGACTCAAGGCCAGTAATTCACGTACAAGCATGAACTGCTTGTGGACATTGTGAGAATTGCTTTTTTTTTGTCCCTGCTGACATATTGTCCTGCCGTTTCGTTTTTGTTAATTTTGACGTTATTGTACCTTTGATAAAGTCGTTTTATTTTATTCAAGGGCATGCTAAATAACATTGTCAAGGAAATAAATTGTGCCTTACTTAAAAACGCAAAATTAAAGTGATTCAAAATAAAAAAAATTTGGCAAAATCGCGAAATAAACGTGTCGCGAAAATGTTTTATGTAATAAGGTACTAAAAGCTAAAAACCTCTCAAGGATTGCATTTTTCACAACACCTGTGAGAGTGCCGGCTGCGGACGCGCCAAGGAGTTTCTATATGTACTGCTTGAAAAGACTTCCATCTGATAAGGGCGAGCTGTGAGCGTTTTTAACCACAACAACAACAACAACAACGACATCAACTGAAAAATACGAACCAAAAAATGATATGGGGCAAATTCGCTCCCTATAGAAACAATTTTCAATGATATCGATAATATAAACATTATTCTATATACCCGAGAACAACAGAAACAACATGATCATCCGAGGTTTAGACCATCACAGTCATAACATTCGCTTAAAGGACACTGTTCGAATTATAAAATCAAATACTAACTGAGGGCTGCTTAGATCCCTAAATAGTGCTTTACTTGACCGGAACGCCCTGCCTATGGACTGAGAGACCTATCTTATAATGCTTTTAAAACATTGTTGCATAATAGATTTTTAAATATTTAAGTATCTTTCCATTCTCTTCAATTTTTAAGCAGAACTTAGGTGTCAATTGCCCTATAAATTCATTTCTAATATTTAAATTTTAGCATTTTAGTAGTTTTTGTTAAATTTTATCTTTTATTTTACAGTGCCCTATTGAAAACCACATTGCGTGATTTAGGCCATCTGTATAAAGAATTGCATTATTATTATAAGGTTCAAGTATTGGTCCAGGTATATGGAAGAAATGATAGCGCGTGAGAAAAATCTCTGAAATCCAGGGTAACAACCTTCCCAAGAGATAATGTAACAAATGATGTTAGTACATAGTTGATGAAATCAACAAATACAACGGCAACCGAGGACAAGAACACAAACATACGAATAATAGGCTTGTTTATCTTTTTCCAGTTCGGAGTCAACAACGCGGACTTTTATCTCTTTGTTCCATCGACGGCCTATTTTTTCATGGGTGGGAAAATAACATAAGGCTGATGCAAGCAGGTTTGGTTATGGAAAATGGCATTATAATTAACAGTTTCGCTTTAAGAGAAAAACTTAGCCATGTGTGGCTCTAACCTCGAGAGTGCTTAAAATGCCAAAATGTGGTGTTATTTGATTGTTTCGGTCTCAGTCTAATTCTATAAAATGACGTTTAGAATGTCGAAATTTTGGTTATCATCTCCAAAGGGTAAAAGGTTAAAACAACTAAAATGGCAAAAAACAAATTTTATTGTCTGCTGTATTATTGCTTTTTATTGTTCCTTTTTCGGAACAATAAAAACCTAGTTTGCTTTTGTTTTTTTCAAGAAATATTTTTTCTACTATCTGGAGCAGCTAAATCGACAAACCAAATCCCTCAACACCTCTTTATTAGCAGTTATTGTTCTTTTTTGAATACCTAATCACTTCCCGAGGAATTGTATTTAAAAGTGGAAGCAAACTACATCTTGCATTCATTCGTGAAGCACCCCAGAGAACGTCAGGTAGGTCAAATAGTATATATATATTACCAATTATTTTCATATGACAGTAAAAATTAAGATGCTCTAGTTTAAAATAAGATGCTTTAGGTTATGTTCATATCAAAGAAAATTCAAGACCAAGTTGGTTACCGCCTTTCAAAGTTTCACGATGACGAAAATTAAACTGAAGTCGTATACCTATACAAGTGCGAGTTGTCGCAACGAAGCTAGGATATTTATTTTGCTATTTGCAGTTCTCTGGTGACAAACTTTGTTCTCTCAAGAGCTGCGCTGATTGATAAGTCGAAATAAGAGTCTTAATAAGAACGGGATACCTTCAGAAAACGCTTACTACACTGGCTCATCGTTAACCTTTGAAGCGCGCCTGTTTGAAATATTCAGCGTCACATTTTGTAAAATGTTGTTAAGCAATAATGCTACATCACACAGGCGAGTACTGCTCAATAGCTTTCATTAACATGCGGTATGGTGTCAGTTTTAATTAAGCTTTCATTTAGACTTGAAAACTGGAACCACGTTTCTTAGAGTTTAGGAGGACAAAACGAAGCTGTTTCACCAAGAAAAGTTGCATGCTCTTCGACCAGCTGTCAGCTGACTAGGCAAGATATTGTTTCAACTGGGTTGACTGGAAGATACGGTATTTTAACTCGCATGTCGGCTGAACGGAGGAAAAAAAACAACATTTTTGTTACGCGCAGTTAGCAGGAGGATAATTTCAATTTCCGAAGTAAATTACCGAAGTTTCCTTTTATTTTCCCAAGATTTTCCAATATGCAAAGGCTAGCGGGCTGGCTGGCGGGAAAGATTAGCTACCATACGGCAGGGCGACTGGCTGACTGGTTGAATATACGTGATTTGGACTATTGTTGAGAAGCAAGTGTGCAACTTTAATCCTTTAAGCCCCAATATTAATATGCATATTCTCCTTAGTGCTCTCCATACATTTCACATGGTACAAGTTAAGAGAATTTGCACAAACATCAAGACATTCAGGGCCGTAGCCAGAAAAAAATTATGACTGAGGCAATGTCCATGGTTAAATTCTCTTCCTAGGTATTTAATATTTAGGGTGTTAAACGAAAAAAATGACTGAGGCAAGTGCCTCGGTTTGCCTCATACTGGCTACGGCCCTGACATTATGTTTGGTGATCATTTCCTTTATTCTGGTGACCTGTATGTTTGATCAAGCAGGATCATTTTGTAAGGAGAAATTAGATGCTTGTCACCATTGGGGCTTAAAGGGTTAACTTCGCTGATGTTCGGGAGATCTTCGGTATTCCCAAGAGAGGAACTTCGCTGTATCATCGGGGGGAATACCGAAACCTCAAGTTTGGATCCGAGTTCGAGTTCGAGTTCGAGTTAGGCTTCGAGTTAAGGATAGAAGTCTTTTCCAAACAACAAATTTTAAAATGACTCAAAAACCATTTCTTCCTTCAAGCCAAATTTGTTCAATTCTGTATTGACCTTGTCTTACCAAAACGGCTAAAAAACCAGAAACATTTCGGGCATAGATAATGGCCGTTTTTATGCTAGAGACGTTAAAGTCGTCTAGGCGTATTTAACGTCTCAGACGTTAATATCGTCTGGTATAAAAACGGGACGTATTAAAGTGGACGATCAAATAGAAAAAACCAAGATTTTCTAAGAAAAAGACTGGATTCTATTCTCGGAAGACGCTAGACACGACTAAACTCGGTGGCAAATCAATTAAAATATAAAGTGTGCAAGACAATAAATCTACCTACATGTAAAAATAGCGAGGACTTTTCTTACTTCGCAGCTTCTGAAGTCTTGTTCTCGACGTCTTCGAAATATAAAAGACATGAAAACGCAAATGTTTTAAAAATGGCAAAATCAGTCAATAAAAGACATGAAAACGCAAATGTTTTAAAAATGGCAAAATCAGTCAAGGAAGCGGTTTTTGGGAGAAGCACTTGGCTTGCGTGTCGTGGCCAACAAGAGATAAAGGAAGGAAAGAAGTGGAGATGAACAGAGGGATTCTTCGTGGTGGAGAAAAGGCTACCTAAATTGGAACGCTAAAGCGCTTTAGGGCTAAATTCGTCCCAGTTAAGGGCGTCTCGTTTTTATACTAGACAACTTTAAACGTCTGAGACGTTAAAGTCGTCTGTTAAGTGCGACGTTCAGTCGCACTTAAGAAGACGTTAATATCGTCAGACGTTAAAGTCGTCTGACTTATATTCCGTTTCTATACTAGACGTTAATGTCGTCTCGAGACGATATAAAAACGGCCAATGTTTGACTTAATGACATAAAGATATTTCCTCTTGACTTGGCATTCCATTGAATCCCCCCCCCCCCAAGAGAGAAATGCGTGACCCCTAATATACGTAACATTGTCCTGACATTGCGCAAATGATCTAAAAGCCGCTCCTTGTAGGATAGTCCTCTTTACGAATATCCCGCAAATTCACAATTTCTTCCTTACACTTACCACTATTGAAATGAAAGCTGTTGCGCATTGCATACTTTCCTGCGGTGCTGTATATTAATCCAGGTACCGTGGTTCTACCCTGCGCGTCTGTTAATGGAATCCTACACTGTGTCCGTTGAAATGCAAGAAATCGAAAAGTATTTCCCCGTGGTGACTTTGATCATAATGAACAGTACATGTATGTCGTTAGCTCGAACTCAGTTCAGTCCGTGAATGAATTTCCAAAATGCGATTATACAAATAGAGGCAGTTCTGCAGAAGGGTGGTCCGTGTGTCATTGGTCCATTCCACACGCTAGAATGACGTGGTATTAAAATTTTCTTTAAAAAAATTCTTACAAGGCAAGAAGCAGAGTAATTCGCTGATTACCTCTGTGCATTAAACCACTCAAGAAAGCTAAAAATTCGATGACCGAAGTCGGTAATTTACAAGGGATCGCTTCACAGTTCAGCGCATGTGTAAGCTATGACGCAAACTGATTGAATTTTATTGGTAAAAATCAATTAAAGGGGAGTAGACAACTCGTGCGCTTGTCCATAATTAATTCTTCAGATCGAAGAATAAATACGCTAATAAATGATAATTTCCGAATTTTCGGTGTACTCAAAAATCGGTTGAAATCCTGATCTTACTCGAAGTTTGGTTATCCGTCATTCTGCTTAGACAAATTATAGTGTTTGACCACCAAAAGGCCTTGGTAAGAAAGCAAAAATTGTATTTTAATGCATCGAGTCGGAACATACAAACGGAATTCAATGGCAAAATCTCACCTCTACCACCGCGTTTATCTGTCTGACCGTGAATTTTTCTCTTCATTGTTTTATAAGCGATGGAATTGAAGGGAGTAACGTCATAGTTGCACATGCGCTGAACCGTGAAACCATCCCCTTTAAAGAAAAAAAGTTGTTCGTTTATTGTACGGCCTTGTGAAAAAGATGATGATTCGTTTAGTTTGTGCCTTAATCGCTTAAAACTCGCATTTCCCCACAGTTTGTTTGAATTTTGTGTGGTTGTATGCCTGCAACAAAACCATAGCAATCATTCGTGGTTAGAAATATGCTTGATTATTTTATGGCCATTTGAGACCATTGATTCTTTGTAGTTAAGTAGTGTTTGGATTGGCCGAGCCAAGGTCAGGAAATTCACTTTGAAAATTGCTAGGGAACAATGGTCTTCAAGAAAACATTTGTTAAATACCTCTTTTATTTGTTATTTATTTAAGCTAGGAGGAGAGTATCGTGGAACAAACAGCAGCCATGGCCAAGCTGCTAACCGTGTGTTCAATGGTACTGTTTGCAAACTGTGTCATAGTTTCGTTTGTAGGTAAGTTTCTTTTCGCAGTTGCTGTTGCTCAGTGACAAGTGGTTTTGGCGTTCGTCAGTTGCTCAACAAAACTGAGTTTATTTAGTCACAGTAGACCACCACTCTCCGGCAATGTTTATAATAGAGAACAGAAAATGGTGATGGGTGTAACATGTGATGGATTAGTGATAAAATACAAAATGTTCGCAGTTATTGTGCAACTTAACAAGTCGCAAAGGATCTGAAAAACTCAAGGCTTAACGGGATTCAAATCCATAATTATACCCTTGCGATACGCTGCAAACTCTCTGCCACTTGAAGTGTGAAAATATTGACAGTCTGAGCTGGTCACATTGGCGAGCTGTATTTTTTCCGTGAAATAATGAATGTATGTGATATCCGTATGAAATTATTTCTTGTAAACTGCGGCAAAAAGAATGGAAAAGAAAGAGATTATCGTAATTATCAAGAAATGTAAGAAGTTGCAATTAGAGTGTGTTTAATTTTTTTGTTTATTTGCCACACAAATAATACCGATTACAACACTGTCTACTATTTACAACCGCTCGTCAGCGAGGAAGTCAACAATGAAGCCTCCTCATTCTTTTCTTTAAATCGCACTTTATCTGTTCTCGTTGAAATCTTCCTCAACGTTTTTTTTTAACCTACAGCAGGAAGTTATGGAGAGAATTATCACGTAACGTACCCAGAAAGGATTGATGGCAGGCGAGCAAAAAGGGATCTTTCAACTTCGGAAAAGGTTAGTTATAGTTTTGCTCCATTGACACAAGGTAACTGGAACTGCAGTGATAGTCGTAATTGTACTCAGGTGAAATAAACTTCGTTTTTGTGTATGTCTGTGTCGCGTTTTGCCTCGTTTTCATGCCAATACAAGCTCGTTCACAGACTACCGAGCTCGTTCCCGGAGTCAGGGAACGCAGGTTGTGGGAAATGTGAAGAGATATCACGTGAAATATATTTGCAAGGCGCCAGCCAATATATACTCGAGAGGCAAACAGGTTGTCGTTTTGAAAAGGTTTCATTCATTGGGGTATTCACCAACTTCATTTAATTTGGTTCTAGCTCTTGGGTCCGCAAAGGGTGCCCATAAAATAAAAGATTGAACAGTACTTTCCTGTGGCGTTTTTTATCACCTCTGTACAAGGTTTCTGGATGAAACCCTGCAGTGTGACTACTCAAGTGAAAGCTATTGAATCGATGTTTCTTACAGCGCAGTTTAATTTAGCATTTTACAAAATAAAATGTGGTATTTCTTTTTCTTGTTGCGATCCTGGAAGCTTTTTAGCAGCTTTTTTTAAAGCTTTTTCCAGTTCAATCGATAAAATAACTTATCCCTAGTTACAGTGGAAAAAATTTAATTAAAAAAACGGACCGAAAGCCATTTACAAATGTCTTTACATTGCATCTTTATATCTAAATGGAAATCTATTAATAAAACTATTTTTTAAAATAGCGTTCGTTGTGTATCCTGAGTAACTAACTATCACTATGTCGGCAACTACTTCATGTTCAGCCCACATATAAAATCCCTATGTAGTTTCCATAATATGTGGGGGTACTTTGATAGTTTCCTATATGTGGGCTTAACATGAATTACTTCCCGCTATGTCGGAACACCTACTGTCGTGTTGTTTTAGGGTGGTCACATGGATGAGGCATCTTATCGATTGACAGCTTTTGACAAAGACTGGACCCTGGATATCAAGAAAAACAAGTAAACATCCTTGTTATTATTTCACTTAATCAACTAATAAACATTTTAAACAAACTTGTAGATACTTTTCAGGTAAAAATATGGATGGGATGTTGTCAATAATGTACATGGAATTATGATAATTTGTGTAGAAAAATCTATGAGATTTTATCTATAGTCTGGTTTTAAGCATATGTAAATATGCGTAGTTAATTTCGCCACCGAACGAGGAGTTTTACAGTACATAAATGATTACCACTTACGCCGTACCTGAAAAAACTTGTACTGTAACTGAAATTGGTTAAAGAAAATTAAGTCATCCTCTTGTAACGTAGGGGACCAAAGATGCTTAAAACATAGAAAAGTCGCTACTCAAAATTTTAAGCTACTTTCAATTGACAATTGCAATTTCTAACTTGGGAGCAATCACTTCTGAATGGACAATTACAGTTTATCCTTTTAATTTCTTTTGCAGTGAACTCATTTCTCCATCGTTTAAAATGCGTACTTTTGCTAATGACGGCTCTGAAATTATGCAAGAGGTAATAATATTACGAAGAAATTTTTAAATGTACCACACTCTAGTATCTTCAGATGGCTCCTTTTGGTACATGTAATTATGTTTTCTTTTTAAAATGTATATTTATTTTTTAACTGTTAATCGTAATTATTATTCAACAAATTGTCACTATGCCCATGTATGGTCAGGAAGCCCTCAATATAATATATGACAGATATCCAGCGATATACGTAGATCACCATATTTGGAAGTGCACTGCAGGGCTTGTTAGGGCGGCCATTTTGAAAAGCGAGAAAGTTTTAGTGGTGTTTTCCCAAAATTTAAAGTACCCTGAAAAAATTTTCCAACATTTAATGCTCAGAGAAAGTCGACGAGTATTTGCTTCAGATGATTTGGAATTTTTAAAGGGAGAACTCAACCAAGATAATGCTATCGCTGGCGAAGCAGAATCTTCAAACTCACTTGCTCACGGAAAGTTGTAAAATTAAAATGATTTAAATTCACGAGGAGAGGACTTATTTTCGGTAAGGTAGCAATATTTTTTCTACTTCAAACTTTTCATTACCAAATATGAGTTTGGAAATGAGTCCACTTGAAGTGAACGGTAGTAAACTTTGATTTCTTGAAATTTTGCTTTTGTGTTTATCATTTGGTTCTAGCTTTAGGCGTTTTTATCATACAACTGAAGTTTTTCTTGTTACGAAAATGGTAGACGATGAGAATTTGTTGAATAATAAAACAATTTTCCTGCTCAACCTTGCGGAATATCCCCTGATTTAGCCAACTCAGCCTACGGCCTCGTCGGCAAAGTATCAGGTGATCTTCCGCGCGATTTCGCAGGATAATTGTTAAATAGTCATGAATTTATAGCGGAGCCAGAGCGCGTAACGCGCCAGCGGAGCCCCATTGATAAGCAAATTTGGTAACCTGTCTAGTCAGGAACTTTGGTCGTGACGTAATAGTCGCGTGACCGTCCGTCCGTCCGTGCGCACCGCAAGGTCACCAATATGAAGTTGTATACACTTGAGATAACCCTGTGCTGTATCCCGCCTGTGCCTGTATCCCTGTGCTGTATCCTGGTTTTGGCGCGAAATCGCACGGGGGCCCGCGTTGCAGGTTCGATCCTCTGGGGGGGGGGGGG
>Ga0126336_10002883_pt1 | contig 10013 bp, 7 predicted proteins | sample SidCmetagenome_FD_92530 | JGI IMG/M metagenome (GOLD analysis project Ga0126336, IMG submission 92530) | Coral microbial communities from El Islote,Puerto Morelos, Mexico - Siderastrea C C metagenome | ecosystem: Host-associated > Invertebrates > Cnidaria > Coral | place: El Islote,Puerto...
GATGATGATGATGATGATGATGATGATGATGATGATGACGAATACTCACCAGGACCCCGCTCATATCCTCCATTTGCCCTGCATCCTCGATTGCATCCAGTAGAACTTCACTAGGTCCCTTGTTTTTGAGACATTTGGCAAAAGCAACAAAGCAACTTCCTTTTGCACCCAAAGTGGATGCCCCACTCAAACACTGCTTGAGGGCATTCTTACAAGCCGTCTGTTGGAGAAAAAGATCACAAACGGAATGTTGCAACAAAGCTAGACCTTTTTTAGTGTGACATCTTCATCATCACTGCGTAATTGATAGTCCTACTAAAACCTTAACAAGTTCATTAAAGAAAGGTGTGAATAGATTAATTCTTATGCCATATGAAGTTGTAAGGTACGGGGCTTTTTTAGTTTGTAGGAAAGAATTAACTCAAGAGATTTTTGTAACTGTTGTTTACTGTTACTATCTTGGTCTTCCTGATTTTGTTCGGAAGAAGCGCAGGGATTTCAGTCGTTCATAAAAAAAAAAAAGCTATTGCTTCGCAGGTGGTTGATCTGAGAATTAACGATTCACAATTCACTTATAACTTTATAAAAAGGTTACTTTGTGAGCTATTTAAGCCAAGTTTGTTTCTTTATTCAGTTGGCGTTATATCGTAATACAACATTGTACTTACTACAAATGGCGGCACAGTTGGAATCAGCTGTCCAATGCACGCTTTGTATTTCTTTAAACACTCCAGTTTACCCTCGGTACCAGCTTTAATGCATTTATACAGGTCAATTTTGCATTGCTAAAGAACAGGACATGTAACATCTTCAATATTAGAATGAAACAAGGGAAGCGTTAGCATAGTCAAATACAAACAAACCAACTAACTCAAAGAAAAATATTCTGTTGCTCTTAGATGTTCTTCTGAATTCCTTGATCATGTTTGTTTCCATTTAAGGTTTAATTAAACATGAAGGAAAGAAGGAAGGAAGGAAGGAAGGAACGGAACGGAAAAAAAGAAAGAAAAAAGAATGAATGAATGAATGAATGAATGAATGAATGAATGAATGAATGAATGAATGAATGAATGAATGAATGAAAAAAAAATGAATGAAAAAACACCCATAAAAATATCTACGTTTAAATGCAATGATTATGTCGCGCACTGAACTTAAATTCATGTGGCCCATAAATTTAATACCGGCGTTATAATATGAATTTAAAAACGTTTTTGATTAAACTATAAGACCCCACAAAATATATATATATATATATCAGATATAACAAAAGAAAATAAATCGTAGTACTCCATCCATTTCCACGTGACCTCATTTTAACCTTTGTCGATGTTGAACTTGATAGGTTATGACGGTTGTAGAAAGGACAACAAAACACATTTTTATATATATGTTAGGAACTTACTTATTAAAAAATATCATGTTTATATATAAAGTTGTGAGAAGTAAGAATTCTTACGATAATTGCTGGAGGTTTAGTTGGTAACAGCTGGGCCAAACAGGTCCTGTATTTCCTCAAACACTCAGGCTTACTGTCGTTGCCAGCTTTAATACATTTAGCCAAATCAATTTTGCATTGCTGAGGAACAGGAAGTATGAATGTTAACTCGACTAGGCAACGAAACAAGACAGAACTAAAGAAGGCCAAAAAAGAAAGGACCAAAACAATAAAGGAAAAAGAAACAGCAAAAACTTACAATAAATACTGGTGGTTTACTCGGCAACAGCTGGGCCATGCACTTCTTGTATTTCTTCAAACACTCGACGTTGCTTTCTTTGTCCAGTCTGAGGCAGTCATATAGGTCGATTTTGCATTGCTGAGTAAAGGTTAGAATATACATTCGTTAATTATACAAAGAAAACAATTCTAAGGCGTTAACTTTATACTGACAGTGAATTGGGATTTGAGTGGTTTTCAAGTAGCTGTCGTAAAACCAAGACAATTATAATTACTCTAACCAATCACAAAAAACACGTAAAATTCGATGAATTAATCACAACTCGAAGAAAATACATGTTACCAGCGCCATGCGCGGGAAAACGCGTGCGACCAAGTCACGATTGGTTTTTGTTATACTTCTGATTGGCACAAGATTTTTTAACTAATCACAGAGCGAAGAAGAGTGAAACTAAAGTAAACACAAATTACTTTCGACGTTCAATTGAAAATCACTTCAAACTAGTGTTTTTTTTGGAACGAATACCTTGTTCACAGTCAGAAACTATGGAATTTCATACTAACGCAGTATACGCTTCTTTCAAAAATGACCGCTGAACTGGTCGGAGCGCAAACAGTTGTTGACTCTTTCTGGCTGTGATTAGTAGAATAATTTGTTTTCTCTCTTTATTATAAAGATTTTGCTAAAGTATATCATTGTAGGATATATATAAGGTAATTATATAATGGAAGATTAACCCTACGCCGATCAGACTCTCAGTTGTACATATTTTAACTTCTTCATCGCATGCCATTTCTTATCTTTAATTTGAGGTGTTCAGTATACTTTTCTCCTGGTTGTGCAAGTAATTATTGATAAAAAGGAATATAAGAAAAGAAAAGATAAAAATCTCGAATTGAACAACAACAATCGGTCTTGCATGTAGGGTTAAAAGGCTCGCTCAGACAGTTGGCGTTCTGTGTAAGCGATTTCGTTTATTGCAATTTCTTTAGTTCGAAATAAAGTATTAATTAAGATGCTCCATAAAAGATACTGAAAGTGAAGACTCGGGTACTGGGCCGCAAACAGGGCTTTAGATCAGATGTTAGACGCGCTAGATACTTGTCTGATCTCGAGATCCATTTAAAGCCGCGACGCTCAGTTGGCGTAATTGAGAAACGAATTATTTTTTCCCAAAGACTTAATTAATAGTAATAGCTCACAACTAGCGTGAAAAGTTAACTAGGCATTGAAAATACGCCAGGAAAGAATGCCCTTTACCACATATGGGTGCCTGTCTGGATCGCCACCATCAATTTCGTCATCCAAAAGGAGATCTTCAAAATCATCCTCCATTTGCCCTGCATCCTCGCTTACATCCAGTAGAACTTCACTAGGTCCTTTGTTTTTGAGACACTTAGCAAAAGCAAGATAGCATTTTCCTTTTCCTTTAAAATCCCAAAAGGATGTCGCACTCAAACACTGCTTGAGATCATTCTTACAAGCTATCTGTTGACGGAAAAGATCGCAAACGGAATAAGTAGGAACAAAACAGAGCCCTTTCTAGTGAGACACCTTCATCATCACTCCGTTATTGGTAGTCCTACCAAAACCATAACGTCAGTTCATTAAAGAAAGGTGTAAATAAAATTGATTCCTATTTCATCTGAGCTTCTAAGCTCCGGGCTATATCAGGTTGTAGAAAAAAAATAATAACTCAAGAGATTTGTTTATTGTTGTTTATTACGTTATTTTCTTGCCCTTCCTGATTTTCTACGGAAGAAGTGTAATGCGGATTTTAGTCGTTCAATAAAAAGAAAGTTATTACTTCGGACTTCGTTGAGAATTAACGATTCACAAATCATTAACTTTAAAACACTGATCACGTTGTAAGCTACTTAAGGCACGTAGATGATTTGTTCATTTTACCGTAAAATTGTAATACAACACTGTACTTACTACAAATGGCGGCACAGTAGGTATCAGCTGTCCAATGCACGCCTTGTATTTCTTCAAACACTCTGCCTTACTGACATTGCCAGCTTTAATGCATTTATACAGGTCAATTTTGCATTGCTGAGGAAAACGACATGTAATATCGTCAATATTGGAATGATACAGGAGAAAGTTAGCATAGTCAAATACAATCAAACCAACCATTAAACAAGCATGTTGGTAAGAAACCGCTATCAGGAACCAACTCAATGAAACATTAATATTTTGCTCTAAGGTGTTTATCTGAATCCTTGATCATGTTTGTTTCAACTTTTGCTTAATATTGTACTTTAAAAATTCATGCATCAACTAACGTATTGCGGTGTTTTAAAAATATGAATTAAACCAAGTTTATGGTTACACAGAGTAAAACCCACAAATCATTAAAAAAAAGAAAAGAGATTGTAAATAAAGCAATGAATAACGTTTTTGTATTATTAAAAAAAATCACCGTGTTTATTTATAAAGCTGAGAAAAGTAAACATTCTTACGATAAATGCTGGAGGTTTAGTTGGTAAAAGATGGGCCATGCAGGTCTTGTATTTCTTTAAACACTCGAAATTGCTTTCTTTATCCAGTCTGATGCAGTCATACAGATCGATTTTGCATTGCTGAGTAAAGATTAGAATATGCATTCGTCAATTACATAAAGAAAACGATTGTAAGTTGTTAACTTTACAAATCGGTATTTGAGCGGTTTTCAAATGGCTTGTTGTAAAACGAGAAATTTATTCACCCTTTAAAAAGCCAATGACAACAAGTGCATGTTGCCCAACGAAACTATCACAAGTCGAAGCAAATACATGTAACCGTCGCCAAGTGCGCGCAAACGCGTGCGACGTCACGATTGGTTTTTGTGTCACTTTTGATTGGTCAAGAAATTGGCGCGAGATTTTCAACCAATTGTGAAGCAAAGTAAAACCAAAGCAAATGCAAATTACCGTAGACACTCACTTGAAACCCGCTTTAAACCAGCCCTTTGGGCGGAATAAATTCGTTGTTCACTCTACGGAATTTTTCACGAGTTTGTGCTTGCCTTCCGACGATGACCGCCGAACCGGTTGGGGCGCAAACAGTTGTTGACTTTTTCTCGACTCTGATAAGAAGAACAGTTTGTTTTTTTCGATAACATGTATTATTTTGGAACATAAGTTATCATATTTGAATTTGTTCATCGCATGCCTTTTCTTATCTCTTGGTTAATTTAAGGTGTTTAGCATTCTTTTCTTGTGCGCTTTTGATTTTTCTGTTTAGTAATTGTCGATGATCAGGAATTATTTAAAAAAAAAAAAGAAAAGAAAACTGAAAGTTTTAAACTGAGAAAACAATGTTCGGTGTAAGCGATTTCGTTAACTGCGATCTCTTTATTTAGAAATACAGTACTAAAATTGATTGGTGAAAGATACGGGGCCTGTGCCGCCAACACGACTTAGATCAGATGTTAGACGCGCTAGTTATTAGACTGAATGAAAGCACCTTAACTCGAGCTCCATTTAAAGCCGGAACGCTCAATTGGTGTAAATTAGAAATAAATTCCGTTTTCCCCAAAGACTTCATTGATAGTAATAGCTCACAGCTAGCATGAAAAGTTAATTAGGCATTGGAACGATCAACAGGAAAGAATGCCCTTACCACATATGGGTGCCTGTCTGGATCGCCACCATCAATCTCATCATCCAAAAAGAGATCTTCAAACTCGTCGGCACGGAGTCCAGCCACAAAGGAAAACAGGAAAAATGCAAGGAAATACTTCATCTTGGATGCTTCTTAAGCTCTCTATCGCTTAGGCTTTCTAACTGTAATGTACCACTTTCAAAGCACAACTTTTTATATGCTGCGTATTGTATTGGTAGTTCAAATGACGTTAAACAATGAAGCAAAGCACACAGATGACTTCTTTTTGTCCCTTTCACGAGTAAAACTAGTAATCTGCCCAGTTAGTAAAGATGTGAATAGAATTTCAGTTGTCTCTTTCCTTTTTTGCTTACTTATTTAAACAAAAAGATGTACGCCATTTTTAAACAAATAATTTAACTTTATTTTTTGAAGCTGAAATAGCAAAGCCTCAGACAAAATGCTGCTCATAGTGGAGGTATTACAATGCTTATTTACTTATGCTGCGAACATTATTCATTCAGGTTTTCTACTATTGAACAAATGGCGTTGTGAAACAAAGAAACAAACCATGCTAACCTGAAAAGAATGGAAATTTGTCTTTGTACAATCAGTATATTAAATATTATGATAAGATAGGAATCGGTAACATAAAGTTTAAACAGCCTCAATGGATCAATAATCTTAAACTGAACAATAAGGGATTCTATTGTTACTTTTCTGCCAAATGAAATGCAGCAATTTTCTCCCTGCAGTTTTTTAACGCCTCTAGAGAGTTGTCCTGCAAACTGTTTTCCTTATTTTTGGATAAAGATTATTTTAACACTTTATTAATAGATAGTGCAACTTTCTTAAGTGTATGAGCTTTGCCTCTTAACCTATTCCCGAATATTGGTTTAAAAAAACTGTGTATATCGGTTTAAAAAAAACTGTGTATGCAAACTGACACCGTCTTTTTGTGTATAAAGAAACTCGATTCTATATACGAGCTCATGATTTGGTGTGGGTTTCTCCGTTGGACTTGATTTCGTCAATTTGCAGAATAATAAGAAGATACGGCGTTGAGTTTGTTGAAACTACACAGGAGCGGTATAGGAGCGTTTAATAAACGGGGAGTTTTTCTCAGGTTTTTGTCGAAAATTGTACGGCTTAATTTATATCTAAGTACCTTGATCGTACATGAATTGCTTCTAGTGACTTAAAGGAGAGGACAATATCACGTTGATTTTTAAATAGAGACCGAACCAACATCAGCTTTAATTTCCTCTTTTTTTTATAGGAGCTACAGTTTGACCCGACGTTTTCAATTTGGAAACCATTTTGATCCTGATCAACCAAACCCAAATATCTTTTATTTATAATACTCTCCGTAAATTAGAATTTGCCATCTTTAGCAAAACTGGGCCATTGTTTTTAAGCTTCTGTTGATGCAGGTGTGTTGTTGCTGTTTTTCATAAGTGGGAATAGTTTACGGCTGCAGTAATTATATAAGTGGGCTAAAAATGTCACACGGGTCACAATGTAATTTAATGTAACCACACATTTTTATCACTGCTTCATTGTCTTAAAATAGAACAATGAAGCCAGGGGGCACTGACACACGAACACCAACGTAAACTGGAGTAAGGTTCTGGCCATACCGCGGATCGGAGCTGTGTCATGTGACCATTGCTTTCAAATGGTTAATTTTCTTTGCCCTACCCGTCTTCTCCTTTTTTTCCTTTTATTCTAGTCACTTGTTAAATTACAGAGTTAATATCATGGGTGACTTTTTCCTCCTTAACTTTGGCGCGAAATTTCAGCGTTAATTTATAATTTCCCATGTGAAATTACAATTAAATTAGTATGACAACGGGCCTATTAAGCTCAGTGCCAAGATGGTGCCGAGGTTAAGGATGAAGATGTTTTGTGCAGAACTACAGCAATTCTGGAAATATTGATTGAGGACACAATCGGTAATCTGTAAATTTTGACTTTTCATATTGACTGAACTTCTCAGAAACCAACTGCGAGGCAACAAGAAGAGATTATTTGTGATAGTGTGACAGCGAAAATTTTTGAACGGCGAGCCGGCAGTTGCTGATCGAGTGATTGACGGCGAACTCAGAGAAGAAATTCAGTGGATTTTGGCACTTCTTCCAATAGAATAAAGGTCAGTTTTAAATACAAATTTGCCTTCGTTAAAACAAGTCTCCAGCTGTGCGTATTTGGATGCATTTGAGAAGCCTAATGCTCGATAAATCAGAGCAAGGTGGTGCTCGATTCAATGAATTTGCCTGATAAAACGGGGGTAACCTTAGCCGAGCGATTTGTTTTGGTGCTTTTCAATTAAAATGTCTGGTGTATTTTGCTGTCGGCTACAAATACACGAAATCGTCAAAGCGTAGTAAAAACTTCCCACAAGATTTTTTTCTTTAAGCTTATTTCTCTCAGAAAATTGTGAACTTTTGCCAAACTGTACGCTTTAAACTTTTCAATCACTTGGAGTTCTCGATGCGATAAACAAGTCAAACCCTACGATTGTGATCGTAATTTGTCACCCATGATATTATAGGTAACCAAATGGTATACTCGTGAAATTAGGAAATAATTTCACTTGGATTTGTCAAAATTTCCAGTAATTAGAATTTTGAGAAAACGCGCGTGAAATTATTTCCTAATTTCACTAGTCATTACTATTCCATGTAGAACAGTTTACATACGTATCTATATTTTTACGTAACTATGGATGATCTTTGTTGGGAATTTAATAGCGATTTATAGGAAACATTTTAGTGGAGTTACCGAGAACGAAAATGATATAATGTTATCGGTGTTGCAAGAAGAGTGCATTACGATGGAATTATCAATGTTGGGTTTTCATCGATCCCTTTCCACTCAACGCCACCAGTTGAAGAAAGAATTCAACAACTTTTATTTTAAATTCGTCGATCCCGAAGATTCCGTGCAAACTCAAAATCTTAACCCCCTTGAAGCCGGTGTAATAAAACCAAAACACTAGATAGCAGGAGGGCACGGGGTGCAGGGGAGTTCGAAGGGGGGTGAGGGGCTGCTTCTCTTAGCTGTTTTATTCAAATTTTTCTTACATTTATTTACTTGATTTTTACACGATATGTTAAAATGTAATTTTACCCAGTTTTTTTAATTTTTATTTCAAATGTATTGTAATGCGCATTCGAAAATGCCACGTTGATGTTTGCCCAATGTAAAACTCATTAACTGAAAGTTAAGTTAAAGCTAAGTTAACCATCAATGGATACTAGTCATCAATAGAAAGAATAACATTCGAGCATTTGAGGTTTGAATAAAGAAGTGCAAGTGTTAAAGAAGTGGGTAAGGTTCAAATGTTCAAGAACGCTAGTACGAAAGTACCGTGATTCAGTCTTACGCTATTGTTCAGTGTTGGCGGGATATGTTTACTTCGAAAATCACGTCATGTGATCTTCCCAACGCTACACAAAAATTCATCTACAAAAGCGAAGAATCTACAACGGCTAATTCATTCAAAGAGATATTTATAAAGGGTTTACTGTATGTTTCAAACTCCTGCACGGCAAATTTATATGTAGAACAGTTTACAGGGTTAGTCGCTATTGTAAATAAGGATATTTAACAATTATTCGCTGAAGGCGAGGTGAATATTATTCCACAATATTCGCTGAGCCTGAAGGTAATAATTGTTTTAGTATAATTGCTCAGGTGATTGTCAGAGCACAGGCAAATGCATTTTCTTTTTTCTTTTCTCCAGAGACAACAAAAATCGCGCGGTGGCCCTTTTGAAAAGTCGTGCTTCAGTATTATAATCACCTCGCGCGGGTTGATCATGGCAAGATATGACGTAATCCTCGACCAATCAGTGCGCGAGCTTCTCTATAATAACCCTAGCAAGTATAGTAACTATATTTAATTTGCATAATAGAGAATGGACTATCCGTTTCAACGCTTTATTTAAGACCCAAAGCTGACGTTTCGAGCGTTAGCCCTTCGTCAGAGGGATTCCCTCTGACGAAGGGCTAACGCTCAAAACGTCAGCTTTCAATTTCTCTACCGTGGCCAATTTACCTTATAATCCAGTCAGTTGATAAATCCAAATTTTTGTGTTTCACCTCCCCACCTACGCAGCACAACAGTTTTTCTAGGGAGCAAACCCTTATACATTTTGGCAAAGTTTGGTGGGTATCAGTTCCGGTATGGTTACAAGTTATGACGTCGCAAGTACCATGAGGTCAAGCTATTTTTTTTGAAATGTTTGTGTGGATCCTTTTTCCATGGCAAAAATGCCAACAAAAAGCGGCAGTGTTTGACCATCATATTCTATATGTCCAGTATGAAAGATTTTCAGTTTCCAAGATTCTGCCGCTTTTGGATAATTTGCAGTTTTGAGTAAGATCCAAGATGGTTGTAGTTGTGTTGCCAGGATGCACCTCACCCCACCCTGCCCTGCATGGGTAGTGCCGAGACTCCTAGGCCGCGCTTAGTAAATAATAATGTGCAATTGAATGATCGTTTCCCTCTTACCTAAAGCAAATATTCACAGCGGTGTTTTAAGACCAATTTTCGTCTTTAAAAAGCAAAGAAAACAAAAAGTAAATACAAAGCCAGAACTGTTTAATTTGGTTCTGAATTCGTGCGATAGAGAAATGTTACAAAATCCTATGTTACTGTAATCCGGATTCACCCATCATTATAAAGCCGTAATAATGTCGCGTCAAAATCGAATTTGTACTGGTAATTGGACTGAGTGGA
>Ga0126336_10002884_pt1 | contig 10013 bp, 12 predicted proteins | sample SidCmetagenome_FD_92530 | JGI IMG/M metagenome (GOLD analysis project Ga0126336, IMG submission 92530) | Coral microbial communities from El Islote,Puerto Morelos, Mexico - Siderastrea C C metagenome | ecosystem: Host-associated > Invertebrates > Cnidaria > Coral | place: El Islote,Puerto...
GCTTTCGTCCTTACCGAGGTTGCGGTTTTCGTCCCACCGCGGCAAATTCGAGGAAAACAAAATGGCGGCGGATGAGGTTTCGCCGCGTGCTTATGCACCAATACTTTCGAGCGGTACTGTATCTGGTGCAGTCTTGTTAAATTTTGATGAAAAGGACAATAAAATACATTAAAGTAACAACTGCGCGTGATGCTTTGAATTGCATAATTAATCTAAAACAATTTGATGGGCAGAGGTTACATTCATTTTTCTGTTGCTGGTGATATCTCCGATCCTAAAACGCTGAGAAAGATGATTAACAAAACACTCTGCTTTGAAGGCACAATTTGTGATAAAGATTTCCATGATGTTGTGGAGATAGGGATATAAATATCGTCACATTATAGTAGACATATTATAGCCTTGGTAGTTGGACTTCTAGGACTTGTCATACTTGCAGGGACATACTAACTCTCTCACTCTAAGAATCAAACTTCAAATCTACTAGTTTCTCTGATTTATGTTCATCTCGGTTCAAAGACTCTGATGTTGACTCAACAGAGTATTTTCCATTAGATGATTTCCACACTATATAGTACATTGTTACGCTTATTGTTCAACAATAACGATGATAAATGTAAGAAAAATTATGTGTTGGTAGCTCTTGAGGGTGAAGGGGTTAATCATTGAAAATAAATGACAATTTAGCCATTGAATATGAATATATGAAATAATCAATATTCAAATAATTTAGCCATTTTCACACTAAACCTAATTTTATTCAGCTGATTTCAATTGTTTATACTTATTCAATTCTTTACTCATACTTATACAATACGTGTAAAAGCACGGCAAAGTGTGAAAGTCATCATCAGTTCCTTTTCCCCAAGCAGGGTACAGGGCAGGAAATCATCCTTCTCCTCACGGTCTCTGTCACCCCAGTCCTAACCCCTTTAGTTCTTTCTCTACTGTTTGTCTCTGTCTCCCTGGGTCTCCCTCTCTTTCTCTTGCTTTCTGATGCCCCCTGACGGTGGTGCATGGAATAGCTTCTCCATTTGTAACCTGTGACTGATCCACTGCCACTGTCTCCTTTTCACTTGTGTGCTGATTAGCTCTACGTTTGCCTTTCTTCTTACAGTTCCTACTCATTCCTCACTTTCATTGGCCAATAAATCTTAAAGATTCTTCTAAGACATCTGTGCTGGAAGGTGTCAAGTTCGTTATCACCTGCCTTCCATGCACCAGGTCTTGGAGCCACATAGCAGAACGGCAATCATGCTAGATCACCAGCAAAAACAGAAATTTGGACATTACGCAACCTTGTTTGACTCCTGTCCTCATCTCGAACCACTCAGATCATCCTGAACCGTCAATCACAGAGCATTTGCTGTCACTCTACATTGCCTGTACCATTGCTACCAATTTGGGTGGGAGGCCATAGGAACTTGTGATTTTCCAGAGTGTTTCTCCATGAACACTATTAAATGCCTTTTCAAAATCTGTGAAACATAAATACAGGCTTGCATTCCATTCTAGCACTTGTTTGATAATTTTCCTAAGAATGAAGATTTGTTCCACTGTACTCCTTCCTTTTCTAAAACCGGCTTGTTCCCTCCTTGACTGAACGTCCACCCCCTCTCTTATCCGTTGAATAATAACTCTACCTAGTACTTTTGCTGGGACCTCTCCAATTGTCACAAAGGGTTAAATCGCCTCTCTTAGCCAGTTTGGCGATTAAACCTTTTCTCCAGTCGTCTGGTATTTTTTATTATCATCCCGTATCGAGTTGAATAGATCTTCCAGCACAGCTGCGGGTGTTTCAATATTTGCTTCCAGTAACTCCACAGTGATAGAATCGATACCCCCAGCTTTTCCAGAATTCATGACTTCGATAGCAGCCCTAATTTCAGGCTGTGTGATTTTTCCAGTATTGATGTCTTCGATAGTTCTATCATCATCTTGGACTAAAGCAAGTTCTAAGGGGACCAGTCTATTTAGTAATTCAGTAAAGTGTTCCTTCCATCTATCACGAACATGTACCTATGTTCTTAGGTCTATCACTACAGAGTTTCCTGGTAGCATCATGTACATCTCTCATGTGTCCTTTCATTGCTGCTTCTTCCACTTCCTCAGCTACCTTATTGGTCTACTCCCTCTTAACGTATCTCAAACTTCTTTTGACCTGTTTGTCCGTTTGTTGGTATTGCTTTCGTTTTCTTACCTTCAACTTTTCTGATTTAACACTATCAATCTCCACCTTCAGCTGCATCCTCTTCTCGATTGCTTTCCAGCTGTCTGCGCTTATCCAGCTCTGTGTCTTCCATTTCTTAAAGCCAATAATCATTTTGGCAGATTCATTGTATATTTCTTTGGTATTCTCCCATTTCTTTTTTAGGTTATCAAGGTCCATTTCATTGTCACCATCACCATCCCTGTTCGTGTCCTGTACAGCAAGGAACCGAATCTGTTCCTTAACTCTATAGCAAACTCACGTCTCATCTCTGGTACTTCCAACTTGGTCACCTCTTAAAGTATAAAAGTATAAAGTATAAAATAGGCAGGTAACCTCGCAGACTATTTTTACCCTATAAGGCGAGAAGAAGTTTGGTCTCATCTTGCCATTATCTATCTTCCACTTTACTCAATCATGCACTGTAATTACTTAAAACAGCATCAGTTTATTTAAAGTAGTCATTTTTATCTGATCCTACAATTAGCTAATATGAGCACTTTTCACATTTTTATTCAATCATAATTGAAGACTGAATGTGATCACAGTTGTTACCTGTAGGATTAGGATTAGGATTAGCCCTTTACGAAGCAAGAATTAGCAATTGTGTACTTTTATTTCCCGTAAAATTCGGCTCATAAGCATTCCCGTCAGTGGTAGGAGCATCGTTTCTTCTTCCACAATCTCTCTGCGGAATACATTCTCTTCAAAGCAATGTCATAGCCACTTTGTTTAAGAGGCCCAGTTTCTTTCCAGGGCATTTTGACTTGCACTCGTCCGTCAACCAATGTAGTCAAAGCTGAGAGGGCTTTCACAAACTTGTTCTCACGTAGAGCATTTTCACTGCAGGTACAAAGTTCCGTAGGTCTGACTCCTAAGAAGTCTTGGTAAACAAGTTTCCTGATGTCTTCATCACTCACAGTTCCGATGTCTACTGATTGAATTTTGGAAGTGTCTTCTGAATCTGAATCTACTTGACCAAAACATACCAGCGAAAACGATTCCTCTTTGCAACAGGTTCTCCAGGATCACCGCTGACTGTGTGGCTATTTGTGGGCAGAACCAAACCTTCAATCGTTCGTATCTTAGTACTTTACAATTTTTGTATTTATATTCTAGGTATTTTTGTGAATTGTGTGTGAATAAAAAGTGCATGAAAAGTACAATGGCATCAGCAAAGTCAGTACCAATGAGATCTACAGCACCGCCGGAGTGATGTAACTTTTCTGCTATTGACTTGCAGTGAGGGTAGCTGTAATAGATTTTCGTGATACAGTCTTAGCATTGCTACAAGGCTTTCGAGCTGTCTGTACTTGAAGATTCTTCAGGATATCTTCATTGGCAGGTGATGCAGTCACAACATGTATCATCTTGGAGACTTCCGCTTTCTTTTGTCCTCCAGCTAGGTTCATGGTCAAGTGCATCTGAGGACCAGATAACCCCCGCTGTTTTGCAGCCCTTTTGGCTAGAAGACTCATATTTGAGCCAGTGTCCAACATGGCAAGTAAGTCGTTAAAGTTTCCATCGCTGGCTCTGAGCTTGATCTTCTGCGCTGGGCAAATCCCGAGAACGCTTTGTCATCTCTTACCTCTTCATTATCTCTTCTTTGGATGCTGCAGTTTTCAACTTCAGGTGGAATACCTCGGCTTGTAAAGGTTGGTACAGTGGGACTCAAGTTGGAATGCAATGGAGCGGCTTTCCTCCCGTTGTTGTGATGGTTTTTCTTACATGTATCATTTCTTACATGATGTACCATCAGCCCTTTTATAGTCATTCATGTCCGACATTTTTTGTTCTGCCTCACTATGTCCCACCTTTGGTTAACAGTCGATCCTGCAGGGGACATGCTTTGTCATCTTTCAAATTGGCATTGTAAGCATGTTGTTCCGTTCCCCCATGGTAAGGTTGATCTCACCCCCCTCGCTCTCTGTGCCTGCTGGTAGGTTCGGTTTCTTTCTTGCCTCTGGATCGGAGAGTTGCCTCTTGGTGGAGCCAATTAACTAGATTGGTGACATTTTCTTCCTTCTTTTCACGTTGCATCTCTCTGCCAAAATCTACATTATCCTTTGGTTCAAGTTTTGACAGGAGTCTTAACATGAAGAATGGCGCTTCGGAGGCTTCTTGAACAGGACATCCATTGTCCTCCATATCACTCACAAACAGATATTGTGGTGGCGTAATGAGCAAGACTCTTTGGGTTTCTTCTTACAGCCCCATAATTGTTGAACTCAGCCAAGAATTCATCCGTCACCTTCCTTTCACCAAGAGCCTCTAGGCATGGCTTTTCAGAAGTGCTGGAGCAAAACTGTAAGATGCAAACTTACATTGTATTGCACCAATGATGATGTTGTCCAGTGCTTTCTTCCCATTTTGACCTGAGATGCTCGACTCGGCCTGGGTTTTGATGTCAACCAAGATGTTGAGAAGGTTAAATGCAAGGGATTTAGGGACACCCCTAGCCTGCTCTTCTGCCCTTTTGATTACATCTGGGGAAGCTGTTACTCCATATTTTTTGTGTCCAATGTACCCTAAATAAAATAATAATCATAATAATAATAATTATTAATAATAATAATAATAGTAATAATAATAATAATAGTAATAATAACAATAATAATAATAATAAAAATAATAGAAGGAATCAGAGATTTAAAGCAATCTTATCGAGTCTAATTAATGTGCTTTTCAGCACGGGCAAAATCGTTACTTGAAGACCCAACTGACTTCCGCAATTGTTACTGCCTTCTGTCAATCATAATTACATAGGCAAAAAAAGAACTGTGGAAATCAGCAACTAACAGTAACAGAGTGGATCAAAATCCACCAATCATAGTGCATCGATGTGACTTTCTGACCCTGTTGAACTTGGAAACTTTCAAGACCTGCTATGATAAGTGATGGCAGTCACAGAAACCCATAAATGTGTTATTGAATTTAGGCACAGTAGTCTGTTCTAAATACGTCGTGGAATGTGGATAACCAAGATACGTTTTTTTGGTAAATGATAACATGACATTATCAGGGTACTGGCTTGAATTAACAATGGAACAAACCTGTTGTCTCCTTTTCAGCCAAATCTTGAGTGCCCTGATTCTGTTGGCTTTCCTGATTGGCCCTGGCTGGCTGCCTTCCAGGGGTTTCCTGGATGGCCTTCATTGGTAGACCATTCATTGGTGAATGGCTCACCACAAGGTTAAAAGGTCGGGAAACCTTAAACAACACGTGTAAAAAAAAATTCTCAAATTATTACTATTCTCAAATAATTTCTATTCTCAAAAGTAGAGATACTCCCTTTTACTACATTAGGTAAAACTTTTGTCATGACCTTTTTAGATAAACTAAAATATCTTACTGACGTGGTTTGGCTTCCTTAACTAATGTTAACCATAGAGCATCCAGTAGTGGATCTGTATTCTCTTTCGTCCCACCATGGATGTCGGAGCAAGTATCAATGGTTTCCTTTGTACGTCTTTGCAAGATCTTTTGGCCTCTGGAACTGTATACTCTTCATAACTGGCTTCTGCTAAGCACATTGGAAGCCTTCTTCTTTTCAAGAGTTTTCTTTTTTTCGCAGAATCTGTCTCTGTTACCAGTTGCTGCATCACCTCCACATCATTTTGGATTCTTTTCACCTAAGGACATATTTGGAGTTTCAGGCATAAACAACAACACAATATAAACTTAGCATCGAAGGATAACTATAAAGGCTGGAGTACATTTTCACCTCCAATGATTTTGCATTTTGATATTTCTGTTTCTAATTTAATTGTCTATAACATAATATGACTCAACCTCCTTAACAATAAATCAGCACCAATAAAGAAATATAATCACCAGTCAAATGCCTGGTAAAATAAGTACAAATTAGTCCTATTATCTTTTTTAAATGATTAGAAACCCTGAATGTTATAGAGGAAATCTGCAAAACAACCTTCATAACTTTAATGGTATTTAATAAGGACCTTTCAATAGCATTTCATGAAAAAAAAAAAATATATATATATATAGCTCACAGGGTTCTATCTAGAATTTATTGTTTGGGGGAGAAGTCCTGAGTGGCTGAAGGCCACGAGCTTCCTAGGGGCGTCTGGGGGCATGCCCTCCCGGAAATTTTTTGAAATGAATATGCGCTGAGATGCAATCTGGAGCATTTTGAGACACAATTTTGAGATAATGTTTGTAATACTCTATGTTCCTTATCATATAGTGTCCTTAGACAGGGAATACTTACTTTATGTGGTTTGACCTCGTTGTGTCTGGATGATTTTTCCGATATTGTTACTTATGTACTGTAATGATAACAAAATTTTTTAGGGGGAGAAGCTGGGCATTTTGGAGGGGAAGCTTCTACCCCTCAAATACCCTAGATAGAAACCTGGCTCAGTGCTACTGTGTCTAGCTAGTAAAACCAACGCTATTTGCTTGTAGATTATCACCTTTCTTTTCAGCTTTTTTAGTTTTGAGCTTTTTTCCCTGTGGACTTCTTTGGGTAGTCTTCATCCACAAGCACGTTCCCTGACTGGAAATTTATATCTTGCTAAAGCCTTTGTGCTTCTTTCTTGGTTGCGGCCCTTCTTTCCTGCGGTAAAACGCGGTACCAATTTATGGAGTCTGTAAAAAAAAGAGACCACATCAAGCAGTCAATATCCAAACTTGCAATGCCAATCGGAGGTATTTATGTTTAAAATTTTGAAAAAGCTTCTAAACACCTTGCAATCTTTATTTTCCTTCCAGTACGTGAATTCAGAGCCCACAGCACACTGAAAGAATGAAATATTAATTTTGAAGCTTGCACTTACCGTAATCTTCTCAAAAAAGTCTCAAAAGAGAGACCAGACCTTCGTGTTCCAAAATGTCTCCTTGTGTTGCTTGCCAACAAGACAGCTATCCCAGAATTCAAAGGAAAGCTAGAAAATATTCTTAAATAAATTTGAAAAAATTAAATATGGCGCCCGACGCCATCATGGATGAAAATCGGCTGCTCGAAATGGCTGAATTTTTGAGTCTGTCAGCCCAGTGTGTTGATTCCAACTAAAAAAATGTGTTTGCAAACCCTAAATTTATCGGGCAGCAAGGGGTATCGCTCATGAGATCACGCATGGAACTGCACGTGGGGATCACACGTGGAGGTCACACATGTTGACTCAGAAATCAAGCCATGATTAAATTCAGCCAAATAAGTTTATTTACAAGTCACACACTTACATGCACAATCCTTGAAAACTGTTTCTGAGAAATTAACTCTGTATGTAATACAAAACCAATCTATTTTTAAAGCAGTGTTAAATATCTAATAGAGGGGTAGTTACCCCATCTTGCAAGACTTTTCTCTTGGGGTAAAAATATGAAAAACCATCCCGAATTTTTTCTAAGTATACATACTATTAATTATTCACAACGGAAAAACCCTTGTTCAGTCCTACACTACTTTGTTTGGTCAATAGAACATTAAGATATTTTTCTTTGTTAATTTCATTACATTTTTGTTTACTCCTTTACAACTGAACTTGTCATAGGCACCAACACAATAGTAGGTCTTACTGCTTTGTGCTCAGGTGTGTCATCTGTTTGTAACCAGTTGGCATTGTCCATTGGAATTCTACCCTTAACTCTGGTCTAACCAAACTTTGAGTGGATGGACCCAAAATTGCAATATGTGACCTCAGGAAATGGGAAACGGCTGAAAGCATCAGTAATCCATTGGTATTCCATTAAAGCGCTTCAAGAAAACCGTTAATAGCATTAGACAAACTGTTAGCAGTTAGCATTAAACCATTAGATCGGATTGTGCATCCGTTAGCAAAAAATTAGCATCCATCAGCTTGAGTTTCACTAACGTTTGTAGCATTGGAAAAACCGTTAGCTGTTAGCATTTAGTGTTAGAATGGGTAGTGTATCCAATAAATCTAGAGAGAATATATGAGTTTCATATATTCACAATTTCAATCGGTAGTGTATCCGTTAGAAAAAAATAGCACCCGTGAAAACTTCCGTTCAAATGACTAGGAAAGTGTTAGAATTAATCATTTCAGCACGCTTTCAACGGCAATTGCAATTCGAGTGAAAAGTTAGTATTGAGCGAAAACAAAAGTTAGCATTGGCAGATACACCACTCGCTGTTACATGAAAACATGACGAGCAAATTGATTATTTACATCCAGCAACATTTTTTAATCTGCTGCCAACAATTTTATTCTTGTGAGCTTACCTTTCACTAGTTCTTTTGTAACTAAGGTGCGTGATTTCTCGCAATAAATCGTGCTAGAAAAGCTTGTGTACAACAGAAATGTTTACATTGGGACACGTCTTTGAAATGCAGTATGCAATATTTGCCCACTGAATGAAGCATGGCGAAAATCAACCCCTACAATCATTGCAGGAATAAATTATAGGCAACAAAAGAACAAAAATAAACAACTAAACAGTTTTAAAAAATGAGTGTGTATGTTTAGCACCTTTGAAAATGGTGCTTGATTGAAGTAAGCCATCAGGTGTTTACACATTTGTGGATCATCACGACTTTGTCCACGTGCCATTTGTTGTTTTTCGCGGCACTCAGCCTCAAGAAGTCATTTTGTTCTTGCTGGTGTTTGTATCTTTTTCTTTCGAATTAAAGTCATCATTTGAGATGATTCATTTTGCTTTCACTCTTTCTTGGTCCAGTGGTTTTATGTTTTCGAAACCTGCAGTGGAAAATGTTGATTTCTTCATAGCACAACTCCAAGAACTCCAAACCTTCAGATCTCCGTAGTGTGTGAAGCCGGTTGCCGCTTTTATCTGAGTTTCTTACAGACCATTCAAGTAAGCTAACCAGTTAGCGTGTTTGCTTTCCTATCTTGATGATAATTACAGATTTTAAAATATCAGATATGTGCTCGCTTAACTTCTGGGAGCTGTCGTTTGCACTTTACATGTAAGCTTATGTTTTGCTGATTCTTTCAAATGTGTATTTCATGGGTTAAATGCCTACTACGTGCCAGTACAAATCTCGATAAATGTTTAATGCTTTTCAGATTATCCATTAGCATTGTTCCCACCTGACCGTTGAACATTTTAAAGCCATCCATTAGCCTAAATTGTCAAAACATCTAATGCTTTGAGCCATCCGTTAGACGAATTTGCCGAAGCGTTTAACGGTTTGAGGTAACCACTAGAATGCTTTTGCAAACCGTTAGAACGCTTAAAAAACTGTTTACTATCCGTTATAGCTATCTGTTAGATTTTATCCGTTTAACGGAGAGGCGTTAGTGTTCGTTTTCCCGTGTGAGGTGACATATATGTTGAATCGGTGGCCATTTCACAATACTGAAAATCACTTCAGTCTAAGTACTTATCCATGAAGTCAAAATGAAATTGAAGCATATGCAACTTGGCGTACTGATATAAAAAGAAACCGATTTGCATCGTTAGATTTAACTTTATGGTTTTCTTGTGAGACTGAACTTCATAAGTATCTTTTTCAATCTGGTCAATCTGTCTGAAGAAGGGTGTGTTGATGAGGCAAGAGGCTTTGGTTTCACTACAGAACTTGACATCACAATGAGGTTCTTGGTCGGTGATCATCTCACCATAACTCGACTTGCCCACCTGTGAAGTAATGTACAAACGTATTTAGTAAAGTTTGCTTATGAAAAAAAAAATTGCAAATGACTTATTCAAATAAAAATAAAATAAAACTTACCAATTTCATGGTATCCAGAATGATAGCCTTGTTGAGATCAACATCTCCAATGCATCTGGCATCGGACAGAGGCTCCCCAAAGGGTTGGGAACATGGAATGGGTTTGTATTCAACCACTTGGTA
>Ga0126336_10002885_pt1 | contig 10013 bp, 6 predicted proteins | sample SidCmetagenome_FD_92530 | JGI IMG/M metagenome (GOLD analysis project Ga0126336, IMG submission 92530) | Coral microbial communities from El Islote,Puerto Morelos, Mexico - Siderastrea C C metagenome | ecosystem: Host-associated > Invertebrates > Cnidaria > Coral | place: El Islote,Puerto...
ACTGTGGTTTTCATAAGAATGGTAATAATAAAAAGTTGTCGGTTTTATCAAACAACTTGAAATCTTCGCTACGAAGAATACAAAACAGCGGTGCCTTTTTACTGCGATAGAACTTGTTGCGGTTCACAACAGAATCTTATAGCCCTTCAAACAACTAAAGCACTGAATAGATAATAAATTTCAGTGCTTGTGTTGAAATTCAGTGTCGAGTACAGTTTATTTTATCAAGGCTAGCCTCAATTCCCCAAACTCAACAAGAAGAAGATATCATCCTAGAAACGCGACAACACAGTCGGGTTCTACTGATCGGGCTTCAGGGGAATTCTTTACCTTCACCCTTAATGGAATGTATTCAATATGCCTAGGAGTATAAGTCCCCAGCGAAATGTTTGACACTGGACTTTAAATGCAAACACGGCAACACTATGATAATTTATCATGCCGCCGTACGGCCCTGCCGTCCAAATTAATTTCTTCCCTCTCATTTAGTGAATAAGTACATAATATTGTCGTACCTAGTTTGACAACAAGGACAAACGATGATGTCGTAAATCGTGGCAAGGTCTGTTATAAAATCAACCCATCAAAAGAACATTTAAAATATCCCATACAGCCGCATTAATGGATAGAATATCAAGTCTTAGTTAGCTAAGCAAAGCTGACACTCGTGTATTCCTAATCTTAGAGAATGAGAGTACGTAATAGTCATTTATAGAAGTAAATCAAAAAGCATTCTCAGTTAAATGAGAATCTTAAAATATTCAGATGTATCTATATTCATAGAGTGATCAGGTTAATAATTAATACAAACTTCTAAAGAAAAAAAAATTAAAAAGATTCAAGGTTAGTTGTTTGGTTTGTTGTCTTCTGCCATTCATAAAACACTCGTCAGGTCCAACAATTGAAACTGAACGTACTGCATTCAGTTGACCTGTGCCCATCCACTCCCTCAACTGACTCCTGGGAGTGTGCCGTGACAAGGCAAATGGATACGACCTTGGTTATTTCAAAACTTGCAAACCAACCATGATCGCCACCGATCTGTCCGAGAGGAGAAATATTCGAGTCTCCCGGGCTCGAACAGACCGAGTTGGAAATTAGAAATGTTAGTTTTAGTGGAAGGGGGAATAGGAAGAAAACCACTGGAGCAAGTGGAGAACCAATAATGTAATTAAGCGTCATCTAACTGTAGACTGCGAGTAGTCTCTAATTTTGGCGATGGCGATTGTGGGGCGGGCGAAATACACACACGCGCGCGCGCGAAATTTCGAGGCGACGCGACGCGAAGGGAGAGCGCGTTGCCTCAAAATTTCGCGCGCGCGCGCGTGTGTGTATTTCGCCCGCCTCACAATCGCCATCGCCAAAATTAGAGACTCGCAGTCTATCTAACTGGAGCCCAGGCCACCAACAACCAACCCTGCTAACACTAGCATCTCGAACTAGCATCACTTCTTTTAACACTATAATAATAACCTGCAATAGTTAGTATCATTTGTTTGGCACAGCACAAAATATCTCTTATGAAGCAATCCTCGATGCCAAACAAGGCAGCCGGCTTGTCCACATTCTTATTCTGGTTGTATCTGGACTTCTTGAAGTCCCTTTTTGGTTTCTTTTCTCTATAGATTTATTTCGCGACCAAAAATATCGAGTTGTCCAGGGTCACAAACGGTACCACAGCAAAACTACAACAAATGAATCGGAACACAACTGTTATTGCATGTCATATTCTAAGCCACACCAAGCTTTGACCTTGTAACCTCCCTCGAGTGTTTATCCGTTCGTGAGCTCGAGTGCCCTATAATGAAGCTTCGATTGCAATATAGATATTAAGCATTAGATTATCAGCTGTGATAAGACTGATAGTCTCAATATATATGCACCAAACCGTAACAGCCCAGAGAGAAAACTTTATATCAGTATCAGCTCCAATGCTTGGCTAGTGCCTTGGAAGTGTTGAACGTGTTTGAGTAGGGAAGGCAAGAAAAAAATGTCGTCGTGGCTAATGCATATCGTTATTAAGTTTTCCTTATTTCAGTAATGTTAACGCTTCGCTTTTTATTGTTCAGTCGGTAGAACAGACGTTAATTGCAACTGCGTGCCACGTGCCAACATAGAGTCAAGTTAATAACAAATAAACATGTTTAATTTTCTGTTTCCACTCCTGCGTGAAAACCTAGCAAAAAGGCACCATTCCAGAACCATTAACCACAAGTAAGTTCCAGAGCGAAGAGGCGGGGGTCCCAACGAAAATTGTCGGTGGGGATGTACAGTGTACAGCCAGCTTCTTTAATCCCTTCTCCTTTTCCAGGCCAATATGCGATTCTCTCAGACCCTTAAAACGTTTTCTTTTTTCAAGACAAATTGGCAAATATTTACACCCTATTTCAGACTAGCAGGCAAACCAAACACTTTCGGAGCAAAACGGCTGAAAAACCATACGCACATACCTATATCAGCCTATATAGGGAGTACAACCTCCCCCCCCCCTCCCCCCTCCACTTCTCCCGAGAGAAGCTCTTCAACCCTTGACGGTAATTTCTGTTGGTTTAAGAGAGCCACCATGGTATATATCTTTGCTCATTGCAGCAAAGAATGTTAATGTGACCATTGCATGTAAATCTCAAAGCACTTTAACCGACAAAGAAGCCGAGTTCCATTTACGCACGCTGCGCTGCGATAGTTGGCGCGTCGTTTTTACACCTGTCGCTTATTTTTGGCTGAATTTGCTTTGTTCCAACTATTTCCGAGTTAACGACGGCTTAGACCTCTAGCTAAACATTTCTTCGAACAGCTATAAAGGGACATTCAAAGTTTCGTTAATTGTCCATTATCAGTATTTGCCCCATGGTCCGTAAATAACACGTAGTGTTCCAGCTAACAGTGACTCATAATTTCGCTTCGGTTCCTTTCTTTCCTTCAATCCGTGAGAATTCAAACGCCTGAGCGCAATAAACCACGGATAGGATGGTTTGATCCCAAAATCCCCTCGATCTGCCACGAAATCATTGCCTTATAAGCGGTTCCTTTCATGAGAGCTTAACGTCATTACGTTTTAATAAGCCTCCGGCCACAAAATGCCTATTGAAGGACGTGCAGTAAACAATGCTTTTTGGAAAATTACCTTGAACAACAATGTGTGCGTAACGTTCTAGTCGCGAACACGCTGAACCCTACCCAACCTTGTAGGACACCAGAGTCAATCCTCTACAATACATAACACACAAGTTTGCCCTGACTATCTAGTTGAAGATCTTGACATCATAATTTGGCCAATCGATTTCCGCTACTACTGAGTGCTTACGTGACAGGGCAGCTCAGCCGGATACCTAATCACCGTACAAGAAAGCAGACGACGGATCGTGGGTTTTGGTAGCTTTAGACACCCCGATTTGTCGCTGTAGCATTCGCAGTAAAGACAAAGGCATGTAGCGTTTGCCTAGCAAAACTTGACATTATCAAGACATTCAAAGAAAATTAAAATGGCCAACAGTCGTATCGTGTACGTAGTGTGGCTTTACACGACTGTACTCGTCGGCTACCAAGACAAACATGGATTACAAGGTAAACGTCTCCTTGTTTTCTTAGTAATAACTTGCCATGTCTAACCCAGCAAAACTTTCTTTGACCCTATTTGTAATGAAATTTCCGTAGATTACAATTTAAGTTTGCTCTGCTGACGACCCAGCGTAATTTTGCACGTTCTGTCGGTACTAAGATAAGCTTAATCATCATTCTGTTATTTCTGAACAGCAACTGCCCAGCCAGGCAGTCCAGACCACTCAAGTATTTGCCATGAAGAGCACGGAAGATGCATCAGGGATGCTACGTTTCAAAACTGTAAGCTATAAAGCTTTCGTAGGAAAATGCACAGCAGAGAAATAATTAGCTAGCTTGGGAAGTACAGCTGGGTAAAATCATAAAACATCGAATACGATTGGAGGGCTTATGCAATATACTGTTGTGATGATAATAACTGGATCTGATTAGATATTACTCGCTTGTGTTTACGCTTTTCACTGAAGAATATGAGTTGAGAATAGCACAGTGAAGATTGATTTCCACGTCAAAACTTGGTGCAGCTGTTAGAATTGCTCACAAATTTATACACTTGCGTAGCCTAATTTATATTGTTGCAGTCATAACACGTATGTACTGTCGGGCCTTTTGTCTCAAGCCTTACATCGTATACAACTTCAGTAAAAGTGTTGAGTTTTTGGAAGGGAATTTTCCTTCCAAGACTTTTCTTTGCTTTGTAGTTATTAAGATTTTTTTGAATACGAATAAACAAATATCAGTTAACATTGAGAAATTGAATAAATTTGCATGTGTGTATCAGATGTCTATTTCTGGACAATCTGCTATCTTCCATCGAACAGCTCTGAAGAACGAGGGAAAACAACAATTTAAGTTTTAAGTGTTTTTACTGGAGGCTATTTCATCGTATCCAAAAATTAAGAAGTGGGAAACAGACTCGACGCTTTTTGATATTACATGTGCTGCACAATGATGTAAATTGTATTCATCTATGATTTTGTTCTAGGCGTGTAATTTAACTGCCGTTTTCCAATACGCTTTGTTTTTGATTAAAAAAAATTAAAATTTGTAATGAGCAATTTGTTCTTATAGACAAACGCAATCACAAAACGAGATATAAGTGAAATACAAACTTTTATCAAGCTATCATTTTAGTTTTCCTGTAAAGGCCAGCCGCTTGCACAATATTAATTTACCCTATTATCCTGTACGGAATTTTGTCATAAAATAAAAAAAAAAGAATACATACAAATTCAAAAGAAAGTTCTATAATATAGCTGTGTATTTTTACCAGTCATGTTTTATTTTAAAATTAATAGTGACTAATAAAGATTTCCAGCTATATTATACAACCTGCCCCTGTAAAGGCTGTTGAATAGTTTGTATGTGAGGATTTTTGGATGTGCCTGCTAACACACACAGACAAATATTCATTTTATACATACTGTAGGATATAGCACAAACTTCCTTTTGATGTATACTTTGTTTTCAGTCATGTTATTAATCTGTAATCATATTGATTGGTTGCACAAGGTAGGTAGGTAGGTATTTAGGTAGGTAAACTTTATTTAGGCAGGGTGGCCCATTCAGCAGTGGTGCTGGTATCCACCGGCCTAGGGGCCCTGCACAAAAGGCTCATTCAATTTTAAGAGTTGTTTAAACATCACTTGAATATTCTTAATTGCACTCGCATGCATGGGATGTCTAATACAAATCTGAAGAGTTAAACCGAGTGGTGCAGGTGAAGGGGCACTTTTACTGAGTTCAATGGAAGAGGTACTGTTAGGTGTAGATAAAACTAATTGAAGTTTTGAAAGAGAGAAAAAAGAGGTGAAATTAAGATGCATAGAACGTTTATCATAAGGATGAATGGAGGGATCCAAATCAGTGCAAAATAATCAGGAAAATGTCAAGACTTTGATTACACTTTGACATGCCACATGTGCCACCACGACAATAACTACAAGTGGTTTATTCATGTTGCATCTGATTGGTTCTTCTTTGTAGCACAATAACATTGATTTCCCTAAATAATTCCAGTGCTGAGGCTTCTTGTGATTCCTGTTTCCAACCTCCTTGGATCAATGCCATGTGACAGGGGAAAAATCCTGTTCTACCCAATAATCTAGATCTGTAGGTGTTTGAGCCTTATGGTACACACAGCTGCAGATCATACTACCTCCCTATTACTGCAATTATGGCCTACAACTTAAGATTAGAAGAAAGCAAGTATTTCAACTAGGCTGGAAATAGAAGGTAGGACAGTTGTTTCTGAATTAGATCTAGGGCCAATGTTCCCTAGTACAGAATTCTTCTTGGTTAACAAGGAAGTTATTGCAGACAAGCACAGCTTTGCTTTCCTCTACAACATTAAGTAACTTACATGTACATCATTCACCACACGGGTGCTATCAGTGTCCGGTGGATTTTCACTGGCTGTCAATCAGCTGTTTCTGAGTGAATCTGACAAGTTGTTAGCATAGTAAGCTCTGAAAGGAAAACAGCTAATTACAATTCTTGTCACACTAGAGGAACTTGACACGTATTAACACTCCACAAGTTCTTGGTGTGATTTCTCCAGCAATGCTAAAAGAAACATTCAGAGCAGCATTGCCTGTGAAGTGTACCAGAACCAATTCTGGTCTGATTTTAGTATTGGTCAGTCATAATCAAATCATTACATTCTATGTTCTTTGCAGGTTCTGATAGGACAAATGCTCCGTGGGTTTCTCACAAGGATCTTGTCAACATGACTGTCAGACTTAATGGCAATGCCACATTTAAGTGCCTGCAAGAAAATATTCCAGCAGGTATAGCAGGGCTCCAATTTGACTGGATAAAATGGAGCAAGGATAACTCTATGAACTCTGCACTAGACATTGACTATGGCAACTTCACCATCATTGATTCAAATTCAAAATTCATAGTTAAGCCAAGCACTGAAGACCATAAGCATGTTTCATATCTAACAATTCACAATGTTACAGCGGATGACAAAGGATTGTACTCTTGCGTTGCCTGCAACCAGTATGGCAGAGATTACAGTAGTGCCTTCCTTAGCCTGAACACAACTCCAGGTCCAGGTTAGTAGAGTTAATTATTAAACAATCAACCTAAACACAAAGCAACAAACAAACAGAAACTAACTAACTAAACAACAAACAGAGCAAAACATTATTCTGAATTATACCTTTACAAACAAAATCCAATATTCATGTCACATGATTTCCACAACTTAATTTCATTAAAAGACAAAGACAACAGCCAATCCATCATGTTTTACTTGCACCATTAACAAAGGTTAACAGTAGAGAGAGAATTAAAGCAAGGCCTACTGTAACATGCACCCAACTATATGAGTGAGTAGAGGTGATCGACCATTCAGAACATGTCCATCAAGGTCCTGATCTTCGTAGATGCATGCTTCTCAGTATGTAAATGCTCAGTTTAATTTGTACAGGAAACAAAAAATGCCAACAAGAAGAATTTGTACTTCTATGTACCACAACCAATAAAATGTTCTTTCTTACAGTTTTTCCAACACAGACCTCTACAAATTCTGCAAGTAGCAATGAAGAACCCAGCCAACGAACAAAAGTTATTGTGGGATGCATTGGAGCCATTTTAGGGCTTGCTGTGATTGCTATGATGTTTTTTCTTGTGTGGAGGAAAAGAGGATTGAAACATCATGGATTGCCAATTATTTTACAAGAATCAAACTTACTTAATGAAGGACAAGATAGTGTGCCTCCTCTTCAAATTAAGCAACAGAATGGACAATTAGCTGTAACCCAAGGAGACTCAGCTGCCATTCGAAAGAGAAACAGCAGTTATAGATCTCAGTTATCCTCGGCAGCATCAGCTGGAACTGTCATAACCTTTGCAGAAGGTATGCTTTAATATTATTTTGGGTAGGAAAAACGTTTGCAAGCTGATAATATCAGACCATTTTAAAGTGTAGATGTGCAAATATTCAACAATAATCATGTCTCTTCATGCAAACATTTTCCCTCGAGGTTTTTGTGGCTCTAGCAAAACAAGACCAGGATGCTCTATTGTCCAAATAAATTAAACATCCTGACCTGGTTTCTGTAATTTTCACTGACAGTGAAAATGGGACTTTCTTTGAAAACTTGAAAGGTGTGGGCCAGGGTGTGGGAGGGTCAGTATACAAGATGGTTGTACAGATGTAAATAATATCTCGATAAACAAACAAACTTTAAGTAGCAAGGTTTTGAAATTGGTTTGGGGTCATAACACACTGTGAATTTCAGATAATTCAGTGAATAGTTGACAGAACCATCATACTTTACTGATGTATGTTTCAGATCTATTTGAGTATCCACTAGACGAAAAATGGGAGGTCCCTAGAGAATCAATTAACATAAAGGAACTAGCTGGAGAAGGTGCATTTGGTTATGTTGCAAAAGCAGAGGCCTTTCAACTTCCCAATACACCTACACCTTGCACTGTTGCTGTCAAAATGTTAAAAGGTTAGCAGATGTTTCACTACATTACAGGTTTGTTTATCGATAACTGACTAGCTGATCCACTAGATTGAACTAAATAACCATCATACGGACAAGATCTTGTGGTTGTGTTCAAATATTCTACTGTTGAAGCCCAATGCCCCTTTACAGCCCACCAGAATACTCGATCACCACTACACAATTTGCTAAAATCACAGGATGAATTTAAGCTGAGTGTGCAATCTTCTCACAAGATCTTGCACCTGAAGATAAACATTTTCACTTGTTAAAATGGTCTAATTGTTATTTGTAAGATCTGACAGCTATCAGATAACTTAAGTCTCCGTGGGTAACATTCCTACTGGTTGGAGTAAAAATGTGTTGTATACGTCATTTGTCAACAATTTCACACACAATAATAATTCATATGTTGCCACAAAATTTAAGAGAAATAGCACTTAAGAATACCATCAAAGAAGTTGGTACACTGCAGTGTGCTGTTAGAATAGGTTGTTTTGTTGTTAGGTGACCTTTTTTGTGTTTGTGTAGATTTGTTGACAGATTGCCCTATATGATAGTTTAACGTTGATGTAATCTAATTTTTAGACTTGTACAAGTTGAACTTTTACAAGTTTAGCATTTTGTAATCATGTCTCTGTGACGTGTGTGAACCGGAAAAATAAAAGATTATGAGAATGGGGCATTTAATGCATGTAAAGCACTACAGCGTAGGCCGGGGGGGGGGGATTTCTTTTGCTTGTGTTCAATGACACGCATACACAGTTAGAAGAGTGGTCTAATGTTTTCTTACGTTTTGAATTTCCGGTTGATTACATAAGTGCTTCATGGGCAAATTACATTTACATTTTCTCCTTGTCTCCTTGTTGTGTGATTGAAACATGAAACTTGTCAAAAAAAAAATGTGTCGTCTTCTTTCTTCTTTCTAGCTAGTCTGCTTACTTTCCAGATCTTATGAAAACTTCTCCAATAAGTCAATAGTAAATATCACATGTTGTGTACTTAACCATCACTTGTGGACACTACATTAGATGATAACAATTAAACAACAAGACAGTTAGTCTTTGATGATCTGTTTCACATAGAAAATGCTTCTGATGTTGAATTAGCTGACCTTATATCTGAAATGGAAACAATGAAAGAAATTGGATCCCACAAAAACATAGTGAACTTTCTTGGGGCCTGTACAGTGCAAGGTAAGAAAAATAATAGCTTGGTTTACATTGTAATACCACAAAGTTTTTCACATCAAATACAATTAACTTTTACTCATGTCTTTGTGATCCAGTTTTAAAGTAATTAATCAAACTCTTAAGTCATTTCATTCAACTGGTAAACCAACATTATATTTCTGTGGTCTCTTTCTTCTTTCACATTTGTTAGATTATCAGTACAATACATCACTAACAATAAAGGATTCCGTTGAACTTTAAAAATTGCCTTCAGCAAGTAATTTTCAATCTCTGCATGTATGTGTTTTTAGTAATCCTGTTACAGAAGACTGTGCTCCATCAATTCCAAGTGCGCTCAACCCCCCAACCGGGCGTTTGTCGGGCATTTTCTAACTTTTCCTTCCCAAGGGTGGGGTATTTGCTAAAACAGGTCAGCCCGGGGGTGGGGCATTGTCAAAGCAACGTTATATTTCGGATTTTAAAAGTCGTACGTAATACATTGTTCATAATTAAATTTCCCGATTACCCCAATATAAAAATATAAAAACTGAGTTGATAAACGTTATTTGGGTCGATCCCGCACTTTTCAAGTGAACCGGACCCTCCCACTCTCCCTTAGAGCGAGAGTCCAGGTGCGAACGAAAAGATGGCGGAAAGAAGCTTCGACAGCTTTGTGGGACAAGATATCGAATTCAGTTATAAAATGGGGTTGGGAGGCCTGCACGGCTACTACTTCACGTTTTCGTACGCTGCGCGTTACATATCTTGGTCTTTCGACCAATTTTGCTTCTTGTATTTCTGTAGTGGGTTTAGTTTG
>Ga0126336_10002886_pt1 | contig 10010 bp, 10 predicted proteins | sample SidCmetagenome_FD_92530 | JGI IMG/M metagenome (GOLD analysis project Ga0126336, IMG submission 92530) | Coral microbial communities from El Islote,Puerto Morelos, Mexico - Siderastrea C C metagenome | ecosystem: Host-associated > Invertebrates > Cnidaria > Coral | place: El Islote,Puerto...
GGCTCCATTTTTTCACACCCCAAAAATATCCCGCGCTCGTTTGACTTGCTTGGGAAACAAGGCACTGGCCACGCGCACGGCTTCTTTCACGTTCTTATTGTCCAAAGCTTTCTTGGCTCGTTTAGTGATTTCCTTTTTGATGACGTCTTCGGCTTTTCGTTTGACACCCCGTGTGAGCCCCGTTTCGAATCCACTCAAAATATTACTAGGCAGTTTTAAAGGATTTCAGGTCCTTTTGAGGCCTTGGAGACCGCCACGCACGACATCCGTCACCATCCCTTTGCCACTTTGGTCATACCACTCGTCCGTCTGAAATCGCGTCAAACTCCCCCCTCGCATGGTGTCGTCTTCACGCGTTGCCAAGGATCACGTTTTGTTTTGACACATGACTCGTCTCTTTTATACCGTGGCCCCTTCATCGTCTTTTTTTCCGAAAAGCCGCTTCCAATCCTTTTTTGGTGCCGTAACTAGCGGCACCGCCCGCCGCTCCCAATGCAAGGGCTTTCCCACCAGCGATCAAGGCTGGAATGAGCGCGGCTAGAGGCAATAGACCTCCTCGTTGACGTCTCTTTCGTCTCGTTCGACGCGCTCTTGTCTTTGGCATCTTGTTGTGATTGACCGTCATTTTCCAAGTCCCTTTTTATGTCTTTTTGAAGTGCAACGTGACAATGGTGTTCCCTTCGCCAAACTTGACCAAGTCTCCCCCGGTTCCAAAAGTTTCGGCCACTTGAATTTGAATGATTTCCACCACCTCGTTACGAAGCGGTAGGTATTGAATGTGCAACGGTTCAAAGTACATGGTGCCTCGTCCTTGCCGCTTGTACTGGATTTCTCGCAACAAATCGGTCGCGCGATTCCCCACAATACTGCTGCCTGCCACGTCCGAGTACACGTGTAGCGTTCGCGTGGGGTCTCCCACCACTGCACGAAACGCCACATTCAACCAAATCCAAGTGGTCCCTCCACCATCCGTAGTGACTTGGTAATACTCCGGCACGCCTTTGGCATTTTTTAATTCAATGTTATCTTTATTGGGTACCCGTCCATCAATGAATTCCATGTTCAAGTTGTGCCCAAGGTCATATTGTCCTTGCTCGTTTTTTTTCAAACCATCCCATTTTTTCGGCCGTGACATGATGAATGGACAAGTGGGGTATCATCATCGTATTGCCGGATCGAGGCACGTACTTGTACCGTATGACATTGCGATTGTCCAACACCAACTCTTCTCCATCCCAGACAAACGTGGCACTCGTCTTTTGTCCCCTCTCCGTATTCGGCGCGCCATGAAAGTCCAGGTAACCATAGTTCATACGTTGCGCCTCCCAATGCAAAAAGGCTTTCATGAAGGTCACTCCATCGACAATGGAATTATCATGTTTCAAATCGTCCATTTTCAAATTGAAGCTACGGACCGTACGGCCCGCGGATGTCAGTCGGTACGCAGAGGTGCCAAACACGAACTGATCCGCCGGCAACAAATTAAAAATGTTCACCCCCGTGTCCGGTAACGAAATGGCACTCAAGCCTACTTGCCATTGACCACCAGGTAAGTGCAACGGTTGGGGTAAACGAATCTTGAACCAATTGGCTTGGTTGGTGGGAAATTCATGTCGGTTGGCATGGCTGGGTAACGTCACGTAGAATGACATCTTGTCTCGAGTTCTTTCTTCACACCACCTCCCTTTTAAAGTGGAGGGTCAGGATGGTATGCCCTTCGCCAAATTGTACCAGATCCCCATTGATTTCGGCCATCTGCGTTTCCACGATTTCCACCACTTCGTTGCGTACCGGGACATATTGAATGTGTCGAGGTTCAAAGTGCGTGGTTTCTTTGGGATGGTACTTGATTTCTCTTAAGAGATCCGTGATGCGATTGCCCACCATGCTACTGGTGCCCACATTGCAATACACGTGCAAAGGACGCGTCAAGGGAAATTCCACGGTCGGACGAAACGTCTCGTTCAAATTCACAAAACGCCAATTGCACGTCACACTCAGCACCAAATAATCCCCATCCACTTTCCAAAAGGTGGGTTTGTTGTCACCCCCTAGTACATCGTCTGAGGTGGGAATCGTGTCTGAATGAAATTCTTGCAATAGATTCGATCCCAGTTCAAAATGTCCCGAAGCCACTTCGTCGATCCATCCCATCTTCAAGGCCAAGGTTTTTCCCCATAACACGAGCGCCACTTGTCTTTTGGCATCCACATTGACGGTATTCAACAACAAATCCCCTTGAGAGGTCCATTCAAAGGTCGGGTACAACTTGAGTCCAGCGTTCTCCGCCCATTTGTTTCTGGGTTGGGTTCGTTGGGCGCGTTCTTGCTCGTAACGGTACACCAGTTTGTGAAAAAATTGCGATCCCGTCGACGAGGCCACACCGTCTTTCATGTCTCGACCCCTCACTGTCAATTCGCGACGTTGATGCCACCACACGTCGTCCCCTTGATCGTCTTTGGCATACACGCGTTCGTGCCATCGCACGTACAGCAGAGGATCAGGGTCGCTGACAAAATGTTCCCCCTCGACTGGAATGGTGGGTAAGGACAAACTCACCATGCCCACCATTCATCCCTTGCCCACAAATCGAATGGGTTTGGGCAAACGATTTCTGAAATGATGGGCCTTGTTCTCACGAAACTCGCGTCGACTGGCATGACTCATCAACGTCACGTAAAACGAGGAACTGGGGACCAATGTCATGCCTGTCTATTGGAGTTGTCTTTTTCGTGAGAGTGTGGTCTCTTTGGTCTTGGCTTGTCTTTTTGGTTTGGGTTGTCGGAGGGAGGTCACGTCTCCGCTGGCAATCCAACTATTGTACTTGTCCGGCCACCCTTTCCACTTAACCAACAGACGATCTTTTTGACGCTTAAGTACCTTTTCGATACGAAACAAGGCTTGGTCGGACACATGGACGTTTTGTAAATCGGCGTCGTAAAACGTGCCTTGGACGGGGGTGTCATCCCATTCGCGAATTTTATAGGTGGGGACAGGACCCGGCACAACACGATGCACGACAAACACTTCTTCGGTCCAACCAGGTAGATACCCTTTGGGAAACGTACGATGAATCTTGTTGAGACGGACCCGATCCCCGACTTTGAATTTGGGTTTAGGGTGTTTTCCTTTCAAACGTGCGTCGTACAAGCGTTTCCACACGGCTTCTTCGTTCTCCCACGTCACGTCTTGGGGGGCCATGCCAACACTCCGATGACGTGTGGCATTGTACCCTTGCACCAACTCGGGTAACACGTCGTCAAACTTGAACGTGTTGGCGGCAGTGAAATAACGGTACAAGCGTTCTTTCAACGTGCGGTTAAATCGTTCCACCACACTCGCTTTCGCATCCCCTTCGGTGGAAAAATGCTGGATCCCCTGCTCCTCGAGCCAACGTTGAAACGTCCGGTTGTAAAATTCCTTCCCTCGATCCTTTTGCAACCGATTGGGTCGTCGACGTCCTTGTTTCACAATCTTGTCAAAGGCTTGGACCAATGCCACCCCGGTTTTGGCTTTCAACGGTTGCACCCACGCGTACTTGGACAAGACATCCAACACTGTCAGTAAATACCGTAGGCCATGATTATACTTGGCCAAAGGTTGGACTTCCACCAAATCCGCTACCCATTGATCATCTAAGCCTCCCACAATCACGGGCAAGGTAGGAAAACTACGATGTCGAGGTTTATGCAACGTGTAGGCCAAATACCGTTCCAAGACACGTTGGGCATTTTTCAAGGGGAGGTGATGTGCCTTTGCAAACCGTTGTACACCCCCTAAACTGCCTGGAGCTCTAGGATCTTGGTAACGGGTCAACCATGATTGCGAGACATCGAGCTTTTTTTTCTTTCGAGGTGCCATACTTTCTGACACTCATCCCACAAGGTCTGTATGGGAGGGATTGTGTGTGGGGGTGCGCCTTTTGAATGATTCGATACCATCGCCACGCCTTCGGGTGGGATTTTAACCATAAGACAAACACCACCCATCGATACAGGTTGAGGTCCACCCGGGTTTCTTCAAAGACTTGAAGAGGAGGCGTGTCCTCAGGACAAGGGGGAATGGGGACTTGTTCACCTGGTTGGTGGTCATATAACACTTGGCAAAGGGTTTGATGACATTGCCATTGAACCAGGGACAAGACACCCTCCCAGGCATAACACATCCACACAGACTCCATGGTCACACTCATTTTATTCTTACCACATCACCCTTTATAGATTTCTTAAAATAGACCACGATGGTCATACGTGACCGCCTCTAGGCCTTTCTGCCAGTTCTCTACACTGTCACTGTACTTGGGTGGAGGTGGAGCCGGGGCCACCATCACCTCTTGACGGTTCTTGAGATCTTGGATTTCTCGCAGCAATTGTTTCTCATAGTCTGTCAGGGGGCGTTCTTGTTCCACGTCCTCTGGACGTCTCACTCGGGGTGGAGGTCCTGGGATGTCATACCCATGTTTGGGATAACCTTAAGCATCACGGGTGGACAAAGGAGGTTCGGCTAGTTGATCGGCCTTTTTGGGCGGATGGCCATAAAACCATGTCCAGTACTTGGGACCCAACGGTTGATCGGCCCACCGAAAGAAGTCACACTTTTTCTTGGAACAGCTCAAAAACAAGCGGTCGGGGTTGGCTGGGGAATGGCTCTATTGAAGCGTGGCCGGTACACGGCAATAGCACTGCAAACAACTCCACATGTCACACACTTCTAGATGAGGTTGAGAATACACGGCTTTCATATAGTTCGGGGCTTGGTCTTGACCACAAAACAGCAAACACGGTTGAATGGGGCATTTCAGATAATGCCATCCCTTTTGAGATTCTCGTGCCTCCAAACGCACCTCGTGACAAGGACACACCATGGTGTCGACCGAACTGGGGGGAATGAGGTCTTTGGCTTTGGCCCAGGGGTCGGCATTGTCATACACATTTGTCACGGTGAATTGAGGAGGTGGTGACGTTTGGGCGGCCTGGTCCACCATGTCATTCAATTCTTTCATCATTTCTTCCACAGCGGTTCGGGTTTCTTCCACGACCTCTCGTACCACAGGATCACAGTTCTCGGGCGAAGGGTCCATGGGTGTCATATGTTGAATCGCATGCTCCTTCTTCTTCTTCCCGGCAGGGTGAGCGCTTTTGGTTGATTTTCTCTTCCGATCCGGATTGGGATAACGCGCTGGAGAGACATTGCCATAGGTCAAATCGATGGACATCCTGCTAAGGTGAGTGGATGTCACCCCCACCGTGCATGGCTTTTTAAACCCTGGACCCCTTCCTGGGATTGGTCACCTTTTCATGACCTTATAAGGTCCTCTCGTGTTCCCATTGGTCACTTTTTCATGACCTTAAAAGGTCCTCTCGTGTTCCCATTGGTCAGCTGTCCCTATTTAAGGAGCTCCCTCTTTCCCTGGATCGTCATTCGAAGCGGATGGACTACTACAAAGATCTCAAGCGGGACGACTTTGCTTCGGCCAACGACTATTTGGCCGAACGTGTCCAACGAGGTGTCACGGCCGGCTTCACGTTCCAACAGTGCTATCATCACCATTTCATTTATTTCGCTTTGGCGTTAGGGTTGAGTCAAGCCGAGATTCTGGCTATTGTGGGACCCGACACCGGCTACATTTTTCCCAACGAATGCCCCCAGACCCAGACATCGACATGATTGGAGAGCAAGATCTCGACGCCATGCAACTCAACATTGGGTTTGGCCATGTGGTGTACACCGGGGGAGCGAAAGGCACCGACGAATTGGTCGAAAAAATGGCTCGACAGTTTGGCAGGCAAGTAGAAGTCCTGGTTCCTCCCAATCATCCTCGAGCCCAATACATCACGCCTTCCACGGTGGAAGTGTTGATGCTTGCCAACCCGCATCTTCACCAGGCCGCTCGTAAACTAGGGAAACGGATGCCCAGTCATTTTTACACGCTTCAATTGTTGCAACGCAATTATCAAATTGCCAAAAAAGCGCATACCCTCTATGCTTTTGGCAAATTGGAAAAGGATAGTAAACGTCTGAAAGGGGGCACGGGCTGGACCGTGCAATTGGCTTTGGATCAAGGCAAACAAGTCTACCTCTTTGATATACCCACGCAAACGTGGTACCGATCGGAACATTACTACCAGGTCAACGACAACTCGAACAATCTGGTCACGGACAGTCAATTTCAACCTTGGGGTCCCAAAGGTCCCACCCTTCATCAAAGCAGTGCGGTGGTGGGTTCCCGAGATGTGGACAACAAAACCCGGGAGGAAATTCACGCCTTATTCAATCGCACCTTCTGTCTACCCGAGAACATTGACCAATTACGCAGGGAACTCGAAGACTTTCATTTGTAAATAGCCTTTTTCCCATTTTTTAGTTTTTACTTTCTCCAATTTTTTACTTTTTACCTTGTTCAATTTGTAAATAACTTTTCCAATGTTTAGTTTTTACTTTTTCATTTTTTACTTTTTATTTTTTTTTACTTTTTTTACTTTTTTAATTTTGTAAATAGGAGCGCCCCTGCGGCGTGGCAAGAAATGGACACGGACACCCACTTCCTTGTAACATAAAATCTTTAATTAAAAAATGTAAAAAAGCTCACTTCACTGAGTTTGCACGCTTGTTATAAATAGTTCTCTCTTGACGCACAGCAGCCTTGACTCACAATAAAAACAAATGTTCAAAATTCCAAACAACGTCACACCGACTCCATAACCTCTCTCTCCATTTCGTTCAGCCGACGCCACCGCTCCTGCTCCTTCTTGACTACTTGAAAAAAATAAACAATGTTGTGCCAATGACGACCCGCATGGATGTTAGGGAGGTTAGCAGCCAGGTGATTGTTAAGTTCCTGAAAGTGTACCAAGGAAATCGGCCACTGGCTCTCGTCCCTCGGTTCCTCGGTTCCTGTCACGCGGTTCCTGTTGATCCAGGGAATGATACGGTGGACGAGGGCTTTGTTCAGCATCTTGGTTGACGCCCTGCTTTGATAACCGTAGCGGTGACCATTCTCTCTGTACACCATCGCTAAGAAATACATTTCCAGAAAGGCCGCCACGCGCCGCCGGTTCAAGGGCCGCCATGTTTCTTCTCGTCTCTCGTGCATTCGTATTGCTGCTCTCTCGACATGGGTCCTCTCCCGTGGCACTCTCCTTCCCACCGCCTCCTCACCATGTACATTTGCATAACTGCCCAGGCAGCCCAACACAGTTCTCGACATCATTACACCAACAAAAGTCACTTAGACTGAACTCAAAGCTAGGAGTGACGTCCTGGGGTCTCGCTTGACCTATATACCCGACCCACGCAAAGCATCATGGGACAAACTAGGGAGGGGGGAGGGGGTCTCCCCACCCCGGTCCCTACCCCTCCCGGAGACACCACGTGCCCCCTGGTGGTTGATTGGTCCCTTCTATCCTCCCACGGGACGTTTGGGTCTCTATAAAAACACCCCTCTCCATTTCCCATTCCAAGAAAAACTGTATGGGAGACCATCCTGCGACGGTTGGAAGAAATCAAACACGAACTCCAAGAGCTCCTCCGTCCGTTACGCTTCCAACGCACTTACCAAGAACTGTGCCGACTCCACCTTGAACGCATCATCACCAGAAGGATTCTGGGGAACACTCTTCGACAGGTTTAAAGGCTGTGGCATCCTAACCCATTTTCTTGGTCACACCCAAAGCGAAGTCATTCCACACATGAAAGCCTGTTTGGATGTCCACAACTACCCTTACAGATACCAAGCAGCAGTAACATGGCAAGACCCGCGTTAACCCTGACATTCTTGTTGATGGGTGTGACCCTCCACGGTTCCCGGTTTGGACTTTGGACTCTTTGTTAGACAACCACTTGTTAAAAGGAATTAAAACTATGTGCATTTCAATATGGCGTCTTCTTTGTTTTTTGATCTGAGCCCCCGGTTTTCCCTTCCTGGGTCAGCGGTTTCCCACCCCCAACCACGTGACCTCCGCCCGCCATCTTGGATGACGTCACTTCCGGTTACGCCCTGTGACCGATGACGTCACTTCCGCTTATAGGTCATGGGACCAATGACGTCACTTCCGGTTAGGTCATGTGACCCCTCTCCACCAATCAGATTTCCCGCCTCCAAACGAGGCCAGTTTGCCCATCTGGGCCCACAGTACTACTACCGTTGTGTGTTCAGGTTTTCTGTAAAACCAAAAGTACGTACTTCTGATAAAACCTTGAATTTGGTCAATTCACGTCGTCGTTTTGTAAAGGGTGGCAAATAAATGTTCTGAGATCATAAAGCAAGTGCAGTGCCGCCATTGCCTTGCTAGTTAAACCTTATGTTTAAAGGCCTCCGCAAACGAGGAAACTTTGTTGCGGAAACATTGTTTTCCAGAGTGTTTCTTGGGCGTGAGAAACAATATTTCCGTACTGCACGAACCAAGAAATATTTCACTGAAAACAAATGTTTGCGTATATATGTGTTTCGTGTAAAGGAATGCAACCCCGCGACCCTGCAGGAATCAAGTAAATATTTTTTCTCGGCGTGTAAACGAGGGAAACATTTGCAGCATGAGGAAACAAAATGCTTAAAATAATATTTCTGTTTGTCTAAAGAAAAAATATTTCCGCAAACGTGTGCGCGCAAACGGGGAAACATTTAGGAAAACACGTTTCCGCAAGCTCTCATTACTTTTGCCGTAGTGCTTTCATAAGCTCGTTGTTTTCGCGTTTATGAAGTCCCTTTGAAGAAACGATACCCTGCAGCTAATCAGGCTAATTCCTCACTTTTTTTGGTACGCGCTCTTTGTATACCACTGAAAGGATGATTCTTGTTCTTCGAAATGGCTGACGAGCGCATGTTATTCATATTTCAGAAAACGTGGCAGTAAAGGAGATAACAGAAATAGACAAAGATGATGATGGCGATGATGATGATAATAATGGCGATGATGATGATGATGATGATGATGATGATGATGATGATGATAAGTCGAAACAACATTGAACAGAACTTGAAAACTAGTTTGCAATTTGCCTTTATTAACCCTGAAAGACCCATTACATTATCGAATTGACAAATGATTTCTTTTGCCAGTCCCAGGAAACCCAGATGCTTGGAAAATCACACTAAACTAAAATACTGCTTCCGCGAGTTGGTTACCACTGAAGCAGAAAAGACACTAGCTTATCAACTTTCTGGTCTGATCTTCATCTCAGCTCTCCTAGCGGAGTACTTGTATCCTTTCCAGTGAAGCCAGTTGACGCCATCAGCGAATGATGAGTGCTGTCCGTGGTGATACATGCCGTTCAGATTGGATTGGTGACAGTCTTTGTACCACCAGGCTCCTTTGAAAGTCACGGCACAGTTGCTAGACCATCTGTCATTGTCCCGATCTTTGGTTGAAAATGGGTAACCGCGATGATAAGAAAGAGAATCTCCAGCATTTCCTGAAAGAAAAGAAAATGAAGCTATATTTGCGTTGTTAGGTAACTGTCCTACTAAGTACAAACTAAAAAAGAAACATGATATTTTTCCCGCAAATGACGTCAGACGGATGCCCGCCAATTCTGTGTTGGCGTGTTTGTTTGCATGCGTACATGGCTTGTGACTGAAAATTTAGATAAAGATATGAATGAAACATTGCAAAGAATGCTCACCGGAATAAGTTCCCAGACTCAGCTGGTACTTAGTCCTCTCGCTTGAAACAGCAAAGGGATCGTACTCGGCATAAACAGTCTTTCCTGTAGTATCTTCCAGGTCCACATGAAGCCTGTATCGTCCACTCTTGGTCAATCGGTTTATCTTGTCTAGTCCGAGCCAAAACTCGCCATTCAGGTTTCCGAAGCCAAGTTTATAGTCGTTCCAGCCGCGGTAGAAATCAACTGAGCCGTCCAGTCTCTTTTGGAACACTGTCCACCCCCCTCGGGCTGTTGTTTGGTCACAGTACACATCAAAGGGACCTGAACCATCAGGTTCAATTGTATAAACACCACTGATCTTTGAACCAGATTTGTACAGCTCAGCACAGTTCTTCTTGTAAACTGAA
>Ga0126336_10002887_pt1 | contig 10010 bp, 7 predicted proteins | sample SidCmetagenome_FD_92530 | JGI IMG/M metagenome (GOLD analysis project Ga0126336, IMG submission 92530) | Coral microbial communities from El Islote,Puerto Morelos, Mexico - Siderastrea C C metagenome | ecosystem: Host-associated > Invertebrates > Cnidaria > Coral | place: El Islote,Puerto...
ATTAATTATATTGAGTAAGATTGTTGATTTTCCTAACAGCGAGGCTATTCACTGTTATTCACAAGACAAAATTATTTTTCTTTTTAATAATGTTGATACTTATGCTTGTAAGAAACTAGGTTATTTTGTTTATGAAGCTTTACAAATAAGAAATGAATATACTAATAGGCAAATTCACAATAGATTTCAACCAATAGTTTTACAATAAGGATTATTTATACTGTAATTAAGAAATCTAATATCATAAATATAGTGTTAGTTGTTAGGCAATACCTTATACGTAAAAGGGGATGCTAATAAAGTTGTTGTTGAGTCACTTCCGATGCAAACGTTCCAGCCACGAGGGAGCGTAACTTGGACTTTGATCTCCGTGATGGCTTTCCGCGCCTGCCACGCAGGCTATGGTCATCTCGATAAAAACTTAGAATATTAAAGTTATTCTGAGTTTTTATCGAGATAATGACAAAGGGTCGGCATTCGAATGACACAGAGGTCGCGTGCCGTTTGACTTGGCAAGACTCAGAAGACTTGGCAAAACACAATTCAATGGACATAGTACGTCAACATTTGACAGATTTTATGGGAATTAAACAACAAGCGGTAAAGTCTGGACTCGGCCGGTGCGATCGACTCGAAGCTGATCCGATTAGGCGATTGATTGTCCAGCACGCGAACGTGGGTTGACCTCGTTTGGCCTGATTTAGATCACGTCAATAATTGATTACGGGTCAGAATAACAGACCCTCGGAGCAGACTAAACAACTAAACAAAAACAAAAACAGCTTTCTCATCTTTCTCAATAGTTCGGACTGTCTTTCTCTGTCATTGTGAGTAAGATTTGTGATTTGGTTGTTTTTTTTTTTCGATAATTTTTTTCATGTCTGGAAGTTGTAATTTATTTATTGATTTGAGTAAGGTCCACCCCCAAGGATGACTGACTTACTGAAGTGAGGAACAATTCGGGTTATGATGTAATAATTTTCGATGTTACAAAAGGAAAGTTAATAGCTAACTACAATTAGTAGTTAATTTATAATTGGCCAAAAAAACAGTAGTTAACTGACATTTGGCGGAAAAATTAGTAGTTAACTGAGAATTGGGAACCCCCATAAGCACCCTCTTTTCTTTTGGAACATTTTTAAGTGTCAAAACTGAAGTTGAAGCTTCTACTCGACTAAGGCTTTCATGTTAATTCCTACTGCCTCTGCATTATATTGCTTGATACAGATGGTAAGATTGTGAAGAGCGGTGGCAAGATGACGCGTGAAGGGAAAATATATTTGTTCGGGGAAACATGAGGGGATTTTCCGCGTGTTCTCATCCAGAAGCACTCGCAGTATTTTTTTTACTCGCCAACATCGCTCTTCCTTAAAAAAAATCATTTGCTTCTTTCAATCCCGGGCATAAAACAGTACGGACAGGATATTTGTTTCTTTACGGCTTACATTTGCAACTATGAAAAATGGGACAGGAGTTAACCCTCGGACATACAAGGAAGCTCTGACATCCACCCCCCCCCCTCTAGAACAATAAGGGGTTGACGGAACCACCCTTCCATTTTTGCTACGTTACAATATTTTGAAGAGATTTTACCTTCGTGGAATGCCTGTGACCGTCTGTACAGGATGAGATAATTATTATGTGGGACCGTGACGTCATCCAATAAAAGAAATTATCAAAAACCACTAAAGTTGAATTTTTTAATGGTACACATATACATGAAGATTGTGACACAATCAAACACTCTGCTGATTTTTGTCGACATTTTATACTTTCTTCACTTAAAGAATTGAATAGCATGCATATTTATTTAAATAGGGCTCGACTACATGTTACTTGCGACGTTATAACTCGTAACCATCGCGGTCTCTTTCCACCATACCTTGCTAAAATTTGTTTAATGAATATACATACAACTACCGGAAATGGCACTGAGTTGCTGATAAAAAGATGCCTCTTCAAAATATAAAGAAAAACCTTACGGGAGGGGATGGCATCCACTCCCCCCTGCCCCACTTTGTACGCTAAAGGATTATACAGATTGGTTGCAACCGTAACTGTAATAAACAAACAAACAAAAACATCGCTGGTGAAAACTTGGTATAAGCATAATGCGCCGATCAATTCGAAAGTTCAACATCCCCCCCGGGCATTTGAACTTTTGAAGATTGGCTTGTTCAAATTCCCTCCCCTCGGGGCAAAAAAGCCGTTCAATTACCCAACTAATTAATACTGAACTACCTCTCCTCAAAGACAAGTTTTGTCTTCAATTCAACACTTTACACACCTTTCAGAGAGAGATATGCTGTAATGACACCTTTTGAAAGAGTTATTCACTAACAAAGGCGAAATTCCATTAGGTGAATTCGTCAAACCTTGCAAAAACTGAAAATCCTCACGGGCGTATTACGTCAGAACAAAAGATAAGTCCGGTTCAAATTCCCAACCCTTCCAACGCAACTTTCAAATTCCCCCCTCCCCGGGCACGATGCACAGTCAAATGCCCGGGGTATGCCCGGGGGGATGTTGAAGCTTCGAATTGATCGGCGCAAAAGCATAAGAAGAATGAACGTGTTCTTCTTTCTTCCTCTTCTTATGCTCTTATGCTTATGCTTACATGTGTCACTGGTGTCATCACTTGCTCAAAGCGTGCGTCTATGCTTATGCCCAGCCTTCAGACCATGTTTTCTTTCAGATCATGTGTATTTACAAAATTTCGTAGAATTCGTGACTCGATCGATGCAATGATTAATCAAAGTTTAATTAATTTGTGGCCGCCTATTATCACAAACATCGTGGGCTATGCGTTCAAATTTTAATCTATCCTTTATTAAAAGGAAATATCATTTCTCCTTTCTTGAAGCTGAAATGAAAACAATCTCACAGAATGATCTAGAATGGCTAGAGAAAGGCGAGAAAACATCCCGCCATGTTTGACATTGCCCTTAATTGTGCGAACGTAACTGCCAACAAGACCGATATGTGTATTCCTATAACTTGTAAGTTTTATACATTTAATTAATTTTTAAGTTGGTTGTTATTGAAGTTGCTTTGTTATGATTTAGTTATTTCATCTGCCAGTGTTTTGTGTGTTAATATAACTTCGCCTCAGGGTCTGTAACAACGTTTATATTAACTAGTTATTTCATTAAAAAGATTACAATATGCACTGTATACACATAGCTCTTTTAATCAAGCAGCCTTTATTCGAGAAACTTCAAATGGCGTCCGGTCCATTGAGTTTAACTGTGGGTATAATCCAATTTAATTGTACCTTATATTAATTATTTGTCCCCATTAATTAATAATATTACTTCTTATAATTATTTTCGAGGAAGTCAAAGATTCATATGTGCAAATCCGAATAAGAGTTCACAAGGCTGTAAGAAAGGACATTTTGCTGCCTTCTCTCTTTCATTTGGTGAGTTAAGTTTTATATTTCTTTCCTTCCGTTCATGAATAATTATTCCATTTTTGATCGAGTGTCACAAGTGGAGATTTTGAATGACAGTTTGAACGATTTTCATGCTACTTGAAAAGATTATGTTGAAGTTCATTTACAAGTTATCTTCATCACTTCAAATAAGCGGATTGAAAAGACTTATCTTACAAATTATTTCCACCTGACAACGGTCCCACTACTTCAAGAGAAAGAGCAATCAAGAGAGCGGCCAATATGGCCGCCACCTTGGATTTTACCAAAAATTAGAAATTATCAAAAAGCAGCAGAAACTGGAAAATTTTAATGCTAGACATGTAAAATGTGACATAATTAAGCATTTTGCTGCTTTTTGTGTACAATTTGTGATTTTTTCACCTAAAAAAAGGCGAAAAACACAAAGTTTTACCCAAAAATGGCTTGACCGCATGCTACTTATGACGTCATATCTCGTAACCATAGCAACCGATGCTCACCAGACTGTGTCCAAGGATATGCCTACAGCTACTGAAAACGGCAGGTGCTGATAAAAAATCGTCTTGGAAAAATTGAAGAAAAACCTTATTGGGGCCCGAGGGTTAACATTTTTTTACTTCCCATTCCTATTCCAAAGCCCTTTCTTACGTAATATCATGTTCCTCGGTATAGGCATAACGCGTTACATATGGCCGTCAATGGACGTGGTTTTTCTTCTTCTAATTCTCAAGCTTTGTTATCAGCGATACTGGTCATTTTCCAGCTGTCTGTAACCACCGATGCTTCAATTGCTGATACCGATAAACGGGAAGCGTTGTTTTACATTATCGAAACGGCATCACTAATTGGCAACGTTACCATGGTAAAACTGACAAAGAATGAGCTCGATTGTGCATTCTTGTGTTTGCGGAGTCATCCACACAAATGCTTTTCATTCAACTTTGGTCGGAATGCAGTCGATGATTGGCAAATATGTGAACTAAGCAATTCCGAAAGGGCTCTGGAGCCTCACAAGATGCAAGGCAGGAGGGAATTTGATTATTTTGGCATGGAACACGTGGTAAGTGATGCATGGGTGTTAAGTACGGTTAGGTTTTGAGTGTTCTGTTTTTACTTGATAAATGTTAGTCATGAATGCCTGAGAGGCAGTCCGGCAAAACATACTATCGTTTTGTAATTCTTCAGACTTTAATGCTTACTAAGAAGAAACTGAGGGAGAGGAAATTGATGAATTGGGAAACAAAACAGATTCTAATTAAGGGGGCTGAAACTAACGATTTGAAGTTTCTACTTAGTGGATGGATGCCAAAACCCAAGCCCTCCTGTGTCCGTAGTGGGTACAAAATCCGATTAGATTTACAACAATCAAAGGACTTACCAATCTGATGATTCTAAGGGACCCTTCCACGTGGATTTTGAGCCGTTTTAGTCTTGTATTATTATTTTTTATTTATCTAAATTTTGCTTCAACTAGCCACAAACAGTTACAGATACGCGATTACAATGACTACAACAATAACAGCTAGTTACAATAATTATTACTAGTTACAGATTAAAGGTACACACTTCCTCCTTTTCCCCTCCCTCACACGCACATATCTACAAATAAACACATAGAGCTACTATAATAAGAATAATCATTTGCAATATTGGAGTTGTTTGCAGCAGAATTATGAATATTTACAGTAATGAAGTTTTCACACGTTATAGTAGTCGCATTAATTGTTAAAATGTTCCATGGAACAATCGGTTGAGTGTCATAAGATAATGTCCTTATTTAGAAAAACCGTTTTAGTCTTATCATGGTGAACATAATATAAAGAGTATATCGTTTGTCTCACAATGTAGTCACTTGAGTTGTAGATCGCGACGTTTCGACTGTTTACTGCTAGCCTTCATCAGGCGATGAGGTCGACTGATTGCGCATCACCATACGAATCACGATGGTCGGCTGTGATTGGTGCGTTTCGATCCCAGTGAACATTTTGGCAATTTTGGCTTGAAACATGGTATGGTCGCCTGGTTGTCAAATAAAGGATCTTGCTTTGAAGTTCTTTATGTTAATCGAGATGACATTTTCTTTAAGTATCTCTCAAGGTTTTTCCCCTGTCTTTCATCTCCATGTCGCAATGGAGGATCATGCGCCAACGGCCCGGCCTTGGAGATGTTCCATTGCAACTGTCCTCTGGAAATCAGAGTGCTGCCTTACATTGACAACAAGTGTAACGTCAGTAAGTGTACAAAATCAGTGCTGTTCTGCTCTTTAATCTATATCTGTAACCAGCCGACAATGTTTTGAAACTTTTAGGGAGCTTTGTGGAATATCAGTAATGTATCGAACTGCCTTCACCTTGCTGAACACATCTAACATATTATACAAGATTTTTGACGTTGACTGAAAAGAGAATTACCTAAACGCCAAACTTTTGTTTTTAACTTACGCTGTACATATGCATGTAGATATATCTCTCCAGTATGGCCCGGAATATGTCACAGCGCTCGCTCTTAGAAGACTCATAGAAGACTTGGTCTCGTAGTGTAACTGTTACTTATGAACTAAATAGTTAATTAAACTTGCTCTGATTGGATGAAAGCCCTTACGATAGCAGTAGTAATTGAAACATGAAAATTATTTACCGTGTTTATTTAATAAAATACATAGTACAGGAAATTTATTTCCTTGTATATGCTAAGTATGGTTGAATCCCGTGGCACAATGTTAACACAAAACGGCCACTGGGCGTAAAGGTAAGTATATTCACAGTACTCCTTGCTCTTCCAAACTTTCAATCGTGTAACCAAAACGCCTTGATAAAAAAGTAGCATTTCCCTTTTTGCTCTAGGAATACTAAAATGCAGAGAAATCAGCTAATAAATACACTCATGAAAAACAAACAAAACAAATAGAAATGGCGTATGCCATGTAGAAAAAGCCCTAACGTAGTGTTACCTATATGCCTAAGGGTTGCTAAAGTAGACTTCTTGGTTTTCTTCTTTTTTTCAGATCATTCACTTATCGGAATAGGCCGTCTTATAAAGGGTGTTTTCTTTTCAAGTGTTGGTCGATATCAACTGAACTATTTTGAGGCAGAACGACTCTGTGGGATTCACGGCGCCACTCTGGCCTCTGTGGAGCAACTGACAGCGGCTTGGGAAGAAGGACTGGAACAATGCAGGTATCTCGCACAGAGTACTATTTTCGCTACTAGTTTGGCTTTCCAAATTAAGGACGGTGCCTCCTGACACATAGGGACTTTTTCACAGTTTATGACTATGAGGAAAAGTAGACCTTAGCAAGAGCTACTGGAATCCATAAACCAACCAGTCGGTAACCACGCATTTTTCAGAGATAAACAAGCAACCTTAATTCTAAAAGGCTTCACCCTAGGGGGTACAAGGCATTCGCCCCCCCCCCCCATAAGGTTTTTCTTCCATTTTTCCAAGACGATTTTTCATCAGCACCTGCCGTTTTCAGTAGCTGTAGGCATATCCCTTAGACATATCTTGACGTAAGTTTGGTGATAATCGGTTGCTATGGTTACAAGATATGAAGTCATAAGCAGCAGGTGGTCAAGCCATTTTTCGGTAAGGCTGTGGTTTTTTTGCCTTTTTTGGTGAAAAAAAGCACAAATTGTACACGAAAAGCAGCAAAGTGTTCAATTATGTCACATTTCACATGACTAGCATTAACAATTTCTAGTTTCTGCCGTTTTTTTCATGATTTCTAATTTTTGGTAAAATCCAAGATGGCGGCCAATATAGCCGCTATCTTGGATGACGTCAAAGGCCCCTAGCAGCGCCCCAACCTATAATGTATACCTCATCTTGTTGAGCACATCAAAGGCTTTCTACCAAAGGCAAAATTTCTCCAAAATATTGAAACACAGCAAAAACCCAGGGGAGGGTTCCATCAACCCCCACCCCCTTGCACCACGGTTGGGGTGTGACTCAGCTTGTACGTCCGAGGGTTAAGATACATAATGTATAGTGTTTTTATTTCAAAACCTATGCCATTTCTTTTCCCGTATTGCCATAAACCGTGCAAAAATTCCTTTGTATTAGTAGGTACCGTCCTTGGGAAAGCCGAGTTTCTCGGACTATTCTGAGATGCCCTGCACATATGCGCAGTGACAAAAGGAGGCACCGTCCATACGTTGGCAACTAGTCCTTTAGGAGCAGTGCTGGCACCAAAGGGCTAACTACTGCGCCATTCTTGGTTGTAACGGTTTCTGATGAAGCCTTTTTTTGTCCCAATATATGATGAAAATAGTTTACAAAGGGTAGAATTCAGCCCTAATGGCATCAAACAGCTCATTAAAATTTAGTGTACGTCCCTGCATTAAAAAGGGCTAGATTCTTTTCCTGTATGTTCCATATGGTCTCGAAAACCCACTGCTATATTTCTTTCCGATTTTATTGTTCAGTTGGGGATGGCTGATAGATGCTACAGTTGGTTACCCAATGCAAGAAGTTAGAGAATACTGTGGAAATATGACTGGAATCGTTAGGAGTGGTACAGTATACGATAAGGAAACCAAGACGTTTGACGCCTGGTGCCACAGGGTTTAGAAACTCAACACCCTCTATTAATTGCAGACGAAAATCTCAAAAAAATCCAGGACAATAATTGTGTTGAGACACAATTTAAAGCCTAACAAGAGAGTGTTCTGCGGCCGATCTGAGGTGGTACAAAAAAGGTCTGCACAAAGTGTTTTAAAATAAAAGATTATAAAATTGTGAAGATAATCAAAAGTAAATAATAACAACGTGTAAGCGCTAGGCTTGCGACATTAACAGGTACACAAAATGTAGCATTAGGTTTCATGAATCGTTTCTAGGTCTTCTTCCATTAAAAATATTGAGATTGCGCAGTAAGGATACTATTTATACCTAATCGCACCTTTCTTGATACGCTTTGGAGGCATATCAGGGGAGTTTGGTCGAGCCAAAATACCCATGGCGAGACCAAACGAGCCTGATATGCTGCCAAAGCGTACCAAAAAAGGTGCGATTAGATATTTACCGTACCCAAATTCGTCCTAAAATCCGGCGTTATTTTTTCAGTTACCGTGATCAGTCAGGCGTGCTAGTCGTATGGTGCGTGAACCATGAGAAGAATAGTGGGAGCCAACAAACGGCGGCAAACGGCAAAATACTGCTGACTGAAATAATTTTCACAATTTTCAGTAGTGACAAAAGACAAAAGATGTGCAACCCTTCTCGGCTGAAATATTGACTGCATTTCAAATGAGAAACTTACAGTGTAAGACCAAACGATCAAACGCTAAACTTAGAAGTGATCGCATCTGAACAGCCAAGAACGTATTTGGGAAACTGTTATAGGTCATTGCCAATTTTTACCATTCATGCTATAGTAGTTAGGTTATATTTTGCTTAATTTTTATTTCAAATATTCCTGTAATTTATGTACATATTTTCAAATAAAATTTACATTTTCTTTAATGTTAAATTTGTTTGGCGCGCAATTGTATTTTTTTTCTCTGTTAGCGTTAAACAAATCACTTTCTCGTTTAACAAATGTAATAGTTTTACGTTTTGTTGTATTTCTGTTGTAATTTTCATCTCTAAGGTCTGCAAAAAAGTGCGAGTTTTAGAAACTGTCCATGATATCGTAGGATGTCAGGTCAGTGACTTGATATCATAGAAAATCATGACAGTAAACAAGGTTTCTGATTGGCTACTTCACAATTTGGGTACGGTAAGGCATAATATCAAGTGGCCCTTTGTCACTTGTTATTGCACCTTAATTTGTTAAATAGGGTGAGCATGTTTACTTGTATTGGCAGGATAATCTTAATACTCAGGGAGAACCAGTACTTTACAGTTAAACTAGAGGTATGTGTCATTTAACTAACAACCCAAAAATATTGGGTGCAATATTAATACGTCAAAACCTTAAAGAGTATGGCAAAGAAGTCATGTTAGTGGAGCATTTCTTAAACGACGTCTGGGATGGCTTGATTATCTTTTGCTGAAGGGTAAAGCTACTCAGACCAGTTGTAGGATTACTTCCTCCTCCACCCCCCCCCCCTCCCCAGATACGATACGAAAACGATACATGATATATACATGCATTATGACAAATGGCAAAACCTGATCTCCCTAACCCAATTAAGGCTGCCAAACATCAGCCATATCCCGCCAAAACGCATTTTTTTCAGCCCATTCAATCCCGTTCCCCTGTGGCCGTCCATGATGTACAGGTACTTCTTCAACTTCATTCCCAGAACTTTTTCCCTTTTTTGAAGTCCTGGGAAAGTACTTCTTCTGCTTCCTTTAGAAAGGCTCTTCTGTCCTCCTGTTGTTGTTTAAGTCGGATTCTTTCAACTGTGCGTATATCTGGAGGTTTTAGAGTGCGCTAACAAGAAGTGTTTTTGTTACTTGATCTAAAGTAACGTTTTGACAAAATGGCGGACCGCTTCTTGCACGCTACAAATTTAGGTGGGGGGGCGGGGGACAGGGGGGTTTAAACCTCCCGCTTCCCGTACCCTTTAATCCCGGTTCCCGCCCTGTATTTTTTGGCTCCCGCCCCTTTGCATTTTTTCGATTGCGAAATATTGCGCAACGTTGCGTA
>Ga0126336_10002888_pt1 | contig 10010 bp, 7 predicted proteins | sample SidCmetagenome_FD_92530 | JGI IMG/M metagenome (GOLD analysis project Ga0126336, IMG submission 92530) | Coral microbial communities from El Islote,Puerto Morelos, Mexico - Siderastrea C C metagenome | ecosystem: Host-associated > Invertebrates > Cnidaria > Coral | place: El Islote,Puerto...
AGCACATGATGGTATGAATGAAGATTACGAGAGTGATGACACTGACCCTGAGGAAGATGAGGAAGATGACTCCAATGATGTCATCCTGGCATTCATTGCTGCAGATGATGAAGAGGCAAACGAGCGGCCAGTTGCAACCCGCTCAGGACGAGCAATTACCAGGAGATCGGAGATTGACTTTTCATTCTTTTGAGAAATATTTGCAAAACAGCTTTCTTGATAGATTTGTAAATATTCCCTTGTCAAGTAAACGTATTTAATAATCGATGAAAAAAAAGATGTAACTTTTTTTCGAGGTGGCAAGGTGTGGGGGGTCACCCCCAAAAAAATCCCTTGTGAGGGGGGGTCATGCGAAAAAATTGGCAAGCTGGGGGCGTCATGCAATTTCCCACTGACACTCCCCCAAATCCCACCAGCCCCCCCTACCCCTTAAAAAATGAACGGTCCCTTTGAGATCAAGAACTTTATTCGGTCCTGATAGGGAAGGCGCCTCAGGGTGTTGCACGTTTCTAAGGCATGCCCAGAATTACAATAGTCACACAAGACATCCTCTGTCGAGGCGGGTGATCTAGCGGGTGACGAAATAGAGGACAAACTGTGGTCACACCCCACCTGTGTAGCCAGACTTAACTCTCTTGCCCTCTTTCCACCATGGCCAGAGCTACTCTGCAAACGACTATTCCACGTGTCCACTTTGTCAACAATCTTTCCAAATACGAGATTTGTGGAAATTCGTGCTTCATTCTCCACAAATTCTACAAGGTCGGAAAACTTAACAGACCTTTTCTCGGTTTCTGTTATGTGATCAGCCAGACTGCGCCAAGTTTTTCTTAGACTGAAAGGTAATTTCATGATGAGCTTCTTTATGGTATCTGGCTGCTCGAGCTTAGTCAGGTACTCACTGCCTTCCATTGCGTTCTTACATCTCATAAGGAAAATTGAAAACTTGTTTAGGGCCGCACTGTCCTCAGCCTTAACCTCAGGCCAGTTCAAAGCTCTTTTCTCATAGCTGGCTACAATGCGGTGACTGTTGCCAAATTTCTTCATCATCAACCGTCGCGCTTCTCGATAACCCTTCTCGGGAGAAAGATAGTGATGATTTAATAAAGTCTTTAATGTCACCGCTAGTAAACTGCTCGAGATACAGTACCGCTCAAAAGTAAGTTGCCACCCTCTCGCGAGATGCGATTCTCGTCTCTAGAGACAAGAGTCTCGCCTCGAGAGAGGAGAGTCTTGCCTAGAGAGATGAGTCTCGTCTCGCGAGAGGTTGAAGAATACTGTAAGTACCAATGCTTGGCGTTCTCATGAGATAAAGACATCTATTGTGAAGTTATGGACGCGTTGTTGCGAAGCGAGTTGAATTCATCGAGGTCCTTCTATCGCAAGCCAATCGATTGCAGAAGTGATTGAAAACTAAATCACAGCAAATTTATAAAGTCATAACTCCGGTTTTAAAAGGCCTATAAAGATGATTTAAACGGGAAAACACTCCGCATTGAGAGGTACAATTTGTAATAAGGAATATGCGTCGAGTATTTCTCAGCACTATATTGCGAGTGAATGATCATTAGCTCCTGATTAGTGCGTCAGTAGCGCTTTTGTTTTGCGAGCGTCACGGCAAATTTATAAGTCATAACTCCGGTTTTAAAAGGCCTATAAAGATGATTGAAACGGGAAAACACTCTGCATTTAGAGGCACAATTTGTAATAAGGATTACACGATGCGTCGAGTATTTCTCAGTACCATATTGCGAGTGAATGATATTTTTTTAGTAAACGTTAGCCACTGATGAGCACGTCAGTAGTGAGTCACTCAGGTAAGAAGGAATTTAAATCCCAACACTTTGAATAGAAAGCAACGTAATGTTTGCAAAAATATTTTCATTCATTACAACGAAGTCGATGTCACATCAATCTTTGCACAAAACGAGACAAAAACCGAAGAAAACTCTGTGATCTAAAAGGTAATTAGAGACGTCAGCACAAATACACCGTATGCAAATTTAGCATGATTTGCATGAATGACATTCTGTAACGGAATGAGTAGTTCTCAAAGACAGCAAATTGCCTTCTTAGCTGTGTTGAAAGTTGATGGTGTTGCTTAAAATATATTCTATGCTACTTCTTCGAGTATTCCTGTTTTGCTGGGAAATTAAAGTGGTAAAGATGCAAAGATCTTGGCGAGTTCATCCACAAGACCATCAGACAATCGGCCGTGACCAATGAACTTGTAATGTATTAAACTCTTGTTTTGAGAAGAGTTCGTGCTGTTTGCCGTAATTCTAGCATTTGGACTTTCTGTTTCTATTTCTTGAAGGGAATAAAACATTGAATTGAGTGAGTTGAGCCTGTATCACCGTATGAGACGCGGTTGAAATGATTGTTTACGTTTTGCCGTGTGAGTTCATGTTTGTCGGGCGTAGGGAAGTTGGCAGACATTTCATTTGATTTGATGTAAATTTTCTTCGAAATTTCCCTACTTCGAAAATTGGAAGAAGCGATTTTTCGATTCGATTTTTCGCTTGCCTGGGCAAATTGTCGCCGAAATTTCGGTTAACTGTCGCACGAACGCTGCAAAATATCGATCGAAAGTAACTTACTTTTGAGCGGTACTGTAGTATAGCCTCTTGCTCTCACTCGTCATTTTAGATTCAATAATGTTCTCGAATGCCCTGACGAAGAGACCATACTCCCTGGGATCACGGTGAAAAATTGGAATTTTAGCCTGGGGAAGATTATTTTTCGTCTGCTGTGTTGCAAGCATTTCCACGATTTTGTTCTGCTGCCATTGTAATGCGTTTTGATGCTGATGCAGCTCTAGATTCTCGTGGAAAGCCTCCACGCTCGGTGACAATGATGCCCCAGAGTAGTCGGATTCAGCAATACGTTCTTTCTCATTGGTTATTAACGGAGGTTGGCGCCATTCTGGCACCTCCGGGTTAAGGGTCGAACAGCCTACGACGACTGGTAATGGACCATTTGTTCCGAGTTGTATTGTTTCTAAACCAACACCTGGCGCCGGAGTTATTTCCTCACTCTTCCTAGGTACCAAACTTGTAGGATTTGGTACATACGAACACAGGGTGGCTTCCATGATTGAAGCTAAAACTTGTTCCTTGGCTTCAGACTTTGCAATTTCGGTTTCTAGTATCAAGCCTCTTCAAATGCTTCAAAAGCAGCCAGAAAACCGGGCAACTTCTCCTTTACAAGGGAAATGTTCTCCTTGTTTGATAACACGGCGTTGATTTTGTTTCTCCTTGCACTAACCATATAAAGATAGCCTGACCTTTCATTCTTGAGCCGGTGAAGGGAGAATGCCTTCTTCATTACAACTTTCGCCCGGTTTAAATGTGTTGTTCAGAAATGGGGCTTACCGCTGGCTATTTGACACCGAAGACCCGTCAGTTTACTCGTCAGTAAGCTTCAAGTTTGCTCAGATGAAAGAGCTGAGTATCTTCGGATTTATTGGGTTCAAACGAATGAATAGGACTTGGATACGTCTTCTTAGAAATCTGTAGTACCAAGTAAATAATGTGATGATAGGGTCTTGCCTCCAGTAGTGTAGCACCTCTCAAAAGCTTGTATTTTCATTGGACCACTATATGTAGCAGCTCTATTGTTTTTACGCCTCGTCCTTTGTTTCTTTTGTTTGTTCTATTGTTAAGCGGACCAATCGTGGAAGACCTTACAACAGCTGCTACACCACCCCTTGCTTCTTCCAACCTCCACCCCTGGCAGAGTGTCCAAAGTACAAGCATTGGTGCATGTAATGTGTTCTTTCACCACCTTCTGTGCCCCCACGAAATAGTGAATGGAATGGTAGGTCCCTGAGCATGATGGGGAATACATCCACTCTTTTTATGTGGTAGGGGTAAAGTTTTGACGATCCATAGCGTAGCAAAATTAAGGCATGGAAGAGATAAGCAAGTTTCACATACTTGTCCATTTCAGAGTCAGTTAGACCAAATCTGTAATCGGCTGGATCTTTGGAGCCAACAGATGCTCCCGGATTTAACCGTTCAGGAAATTGCCGCGGCTCTTCATCCCACTGTTCCATTTTATGAAGTTCCCAGTTCACATCCCATATTTTCATTTTGAGGTCGTACTCAGAAATCTTAAAAGAAGGCCAATTCAGTTTATTCTTTAAGTGAACAGGCAAATCAAAAACCACTTCCTTACTGGCAACGTTCCCCAGAATTTCTGGGTAAGGAAGTCCTGCATATTCACTTGCTGGTGATGATATTGTCTCAGCATGATTCACATTAAGTGTGATCTGCTTCAGCATCTTGCCCTCATACTTTACTTCACATTTGCCATTTCTCACTCCCCTGGCATTGATGTTGCTCTTTGGCAGCATGTCCTCCCATAGTTTCCTGCCCTTCTAAATTTAAACAAGTCATACAACGGTCAAACACCATGTGTTCTGTTAGTCGACAGAAGCAATGATTTCCATACGGAATGTAGCAGGCGGTTGGCAGCGATGGAAGTAGTGATTCTGGATGCTCTCGGTCTATTTGGCGGCCAAGTTCTGACCGAAACCCTGTGTTGTCTCCAACCTTGCACCTTGTTTCCTTGGTTTCGTAATTGTACATTGGAAATGAATCAGTACTTGTGGAATCTAACCCGCCTCTGAGTAAATTGTCAGAAAATTTTGAATCAGATGATACAAAAACTTTGTGTCCTCTGTTGATCATGTTAAGTCGCGTGTCCTTTCCGTAAAAAATGTAAAGTGGCCAGTACTCTTCTGGACTGTGGTAGCTTGGACCATGAAACATGGCTTCATTGTTTAACACATTCAGTGTTATTGCCACACTGTCCTTCCCACCAAAATTTCTCCCATCTCCGTAAATTTTCCACCATTTATTTGGAGGCAGCCACCAGTACAAATGTAGCAATGTTTCCCTGAGTCTCTCTGGACTGATTTCCCAACCAGAGTGATTTCTTCTTGGTTGCCAAACCACTTGAAATTCAATTCGAAGTTTTGCCTTAAGGATGTTCACCTTGGATTCTGAGTCAAAATATCCTGTCATTTTTTCCGTGTTAGTTCACGCAACATTTCTGTTGGATTGGTGGTGTCCTGAAGATTGAGCACCTCAGTTGCTGGCAGGTGATAGTGTTGGGCAGCATCCTGTTGTATGATGAGGTCATATACAGGCTTCCTCTTCTGGGCGTCATGAGCAATTTTGGCCAAATGTACAACATCCTGAGGGGTTAAACTTCCATCCCAGTTATGATTATCATGGTCATCTCCCTTGCCATTAGTTACTGTCTCTGCTAATGACGCAATGAAATCATTTTTTGAGCCACACTGAACGTTCTTTGCAAGTTTTGTAAGTTTATCTCTTTGCAGGTTCAGGCGACGGACAACTTCTCTGGAAGTATACTTTCGTCCTTTATCCTGTGTTTGCCTTATGCTTTCTTGACGTGTCAGAAGATCTTGAGTGCAGATGCGTTTAGACATAGATACATTGTACTTGCTGTTCTTGATTGCAAGGTGGAGTTACTGTTGCAGGTACTGTTGATGGTGTTGCAAGAATTTGGGCTGATGGACTTGTTGATGTTGATGGCATTGTTGAAACTGGGGTCGATGGAAGCAGAGGATGTGGTGGCCCAGCAGTAGTAGTTGGAGATTCAGATAATGCAGGTGGTAACATAGATGGTTGTTCGTGTGTAGATGCAGGGTGCTCACTTGGTGTTGTAGCAGCAGCATTTACAAGTATTCCAATTAAATTACAGCGCAGTTGTATTGTAGTAGTTGTTTCCTCTCCTTGCAAGGTAATAGTGGTAGTAAAAAGTAGCAGAAGTGCGGCTTGGCATGACATGTGGGTGCGACTTTTTGCTGCATCACTTTTGAATACATATTCTTCTCTCACAACTAAACCTGGAGACATCAACAAAACGACACTGCCTGCAAAAAAATGAAAGGGTCAGTTTCAAAGCTTTGCAAACTGGAACCTGGTTCCGCTTGAGTTTTGAACATTTTGCTGTCATTCTATGCGAGTCTATAAGACTACATATGATGTAAAATTGTTGTGGTGATTTAAATCTTTTTTTAAGCCGCTTTTGTTAGTTACTCTGGTACCGATTCAAAAAGGCAGTGTTTACCACGGAATTCCTCAGTATCAATTAGGACATAGGACATGGGACACTTCATTTAACGTGGTAATATACTTAGCCACACGGCTAGTTTACAGATATTCCATGACTAATGTTAAGTTAAAAATTAAGATCCAAATAAATTAATACATAAAATTAACATTTCTAACTACTAGCTGTGATGATGATATTATTAGATATGATATAAACTAAAATAGTAAAAGGTTAACGACAACAATCGTGGCCAGAACGTATGTTAATATTTTTATTAACACGTCAATAATATCTACTCCCCCTCCCCCCCAAACAATGTTGACTGTCAAGAGTCCAACACATCTCGGATATCTTGTACAGTTTCTCTACTTCAACATTGTTTCAGGGGAGCGGGGGAAAGAACTTTGTAAAATGCTTTTCGGGAGTTATGTTATCGCCTATTTTCAAATTGTTCACGAAAAGGTTAAGAAAAAGCTAAGTGTCCCTTAACCAATTGGCCAGGATTGAAGGTCCTCCTATTGGTCTTAAGTTAAGTTTTGTCTACTACCACCAATTAATATATTAGGTCCTTCTTCTTTTCGGAAACATTATCAATGCCAATGTATGAAGGTTTCATTTATAAATAATTTAAAGGCGCGTAGAAATCGCCGTGCTGTTCTCCTGTTAAAGGAATGTTCAAGAGATGCTGCGTTTAACCACCAGTTAATATCTTGTTCCTCTCAGAAACCATTTTTTCCTGTATGTAAAGTTTTTTTTGGAATTATAAATTTTTAATAGCCATTGTTCAAGCGTATTGGGCACTCCCGTTTGAGCGTACAAAAAGCTCACTAAAACACTGATGGTAAACGGGTGTCAAAACCTGATGTTAAAGAAAGAGTTTTTCGTTGAAAAGGACGCTTGTTTTACTAATGAACCCTCGTTAGTTTGGAATTCATAACGTTTTACAATGCTTCGATACTACAATTTATGTTGGGCGCTACTTTGATTCGACGCGGAAATTTCTTGCCGTCGGTTAAAAAAGATATTCTACTAACCCTGCAATCGGGCCTTGTTTCTCAGTGAAAAACATTGCTCGTGGTATATGATGATTTTTTATTGTTGTTTTTCAATACCAATCGTCAAAGCGCATTGACTCTAGACATAAAGTCCTCCCGTCCAAGCTTACCGAAAGCTAAAAACTCTGGTGGTAGAGGGGTGTTATAACAACAAAAACGTTGGATTTATAATTTTAGAGCTGAACATTTTAGAGAATGGTAGAAACATAAGGTTGAAAAAGATATCCTACTAACCCCGGCACATAAAAGCATTCCACGTGAACAAAAAAGAGTTTGTGGAGATTTTCAAAGGGCCAGGTAAACATTCCATGAAATTGCACTAAACTGCAGTCGTGACATGGCTGTTAGTAAATCAGAAAAGCTGTCTTTGCAAGGTACTGCGCGTGTGACTAGATGATGTCTACGGGAAAAGGACTCTTAACAGATGAAGCATTTTACTATCAATTAATGTATAAGGGCCCTGTTTCTCTCGAATAACATTGTTCGTGGTATATGGAGCTTTCTTTATAATTAATTTTTTTTAAATACCAATTGTAAAAGCGTGTTCACTATGCACATATAAGGTCTTCTCGTTACAGCTTCCCGAAAGCTTAAAACTTTGGTGGTGGAAGGGTGTCAAAAACTAAACCCAGTTCACCATGGCCTTAACATCCCTGGTAGATGTCATAGAAAGAATTTTCCCTTCAAAAAGAAAGTTTTGTACACAGGAAACTCTGATAGTTACGCATCCACATCTTCCTGCAATGTTTAGATACTACAATCTATATTGGGTGCTCAGCTTCTTCGACACAGAATAGCTTGCGGCCGTCCATGTTGTACACAAACACGTTTTCTTTTCCGATGGCTTCTAAAGCTTGAAACGAGTTCCTTCCTGACATTTTAGTGTGGATAAAACCTGAGGATATGCTCCAATTTAACTACGAGTTTATCTCTAGCAGATAACAACAAATACGTACGATTTACACAGTTATAACCTTTTAAGCCGGACATTTTTAAGGATGGTACATGTAGTAACGGAAGGTACAAGGTTAAAAAAGATATTCGACTAACTCCGGCACAGGAAAGCCTTCCACATAAAAAGGAAAGAGTTTGTGGAGATTTTCAAAGGGTCAGGTAAATAATCCATATGAAATTGAACTATGCCCGCTAGTAAATCACAAAAACTGTCTTTGTAAGGTACTGCACGTGTGACTTGATGTTTTGTACGGGAAATCAACTTTCAACAGATGCAGCGTTTTACTACCAATAAACGTATTTGGGCATTATTTCTCTCGGAAAACGTTTTGCGTGGTAAGGTTTTTTTATTTTTTATTTTCAATACCTATATTGAAAGCGTATTGACTCCACACATAAAGTCATCCTGTTAAAGCTTACCGAAAGCTAAAAACTCCGGTGGTGGAGGGGTGTCAAAAACTAAGCCTAATACACCATGCCCTGAACATCCTTGGTAGATGTCATAGAAAGAATTTTTCCTTCAAAAAGAAATTTTTGTGTACAGGAAACTTGGATTGATCCACAACGTGTTGCAGTGTTTAGGTACTACGATCAATATTGGTTGCTCAGTTTCTTCAACACAGAATAGCTTGTGGCCGTAAATGTTGTACACAAACACGTTTTCTTTCACGATGGCTTCTAAAAGCTTGAAACGATGTCGTACCTGACAATTTAGTGCGGATAAAACCTAAGGCCACGCTCCAATATATCTACGAGATGATCTCTCGCTTATAACAAAAAATACGTTGGATTTGTAAATAAAGCCGGGCATTTCACAGAATGGTAGTAGGGGAAGGTAGAAGGTTGAAAAGATATTTGACTAACTCCGGCACATGAAAGCATTCCACTTAAACAGGAAAGAGTTTGTGGAGATTTTCAAAGGGTCAGGTAAATATTCCATATGAAATTGAACTACATGTATGCCGTTAGTAAATCACAAAAACTATCTTTGCAAGGTACTGCACGCATGACTAGATGTCTTGTACGGGAAATCAACTTTCAACAGATGCAGCGTTTTACTACCAATTAACATATTTGGGCCTTATTTCTCTCGGAAAACGTTTTTCCAATACCTATATTGAAAGCGTACATATTGACTCCGCACATAAAGTCATTCCGTTAAAGCTTACCGAAAGCTAAAAACTCCGGTGGTTGAGGGATGTAAAAAACTAAACCTAATGCACCATGCCTTTAACATCCCTGGTAGATGTCATAGAAAGAATTTTTCCTTCAAGAGGAAAGTTTTGTATACAGGAAACTTCGATTGATCCACAACGTGTTGCAATGCTTCAATACAACAATCTGTATTGGTTACTCAGCTGCTTCGACACAGAATAGCTTGCAGCCGTCCATGTTGTAGACAAACACGTTTTCTTTCACGATGGCTTCTAAAAGCTAGAAACGATGTCCTACCTGACATTTTAATGCAGATAAAACCTAAGGATATGCTCCAATTTAACGACCAGTTTATCTCTAGCTTATAACAACAAATACATTGGATTTACAATTACTTTTTTTAAACATTTTTAAGGATGGTAGTAAGGGAAGGTAGAAGGTTGAAAAAATTTCGACTAACTCCGGCACATGAAAAGCTTCCATGTAAACATGGAGATTTTCAAAGGGTCAAGTAAATATTCCATATGAAATTGCACTAAACTGCGTCGCAACATGGCTGCTAGTAAATCAGAGTAGCTGTCTTTGCAAGGTACTGCACGTGTGACTAGATGATGTCTACGAAAAAGAACTTTAAACAGATGAAGCATTTTACTACCAATTAACGTATAAGGGCCCTGTTTCTCTCGAATAACATTGTTCGTGGTATATGAAGCTTTCTTTATAATTAATTTTTTTTTCAATACCAATTGTAAAAGC
>Ga0126336_10002889_pt1 | contig 10009 bp, 5 predicted proteins | sample SidCmetagenome_FD_92530 | JGI IMG/M metagenome (GOLD analysis project Ga0126336, IMG submission 92530) | Coral microbial communities from El Islote,Puerto Morelos, Mexico - Siderastrea C C metagenome | ecosystem: Host-associated > Invertebrates > Cnidaria > Coral | place: El Islote,Puerto...
ATCACGATTTCCAAACACTCGAAAACAATAAAAGCACTCGGCCGAAGCGGCCTCGTGCTTTCATCTGTTTTCTCGTGTTTGGAAATCGTGATGAAACACTCGCACTCGTTTTTGAAATAGTACGTGAACATCTCTCCGCATGCGCATCATGCGCTACTCACGCACGAGACTCACGCACGTATACGACAATTATCTACACATCTCTATCGTAGCCAATGAAAAAAAAACGAGCACTTTGTAGCAAGTCGTAAGTAGTACAGGCACTTAGATTGTAAATAAAATTGATAATCCCCTAAGCGCCTTGTGAATGACGAGAGATGCATTTCATTAGCTCCGTCTCCTCTTCGCAGACCGACCTATTTCCTGTCGCTCGTGATATGTGTTTTTCTGGCTTGCCGCCTTTCGTTTGCTCCTCGCAATTTTAGCGCCTTGAAGAGCGTGCTAAAAAGATTTCTGCTTTCAATCGTTTTCAAACTAAAACCCAATAATTTGGACAGGCTAAAATGATGTACGAAAATGCTTGCGTGGACAAAAATATTTTCCTATGTTATCGTGCAAATAAAAACGCGTTTTTGTGGACGGGGCCTAAGCCCTTCGGTGTCTGCATTAAAGAGGGTTTCGGTAGTACATATGGGTGTACCTTTAATACCCTACGCTCATTTCACCCAGGAAGAAGAAGTGACAGTCACTTTTACTTCACGCTTTAGAAACTGGCCTACGCTCCCGCCGCTTGGGTCGCCTGTGGCACTTTTAAGTTCCGGCCGTTTGCGGTTCCTGTGGCGCTTGCGCCACTTCACCTTTTACCTTACTAAGTTTCTTTGTAAGATTTGTGATTGCCTATTGAATGGCTGTTTTGCAGGGACAAGCCCTGTAGGTATTTTGCCCAAGGAACCGGAACATGTCCATTTGGTGCTAGCTGTTTTTATAAACACGGTAAGAAACTAAAGGTGCTTTATAAAATTTGTCACTTATGGCTAGCTGGCCTCAACCTTTTCCCTAGGGCCAACTCAGTGCCGCCAGCTCGGATTTTAACAATCTAACGGTTGGTCGGTCGGCCGCTTTGATTCCACTGGAGTAATGTTAAGTACCAATCTGGTGAGCGTCTAACCTGGGTAACTGAATTTAATTTTTATGGGTCAGATTGATGTTAAGGAGACAAGTCTGATTTTATGAGGCGACGAGGTGTTAATGATCGCTTTGTTTTGTAGCGTATCCAGATGGAAGGATCGAAGAAGTGAAGTTGAGGCATTGTAGCACCTCAAAAGGAAGCACGAAAATCTTGGAAACGTACAGGTCAGGACTGGATCGTTGAATGTTGCAGTAATCTATCAGCAGTGAGCTGGTGGATATTAGGTGGTGTTTTATGTGACAATTGGAACACAAGGCCGAGTTTTCTGTGAGCTACTCTTCAACGAGGTGCTGCCGAATTTTGGTTATCGCTCCTATTGAGAATGAGGACCAGTAGTTTGATTGTCTTAGGAAATGATTGCAATCAGAAAGAGCATGGTTTGGGTTGCATTTAGAAACAAAATTTCGAAGACATAACCCACGTTCGTTGTCTATCAGTAATTATAGTACAACGCTAAGTTTTGGCGTCCTCCCATTGGTCGAAATCGAACACGTGACGCGATATTGTCTCTCCTCAGCGGACGCCTGTCAGCGCATGGTGCCCGTTTTTGGCAATTTTCGCTCAAAATTTAGCGTTGTACAACAAAAACAATAGAGTCCTTCTGTCTCAGGCCCCATGTGACAGGTTCCCTCGGAAATTTGATGTTCAAACTTCATATAAGCCCTCGAACTACGTTCTCGGGCTAATATTTGTTGTGAACATCAAATTTCCTCCATCACACGATAGTGCCTTCGACAGAAGAACTCTATTGTTTAAACAGATAACGACAATCGAGCCAATCAGATTCGCATATTCACAACAGACCACTGTGAAAGTCTACTATTATAGAATACACAATGGCGATTGAGCCAGTAAGATTCGCATATTTGCAATAGACAATGGGGCATGTCTGCTAATACAGAGTACACAGTGATAATTCAGCCAATCAGATTGGTGTATTCGTACTAGTTCATGGTGAATGTCTACTGTCATTAGTTTTCGCTATTCCGAATAGCCGATACAGTCATAACGTTGCTATTCCTTTTCCGCTAGGTTATGGGACTTTCTTGAAGCTCTCGAAGATGAAAGAACTGGAGAAGAATACGCGATAATTGTATTGCAAGACTCTGATTCTGACTCAGATTGAAGAAAGAAGCAAACACAGCAAAGGTGGTGTGATACAGTAGAATATTGCGAGGTCGAAAGGCCTTGGACAGACGTCAATCACATAACTATTCAACATGGTGTTAAACGTGGATTTAACTTTTCCTTTTGTTCTCAGGTGTAAACAAAAATGTGGAGTTCGTTTGACTGTCTAGTCCAGCATCGCACAACAAAGTTGTACTCAACAGTGTGGAATGATCTGAGAGCCTTTTGACAGAGGCGTAAGATAACATAGTACAGTAGGCATTTGCACGTTTGTAGTTGCCATTCTGATTGGCCAAACTGAAACATCATGCGAAATACTGTGCTAGAATGTTCACTCATTTGAAAAAACTTTGTCGGGTGAAAAGTATAAACGATGGACAATGCGCCACAGTAAAACTCTGGGAAGATGGCAGGGGTAAGTTTGTTACTGGGTTTCGTTTCGTGATATTCAAAATATTTTCTTTCCAAGGTAATTTAAAGAGTAAATTAAGGCATGCTGTGTTATTATAAGTGTGTACGTGTTTAAGAATAGAGGCAAGTTTTCACGTTTCCCAGAGCACCACTGGGTCGCATCGTTAATGATTTATGCTTAGTACCGGACAACGTTTTTTCAATTGGGTGTATATGAAATATTTGCTGATTTTCATAACAACTGATTTGTGAAATATTCATCTATGCAAGCATGAGATATCTAAAAACTCTTGGAAGATTTTGCAGCTCAAATTTGCGGATTTAAGCGTTTAAGTGTCCGGTGGCGATTTTAGGTTTTCCTTGCACTTGTCTGTAAATATTCACTGTGGATTTGGTAGCACAAAGGGTAAAAGTGAAACCTCTTTAAATGCGCCATTAAGAGTCATTGTCCGATATGTATGCGAAAATAGCTGTTGCCATACCAACTTAAGGTCCTGGGGCGTGTTGCATAAAACTTAACGTCCGGCGTAACTTCTAATGCCAGATGTTCACTCCAGGCAAAGCCTCTATTTTAATGTGTGAAGTTAGCAGTTACGCCCGGCGTTAGGTATTATGTAACTCACCCCTGGAAAAACGGAAGCAACATTTCTATTCCACTACGTTCATAAATGTTTGACTTAACGTGTTACATATGTTTGGACGAAATTGTGATTGCCATCAAACTTTCGATCCAACATCATTCAATTTTTCTTTTAGTCTGCTGTGCAAACAGTCCTGAGATTGTTTGGCCAACAATGTTAAACATACACTACACGCACTTGCAGGAAACGGTAATTTACTTAATTGAACAACATTGAAGACCATTTAACAGGATGGCCAAACACGTACGGCAAGTTTAATCCAACAATGTTGAAGGATGTCGCAGCGAGAATAGAATTCTCGATGAATCGAGAGGAGAATGAATGAATGAAATTTATTTAAGTGTCAGGGGTATTTAGCTTAGGTAACTAAAATTGTGGACACTAGAATTCGTTTAGCCATCTTATTCAGTGTCGTACAAGAAAGTTGCCGTGTATTTCACTCTTTAAGCCCTAACAGTGACGAAAATGAAATTTCTTTTGACATCAGCACTACTTGTTCAAACATTCAAGTGATGAGAATAAAGAAAGTGATCACCAAGGATAAAATGTCTTGATATTTAGACAAATTCTCCTTACTAGTTTCCTTAGAAATGTGTGGAGAACTGTGAGGAGAATATGCATTTTTATATCAGGGCTTAAAGGGTTAACAATGTTAAATGATGTTGAATCCGTTTGTCTAGGCCTTACGTAAGTTCTCCTTGAATTATAATAGGTCGAACAATCTGTGGAAAGTATGAGAATTAATTAGTGGTCACCCTTTGGCCTGTCGCACTGTCACTGTGTTTTACAGACAAATGTATGGAAAACTGAAACTAGTACCCAGGCGTTCTCCTCCTGCCCACACTTGGAGCGGAATGTCATGACGGTGACGTCACATTTCGCGCCAAGTCGAGTCGGCGGGAAGAGAACGCCTGGGTATAGACAGAAAACAGTACAATTTCAAAACGTAACCAAAACACAGTTTCTCACAAACAAGAGAAGGACAATGTAGTCCGGTACCTGCAGAAACACCCGAGTCTTGAATAATTCACAAAACAATCTTTTACGAAAATCGTTAACATTATTACGCTGTTTTGTTTAACATTTGTCTTGTTAATTGTGCGGGAATGGACTTTGATACTAAAATTAGAAAAGAATAGTATGTACAGACAAAATATAAGGTGTAATTTATTAGTTGTAAAAATAAATGGGTGAACGTACAAGGAGTCCATATTGTGGTGCTGTAGTCTTCCTGCCGTCGCATACTGCTGGCTTGCGAGCAAGCTGTCGCGAGGTGTCAGGCTTATTCACTCAGAGGTAGTGACCCAATAACCGATAGCAATCGAAGAGTATCGCTGCTGACGCAGGAGATGTTTCCTTGGGGGTGTCGCTAAAGGTTGCAGTTTAAGCGTACAGGGACGCATAGACTTTCGCGGTCACGCCTTAATAGAAGGGAAAAACGCTGGTTCGCTGGACGTGCTTCTGACCTTCAAGTTCTCAGAGCGTGCCCTTTCGTAATTAGGATCATGTTTTCTTTATGGATGGAATGCCGCTCCGCCACGATTTATGTATACTTTTGTATATGAAAAAGATATTTTAAATTACCGTAATTTTTTTTCATCAACTCATTCCTTCGCTAAATTGACTTGCAGGCGTCGTTAGAACATAAATAAAACCTTTATCAAGAAACAATAGCGGCGTGGTCAGTGCCCTAATTAGAATAACAATGTCACTCTCCTTTATCAGGTGGAATGCCATTACGCCACAAAATGGGAAAAGAGCTGAGGGGAATTGGCAACAAACACGCATGGAGTCGTACATACTGCCGCAGTAACTTTGCCGGGAACTAGCGATATTACTACAAGCAGTCTTCAGTTCTTCTTTTTATTGCTTTTCTTGGCTTGTGTTACACGTTACTGTTTCTAAGCGGTCACACCCTCTGCGTTACAACCCCTTCGTTTTGCCGTTTTCTGATGACTGAGTGAAAGTAACCTGCGATCAGGTCGAATTTCAGCATCGCTCACATATTTCGGCTCTTACGTTGGTCGCTCGCTAAAATTCGTTTTGCCCTTCCCGCCTGAATTGTTTCACCAAGCGAAACGAACATAGAGCCTGGTTGCAGGTTAGAGTGAAAGAGAGGACTATTTCAATCATCAGTTGAGAACACAGCCAGAATATCAAGACAAAAGAACCAGGTATTGTGAAGCAAAAACTAAGTCACTGACTAATTCTTTTTCTTGTCTGTCTGACTGAAAATCTACCGCATCCCTCAAACGGCAGTTAAAAGGGACAACCATTCTACTACAACATTTCTATCAATTATACACTAAGTAGAGTAAAGTTAGATACACTATAGACAAAAATACCTGCACAATCGTTGAAAAATCACTAGAACGTAATTAACAGAGGCTCAATAGGCCGCACCTCAAAACAAATCACGTTCAGGCCAGCAGAGGCAAAATGTTATAACCATCAATTTTTTGGTCTCACCCATTCCTTTTGTATGGTAGGGCAAAATTCTAATACCCCTCTGAACAGCTTATCATAGCAATACAATATATTTGATCATGTACCTATTTTTAAGGTACTTCAAGTCTGACTTTCAGCTAGCTTTCTCCTTTTCTTCATTACTACTGTAACTAATTACATACATGCTTAACGAAATCGCCAAATGGGAATCTTAAATATGCACAAGAAATTCTGTTGACTATGACCTATGCCAAGTAAATTAGAAAGAAACGGTCAATAAAGTTACACCAAGAATGAAATAATTACAACACTTGAGAGAGGAACTGGTCATAATTCACTTTCAATAATTTTGGATTAACTTGTTTTTCGTCAATTTTAAAATATTCAATACTCTTTCCCTTGGTAATCTTAGGAACTCGTCGGAAATGTTCGGCAGGCCATCGGAGGCGTCGGTCAATTTTTTGAAGAGCTATGAACTATCCGTGTGTCGTGTAAAAGGGCAAAAACAATTAGAAAAACGTTGGCTTATTTGAGGGTTACGCCACTTTACCCTTCTAGGAGGCAATAGTTCAAAACATTCAGATTAGGGCTAACCAAACGTTACACTAAAAACGTTTGCCCAAGACTCGGACAAATATTCTGTCCTGTCGAGTGTTATCAGTTTCACGACAAACTCCAATTCGTCGTCTTCCACGTTCGTTTCTTTCCTTGCAAACTTCTTGTCGTCCAGCTCGGCGCACGGACAACAGGGGCGAACTTTGATTCTCTTGAATTGTGTTCATTTGGTGAGGAGATACTGTTGGGACAAGGCTGCGTTTAAAATGCTGTAGTGTTGGCGGAGTACTTTCTCGGTTATTCCTTTCCATTTTCCTCCGTGGCGAAGGGCCCATTTCACTATGTTCGATGCACTGCTGCATGCATATGAAAACCCTGGTTGTTTGGCTGCTGGTTCGCTTTTCTCTTCTGTGCTGGACTTGGTTCTGTGGATAACCTGTACTGTTTGGATGAGCGTCGTGGCGAAAACGATCCGGAGTGTCTGTTAGCTGATGTGAATAGACTCGACCGGTTGCTCTAAATTGGCCCGGTAGACTCCCTTGAGGTACACTTGGCTCGTGTAAGTAGACGCCACGCGCTTGAACTTTGTGAGGTGAAGATCCCTGTCTGCTCTCTTGTTGTAGATGGCCTTGGTGGAGTGAACCACTTTGTGATTCTGCTGGATGGTGTGAATAGCGTCGACTGTTCGGAATACCTTTGCGGACTGAAATGCCTGGAGGCCCTGTTGGCCGATGCAAATATCCACTGGGACTTGTCTGAGTTGCAAGGGGTGAAAAGCTTTGAGGTCCTGCTGGATGATGTGAATAGCGTCGACTGCTTACTGGAGCTTGGTGTTGTGAAACTCTTTGCAAGCCTCCTCTCTCTTGTGCCATCCCCATTCTTGACATTCGTCTCTCGTTTCTTGTCGCTGGACTCATTTCATCGTGTGTCGATCTATATAACTGGACGGCCTGTCCAATAGTTCTTTTTCTGTAGATCAAATGTTTTGGCGATGGACTAGCCTGAGTGTTGTTACCAGCCTCTAAAGCGTAGTATTCCTCGTCCGATGAACATTCGGTATCCTCGTCCTCGTAGAGTGTGATTCGTGGCTCACCACTAAAAGAATAATTTGCTCGTTTAACGCTCTCATAGCCAATCTTCTCTTGTTTCTTTCCGTGGGAACATGACGTCCTCGAGTGGAAACCGATAGTAGAACCGGCTTCTAATGAGCGTAATGGCGGGTCCTCGTCAGTTTTTGTAAGGCCCGTTTGTTCCTGGACTGTTGGCATTCTTTTAAGGGTACGCGACAATATTCTTCTGTGACATGGACTTTCTTCGAGTTCTGAACCATCATTCAAGCCCCACATGAGCTCTTTTCGCTTCTTGAAGGGTTGACACAACTCCAACATGGAAGGTTTATCCTTGTTTGCTCGCATCTTGCTTCGTTTGCGAATGACTATTCAACCAAGAAAGTTAGCTTTAATTAGTGTTGTGCGTGTTTGTGACCTTCAAGTTCCCAGGGCGTGGCCTTTCATAATTAGGAAAACAATGTCTGTTTGTTTATGAGCAGAAGGCCGCTCCGCCACAATTATTCATTTTTCCTCTATGAAAAATATTTTTGATTTTTATAGACAAAACTTTCAAACTCCAATACACTAAATCGTTAAAATATTGCATTAACTAATTGCTTTTTTCAGTTGACTTGGAAGCATCATTGGAAATATGAATAAAACTGTTATCGAGAAATAATAGCTTCGGGGTCCTTATTAGAATAATGATGTCGGTTTTCTTTGTGCAGTAGATCGCCGTTCCACCATGATAAGTATTTATTTTCCCAAATGGAAAATATTGCACATTTGTCCATAACAATTAGACCTTTCAACCTATAGTTTTCTGAATTGCAAAATTATTTCAACGATTGCTTCATAGTGAAAGTGGAGGCGAGCCTTTTCCCTTACGAGGGAGCCGCGCCCTGTTTTCTGTTACAACTAAACAGGGAATCAAAAGACCTTTGTTTATGGAGAATAATTTATGCTAATGAAATTGATTAAACTAAATTAGAACTAAATACTTATTTCAGTGAACATGGAGTTACCTAAATTATAATTAATATAATGGGTAGGTGACATCGATGTGCTTAGAATATCCAACTTTTCAGCTGTATTTGTCTGAATTGAATGATCAAACAACGCAACGAGATCGGAAAAAAGTTGTAACATATTTACAAACTAACAGAACATAAGCCACTAATTACTTATTAAGCCTAATTAAAGTTGATTTACCTCCTAGTAAAATTAATAACCTAAAGGAGTCGGAAGTCGATGTATCACGCTAATAAACCAATCAAGAAGCGTATTTGAGTGGTCCATAATTAAGCACGATGAAAAATCAATTAGGATAATTTGGATGTAAAGGGTTAACATTTTTAATTGATCGGTTATGAGACAAAACAGAGTCGGGCCCCGTCCGGGGGATCAACCATGTTTCATAGGGGGTGTAGGGCTCCTTCCCGAGGTTCCAGCATCTACCTTTCCGTATGGGAATTCTTATCGGAATAGTATCCCTTCCATATATACCATATCAAGAATCGCTTGTCCCATGAGTTCACTCCGTGCTGTAATTTAATTGGTACAAAATGGAAGCTGCGTTTTTTTCGGAGGCTTTCATTGGCTTTGTATGTTTGCGCGTTATAATTTCTACTTAAGTTTTCCCACCCTTTTAATACTTAGACTTAATTGCTATACCTTCTACTTTATAGTGCATTTTGGCGAGCGTATAAAACACTTATTTCTACAATTTGTTATACCTCCTCCTGGTGGAGCCTCCTCGTACATAGCTCTATAAGGAGTCCCCCCCCGGACTTGGATTCAAATAGTGCCAATACGCTTGTTAGCCAATAAACTGGGTTTTCGTGGTTAACAGCGGCCCATTACCAGTAATGAAAGCCATTAAGCAAAGTAATTGGATATTTCATTAAACATGATAGATAGCCGCTAATTGCTGTTAATTAAACCTAATGAATTTGTTAAGCTAATTATGACGTTACTGGAGACTTCATTGAGCAGAGAGATGAATTAATTGCAATCAACAATACTAATCGGTTAAAAAGGGTTTTTTTTTTTCAACTCAGTATTTCTGAATTGCATTCATGAAGTTGCAGTTTCGTAAAAACATGTACCTGAAACGATCATAATCGTCTCAGGAGCATAGTAGATAGGGGGTCGACATTAGGGTTATCTCGCTTAAAAGCTTAAGTTTTAGACTGCTTTAATTGAACTAAGAGTGACGTATGAATTGCACAAGTTGCAAACTGTCTGAAAAATCGTTTGCGTCAACTTATTTACCAATTTAAGAAACAGCTGTATCGTTTACCAAGGGTTGTTAGCGCTTGATGCACTGAAACATACGCGTGGCCTCAACGTATTCTTGCATAGCTATCTGGGTGTGGTTATTGTGAAAGAAGTTTAATAGTAACGAGAACAATTCGCTCCGATGCGGCTGATGTCAGCGTTAGTTTGGCAACTTTCCTTAGGCTCTTGGCTTTATGTCCCGGCCTTTAAACGCAGAGATTGAGTCAATATGATTCCTGGGAAATACTTAAGACGGAATCCATCAGGAAATTGAGTAATCAGTGGACAAAAACCTTGTACCAGAATAATTTAAAGTTTATCGCATTCTTTTTTACACTTTTTAAGAGCTATAGACGTAATTAGTTATC
>Ga0126336_10002890_pt1 | contig 10008 bp, 5 predicted proteins | sample SidCmetagenome_FD_92530 | JGI IMG/M metagenome (GOLD analysis project Ga0126336, IMG submission 92530) | Coral microbial communities from El Islote,Puerto Morelos, Mexico - Siderastrea C C metagenome | ecosystem: Host-associated > Invertebrates > Cnidaria > Coral | place: El Islote,Puerto...
ACAATTTACCGACAACTTTCCCGACCACTCTACGATTATGAAGGCCAAAAAGTAGCACTTTTCACGTGCCATTATCTCTGCGATCCTAAGTCCAATTGACTTGAAACTTCAGAATATGTTTAATTGATACCAAATCAACACATAACAAGTAAATTGGATTGAAAGAAAAAATGTCGAAATTTTGGTTTATTTGACCTTTAAATACGAGAGGAAACAGTGGATGGCTCGGAAGAGTCAAAAGACTGCACGTGTTTTCAATACGGTGGACTCAACTCAACTGTTTAATGCGCTTGCCTACAACATACAAACCGCTGACCAATAAATAGCACTAACTTTCCTCTGTACCAGCGGTGACTTGAAATTTGCCGCGTACAAATGTTTGCTCACATTCTTCAGTCCACTTTCATTTCACTCCCTTTCAGAGCGGTTCATGTAACGGTTGCAGCAATGTGAAGAGGTTGTGTGTGAAGTTCCATAATAATCGTGCAATCCTAAATAGGAGTGACGTTTTGTCAAATTTTTTGGCTGCAATTTTTGGCTGCAATTTTCTCATCTGTGGGATGTCGACCTTCTGCATCCGCACGGTAGCCTAAAAACTGAACACTTGGCACCATAAACTCACACTTTGACCATTTAGCTACCATGCCATGCTGTTCCAGCCTGGTCAACACCTCACCCCTATACTTGCAAGTGTTCATGGGGTTCTGTTCTGTCTGCCAATGGATGCGGGTTGTCTAACAGAACCTGGTTCACAGACACGTTAAAGTCACCACGAATGCGTTTACTCCCATCTTTCTTGGGCAAACAGACAATTGGAGAAGCCCAGTCGCTTCGTTCCCCTTCTTTACCACACCCTGACTCGGAGATCTAATTCTCTATCGACTTTTTGGCGTAGTGCGTAGGGTACTGGACAAATGGGTTAGTTTCTAAAGAAACTGTGGTAATGCATTGGTGGGAAAGCAAAACTTTGGATTTATAAACTGAGTTGATAAGGTCAATTGACTACCGTAAAGAGATTGAAAGCTGACATTTTGAGCGTTAGCCCTTCGTCAGAAGGAATTGTGGGTTGAACTTGGTTCATATGGAGAGCGATAGAGCTACACTATTGGTAGGGACATGGCATTGTGAAAAACAAGAATAAATTAGTTGAATGAAAAGCGTTCCTTGATACCGTGGGGACTAAGTGTGCCGATTTGAAAAATAAATCTTTATTCTAGATTTTTACGGCTTTCCGTGTTACCCTGGTGTAGGGAAAGGTCGGAGATAGTCATGTGTTGGCTAGAATGATCAGGGAGATTTAAATATCGGGCGACTGGTTTGGATGCGTCCCGTCATTTCATCGTCTCGGAGGTGTTGGCGGACACGGTCGCCTAGTCTCCTCCCTGTTTCGCCAATGTATTTCTTTTTGCAAAAGTTACATGTTAAGCAAAGATAACATTTGCGGAGGTCCAGCTAAAGCGATCCGTAATTGTTATCGATTGCTTTGGTCCTGTTATTTTGTCCCGTTTGCGAATGAAAGGACAATTGTTGCATCGCTTGCATTTAAACGTACCTGTTGCATGAACATCAGATTTAAGCACACTTTTGACTAGAAAGTTGCATATGTTTCTGTCGCGTTTAAATGAAGTCAGTGGAGGCTGTCAAAAGATTTTATCCTTCTCATTGTCATTTTGGAGTAATTTAAAGTTCTTTAAAATGATGTTTTTGTTTTCGGTTGTGCAAAACAACAGGGAACGAGCCCTGGCAACTTACAAACGAACTCTACCAGTCTGGCTACGCTACGTTGATGATACCTTTACAGCTGTACAGAGAGACGAGATCGACGATTTTTAGGAACACTTCAACAGACAAAACGCCGACATATAGTTTACTAAGGAGATCGAGGAAAATGGTAAAATCTCTTTTCTACACTGCTTAGTTACCCGTGTCAATGACAAACTACAGACGAGAATTTACGGAAAACCAACACATACCACCATTGAACTCGACCAATCATCTTACAGCCCTATTTAGCACAAAGCCACGTCTATACAGACCTTGACAAGACGGGCGCAACTGGTTTGTGATTCACCTGACAGCTTAACGGACGAAATAAAGTACTTGGACAACGTTCACAACAATAACAATTACAAACGGGTCTTTATTAGACACAACACTTACAGAAACCCCGAACCGAACGCTACGAACACTAACACGACACCTGTCACTACTGCAACTATACCTTACATCAAACGGGACTTCTGAAACTACCGCACGGATCCTACAACACTACAATATTACCCTACAGTATCGTTGTTTACAAACCTATCACTACTTTCCGACAACTACTGACGAGCGTTAACGCCAGTACGAACCGAGCGACAGACAGGGAGCAGTTTATAAGATCAAATGCTGCGACTGCTAGGCCAAGTATGTTGGTGAGACCTCCAGAAATTTGAACATACGACTGCCTGAACACAAACGAGGGACCAGAAATGGTGATATCAACAATCACGTTGCTGAAAACCATCTACAAACAAACCACAAAGTCGACCAGGACTCTGTTAAATGCGTTTCCTATCAACGAACCCCTATGGAAAGCTGCTTTACTAACTTAGAAAAAACACCGCTAAACCGTTGCCAACAACTACCTGCACCTTACTCCGACTTATTGGCTACAACAACAAGACAGACAAACAATAGACAAGCCGACTAATTTTTACTAACAATACACCAACGGACATTTGATTAACAAAAGAGGGATCGAAACGCACAAATCACGTTTGACAGTCTTCACAGCCAATAACATCACGGCCTTAACTAACAGACGACCAATAGCATCGCGAGTTCGTCGACCAATCAGAACAACGACCAGAGACTTAAAAAATCCACTGACGAATTCACAATTCACTTGAATCTGAGAATGACTTCTGGTCAGGTTGTCGAAACTTCAGTCAATGTCATCAAAAACAGTCCTTCTCAGGACTACATTCACCCGGACGATCATACTTTACTGACTTATGACATGACTCCTGGGTTCAAACCATTTACAGTGAAAATAAAACCTACTCAAATCCATAGTCATGCATCCATTTTTTTATATCCCTACAGGACCTGTATCAGATGAAGCCAATTCTGGTAGTCCTGCACCTTCGACTGTGCTTGAAGGAGATTGTGCAGCTGTGGCTGAAACGAGTAGTCATACAGATCTTTTGCTCAGTGGGTCGTCTGCAGTGCAAAACCAACTGTTAGAAACCTCAAATGAAACTGCTTCACAAGAGAATACAACGTCTAGGCTTCGAGATAAGTGGGAAGACTTCAGCCAAAAAACTTATACAGAAATTGCGTCCGCATGTCCTGGCAGCTATAAAGAGGATTTTGCTTTGTTTCGAAAAAATCCTACAGCTGAGGGCCCTTGCCAACAGACTATGGAGAAATACAATCAGGTCCCTGAAGATCAGGTTTGTGAAGAAACGCAACCTCAGCATTCCCTTGATATGAAGTACCCTTTACAAGCCAGTCGTCAACCAGAACACTCCTTGCAGGAGCCCTTAACTGAGAGGCATCCATGCCAGGAGAACAATCCATCAGGCCAAACGCAAGTGGAATATTCTCGTCAAGAAGAACTGACACCAGGAAGCCGTGTTAACGCTGTTATTCAAGGTCACTCTACTCAGGTTAGTGAAATTTTTTTTAAAAAATAAGCGATAACAAAACTTTCCAATCGAGCATCTGTTAAAAATAAAGTAAAATCCCAAGGGAAACTTAAATTGTGATAGTTAACCTTGGAACACTGACAAAACCTTATGACGCAGGCACGGACCCTTCACTCCCCCTATGCAGTGTTGATTTCTGGATTCTTTTACAGCCTCAAACGTACTCATCGCTATTAACATTGATCGGGGAAGGAAAGGAAGGTGTTTAAAAAGTTCCGCTGTCAACATTGAAAAGGGGAGGCGAGAGGGGCGATCAAAGAGCTACAAATACTTGGATACTTGAATATTTGGGAGGCTTACAAAGCGTCGGATAGTTTGACTTGAGCGTCGTATCCGTGAATAGTGAATACGGTTCTGTCCTGATGGAATGCTACACTGCATTCTGTTTGCTTCTGCAGAGTTTCCTTATAAATTCTATCGGTGAACCACTTACCCCTCGACAATTACACTAAGAGTTTGTTCAATTTTTAAAATTGGTGCAACAGTTCTTAAGTGAAACTATTTTCTCTGTTCAATATCTGTGGCCGATGGCGTCAATGACGTCAAAGGCCAATGCTAGAGCTTAAAACATCGACGCTGGTCGCCGTGAAGCCTGGGGGGAACTGTGTGAGTTTTTTAGTTGAGTCGTGCCCCCGGAACTCTGAAACACTCCCTTGTACCGTAGGCTGCGGCAAAGGGTGTTTCCATTCGATTTCGAGAAACTAGGAAATATTTGATTTTGCTTCGAATGTGCTATTTGTGAATTGAGGTGTGACAGGATTTCATTTGCGTTGCAGTGCTGCGTTTACTTCGCACATTAGAAATTATACACAAGAAGGACTCAGGGCCGCAACGAACGCAACTCGACTTGCTTCGCGAATTCCCACGCATATGAAGATTGTTTCTGTTTTCTTCTTTAATTTCCAACCCGAATTATTCGTTTTTGTAGGAAAATATTTTGATTTCCAACTAACTTCTCCGAGTCAATTCGAATACGAGACAATTTTTTTACTGAGAATAGGAAGCGAGCAGGTTTTAACATAGCGAGATGAATTTAAACATTTTCGTACTGTTCGAAGGCAAAGAAAACAAGTCCTGAAAATTGTATTTGTTCGGCTAGAAGACCAAACCCTGAACAAACACGCAAGCTTGTTTCTAAACATGGATTCAGCCATTGGAATTTATCAGCAGCGTACGTGACAAAGTGAATGTAAACAGATAGGCACCCTTTGATCACTTCGCTTAAAGTGTGATGGAGATGCAGACGACAATTACTGTAGCTGAACTGGCTATAAAGCGAAGAAGACATTTATGGACGATTTTGTACACCTTTTGTTCTCTGCTTCAGTCTTCAGGAAAAATAAATACAGTAATAAAATTATTTCAGTCGATTTCGAATGAAATCTTTATGGATAAAGGAAACGTACATTTGATAAAGCACTCCTGTGTTAACAAACAGATAATAGTTACGATACGAAGAAGGTCTTTGTGCAGGTAGGAAAACGTAGGCCGAGATGTTCGTGACGAGAAATTCGTGACGCGAGTCTCCTGTCACGCAATTTATGGGACGGAACGTCACAAATCCCTATTTAAAGTTGACTGACCATGAAACTTTATCGGAAATTTACCGGTGGAAGTAAGAAAATAAAAGGGTCAACTCCAGTTTAAATTTCATTTTCTGAAGTTACGTTGTTAACTGTTATCTGACCATCGCCTAAAACATTGTTTGCAACATTATTCGACTGCATGTTTAAGAAATACTTCTTTTAGTCTATCTTTTCTCATTTGAAGAAAAAAGAAACGAAGAGCTTCATTTACTTCGCTAGCTACGTCTCATTTTGGGGTCCCGATTTTGTTGTCACGCTAAAATAAACTGTCACGCTGCTCGTTACCCGACTATTTGATCGTTAACCTCAAGGTGGTGGGGACGGGACGAGGGAAGTGGGGTTAAGGCGGTTAGGGTGGGGCCGATAAATTCATTTGAAGAGCTTAATTTTACTGAGAGCGTTATAATTAAGTAATATATAGATTTAGCTAAGCCTAAAAGCGGAGCCCCGCATTATTATTATTATTATTATTATTATTATTATTATTATTATTATTATTATTATTATTATTATTATTATTATTATTATTATTATTATTATGGAACTTACTAATTTCCTAAAGCAATTACAAAAAAAGGAAAAAACACTTCTCCTCTCCCTAGGATTCGAACCCGGGCGGCTAGAAATGGAGATGACTACTCGCCCACGACTGCTATGTCAATAAATGAGGTCTTCATTTTAATACTTAATACTTAGCTCGATCGAGATAAACATGCGAGTGTTTTACCTGGGAAAATGTGTTCGGACCGCCGCAAAAACCGTGGTTGTGGACAGAAAAAACTAGGAGGCACTAGCTCTGCTATATTTGGCGTCAGGACTGCTGTCAAATGCTGCTAACTCAAGCGATGTACTGACCGAGTTCACAGCACTGACCACAACAAAGATGACTCCTCGAAGGCAAATTTCGTGCAAAATTCTTTTGCACTTTTTTCTTTCCATATATGATACTAGATTTTTTTCTCAAGTTTAAAACTTCATCACTGTCGGACAATCGTTTTGCTACGCTGGTTGCCCAAACGGCACCGTGCGATTTCCCGCCAAGAAAAGATGACATTCTCCTCCCTCCGGTTGGGTTGCCTTGGGACTCCCCTCCTCCTCCCCCTCCCCAAGAGTCTGTACGGGCGGACGTATGTATGCTGACGTCCGAACCAGATTTTCTCGGATCGATAGGTTACCAAATTTGCTTACCAATGGTACTCCGCTCAGCGGCCTTCGCCGCTAGTATTGTGAAACAAAACGTCAACGGCTCTGCACGCATTGTGTGTTTGTGTTTTCTTAAGGCAACTGGAAACATGCATTGTAAGAATGGCTTAAAATCATTGGCACGAGTCAAGACAGGTCGATCCATGCATAAAATTATCATTACCATGAACAGGATATTGTATGGCCGTTTATTTTCTCAGCATTATCTTGGGTGTTTTACAGTACATCAAGCTATATCTGTTATGAGATCTTTAACGTTATCGCAACAAAGCACGCGATTTTTAAAGTATCAGCGAAAGTCTATATTTTCAAATATGTTCCTCAGGGGTGTCCCTTGCAAGCGTCTCCTGAAGGAAATGCAGCTCAAGGTTCCGTTTCTCAAGAAGGAGCAGATCACCAAGGGCAACAAGACCATCACGAAGAGAAAAGGCTTCAGGATATGCAACCTACTGATTCTCGAAACAGTGTTCTGTTAGAAGAACTTTCTCGAGAATACCTTGGAAATGGAACTGCTGCTGGACCGTTCAATGAAGAAATTTCAGCAGCTGAAAGGATTCCTGATACCCACTCACAGTATCCTACTGCTAGTCAGGTATTGTGTTTCCTAACTTTGCAGCAAATTTATAAGGGTCACTTTTTATGGTGAGGATTTTAGCGAAGATTAAAAGCCATAAGGTATGAGTTGACCTATCGTCTTTTGCGTAAGGATTTTGTTTAATCCATGTGAGAGATCGTGGTGAAGAACGTTATGAAAAATCAATGAAAAAGATATCCCCGCTGATTCTAGATGTTATTAAAACGTGTGCTACACCGTCAAGGATTTCTGAGCAACTCTTTCTGTCTTCTGCTGGAGGTCAGGTATTGTGAAGTTCGCTAACTTTTCGGCACTTTTTATTTAAGGTGATGATTTCAGCAAAGCGGGTTTAAGGGCCATAAAACTATTTGTTGGCCCACCGTCTTTTCAAGTGCGACTACACGATCGAACCGAAGCGCCACCTAACAAAATTTTGAGGCCAATTTTTAGAAAAGCTAATCAGAACTGCAGATCAAAAGAGTGAAATGTGAACTGGTCAAGTAGAAATTGTAGTTATTTCATTGTTTTAATCTCGACTGTGAGTAAAATGCTACCTGCTGAGGAGGAAACGTAAAACATTTGTTCACTGACATTGTCTGAGAAAGTGTTCCAGATGTTTGAAATGGGTTAACCGATTCTGTTGAATGTTGCCACAAAGTTAGCCTTGAACAATTATTCCAAAAGCCTCTTTGGCTTTGTTTTCTGATTTTTGGTTTAAAAAAATTCAGTCCATTTTATTGAAAATCTTTTTTAAAGGTAGTTTTGAAAACAAACATCCACTATAAATCCCGGCCTGAGTAAAGGAGGGAAAATAATTAACGGATAAAAAACAGTTGATTGATATCCATTGGTATCAGTCAATCGATGACAGATTGTTCCGGGCCACATCAATTGTCATCGACACTCCGAGCCGCTGGCTTCTTAACATCCACATCTATGAACTCCCGATTAGATGCCGGGAACTATAATTTTTAACGTATTAAAACAGAGAGTAACGGCATGTACTTAAACCCGGAACGCCGGAACGCCGGAATACTTAAACCCGGAACACCGGAATACTTAAACCCGGAACGCCGGAATACTTAAACCCGGAACACCGGAATACTTAAACCCGTAACGCCGGAATACTTAAACCCGGAACGCCGGAATACTTAAACCCGGAACACCCGAATACTTAAACCCAGAACGCCGGAATACTTAAACCCGGAAGGCCGGAATACTTAAACCCGGAAAGCCGGAATACTTAAACCCCGAAAGCCAGAATACTTAAACCCGGATGACCGGAATACTTAACCCGGAATGCCAGAATACTTAAGCCCGGAAAGCCGGAATACTTCAACTCTAAATGACCGATTTAATATACACAAGATCGCTGAAAAGACGAACAATTATGGTTAAGCCACGCTGCATCATTAACGTTACCTTCTGATCCCCGCCAAAACCATTCTCCTCACTATCCCCATCCCAACCCCCTGCCTTACGTTTTCCCACCACGCATAATTATTATAATTTGTTCATTAATTTATAATTTGTTCTTTATTCCCAGCCAAAGCCCAGAAAAAAAGAGGTCAGACATTGAATCTTAACTAGCCTGCGCGCAGACGTCTCCTATTTCCTTTGCTTCACGCAGAAAAGGCCCCTTTTCCGTGTGACGAAAAGGAAATAGAAGACGCCTGCGCGCAGGCTAAATCTTAACCAGTTTTATGATTCAGTTGACAAATGTCAGGCACATGGTGTGGCTTCACATAATGACAGCAATACTGAAAATATCCAAGAAGTAGACGAGTAAACTGTCTCAAAAACACATACACCAAGAGCCTTGGCTGTTAGTTTTTGTTTTTTTTTGTTTTTTTTTGTGAGCTTGTGAAGACATATGGATCGTTAAATCTTTCACTACAAAATACTATTGATCCCAGACGTCCTTTCAAATGGCTCGGACCGTTGGTTTCACTCCGCGGTTTAAAAAAAATGATTGCGTGATCAGTTTGTTCACCGCAAGAACTAAATTTGTTGACTCAAGCTCGACAACGCTCAACTTTCGCTGAATGATTTTTTACTAGCCGTCGCATTTCATGTCCTCAGATAACACTTTTCCCGAATTTTCCCTTCAGATAGTGTTTATAAGCAGTATAAGACGATATTTTAATTCAGGAGACGGCATTATTTTAGGGTATATGTGATGATTGCAGGTTGAAATTCATTTGTCCCATGTTCAACGTTACAGATTTTGTGGTTATCCTACGGTCAACAAACTTGTGGTCACGTGATTACTATTTTTGAAACCGCGGAGTGAAATCAACGGTCCGCGAAACGACGCAAAATTCAAGCCATTTGAAAGGACGTCTGGGATCAATAGTAGTGGAGGACAGATTAAAGAAATATGGTGTCGACATACCGCGAGAGTTCGAATCAACGATCCATATGTCTTAACAAGCTCAAAAAAAATACAGCCAAGGTTCTTGGAGCATATGTTTTTAGACAGTTTACTCGTCACTAAGAGCATTTACACTGCTTGGATATTTTCAGTATTGCTGTCATTATGTGAAGCCACTACACCATGTGCCTGACATTTGTCAACTGAGTTATAAAACTTATAAAAGATTCAATATCTTACCTCTTTTTCTCTGGGCTTTGGCTGAGACTTAAGGGAAGGGAATAACAGCTTATCACATTGCAAATGATACTTTAAACGCGTAAAGTTAAAGGACCAATATCCGGTTACTGCGCATGCTCCAAACTTTGATTTCCTGACAGGATGTCGCCATTCTCGTTCCCAGAGCCTACGATCTGTTCTGTCAGCGGTGGGATCGTAGGGCTCTGGTATCACCCATTACCGGATGTCGTGAAATTCACGACATCCGGTAGCGCATGTCTAATTCGTTAAGGTGCTATTGCGCCTGCTCCGTTCTCGTCCGTGGAGCTCTGGGCATGACAATTCTGACAACAACTG
>Ga0126336_10002891_pt1 | contig 10007 bp, 5 predicted proteins | sample SidCmetagenome_FD_92530 | JGI IMG/M metagenome (GOLD analysis project Ga0126336, IMG submission 92530) | Coral microbial communities from El Islote,Puerto Morelos, Mexico - Siderastrea C C metagenome | ecosystem: Host-associated > Invertebrates > Cnidaria > Coral | place: El Islote,Puerto...
AAGGTATATATAATATTTTGGATTGACAAGAATCAGTAATTACATAGAAATTCAATGAATTATTCTGACTCCCGTTCGAATAGCAAATACAAGTCGCCGTACGGTTACCGTACGAATAGCCACTGCTTTTTTTTTTTTATAGAACATGGCCAAAGCAATATAAAAAATCGTACCGTTGAGTTCGCTGTTTCCTTCTTCGGTAATAAGGTTCGGAAACTCCAGCTCACATTGACCTTGTGTAATGATCGCGTAGTTTTCGGCCTTACCGCTGCTTATTCCCAAGCGATAGAGTTTTAACTCATGCGTCTCAAAGCCGTACTTGGCTGCCCGCTCCTTTATACCAAGAAAATCGCACAGATGTTTTTTAAAAATGGAAATATTTCGTTGTTCACCGAAGTTTACTGTTAGACGACTTCTATGTCTTTCAACTGCACCCTCTTCACCGTGGCGAAAGAAACTTAAAATTACTTTGACAACACCACACAAAACAGTCGTAAGGCGACCGTAAGGCCTCTCAGGAGCATAGTCTGCGTGGTCACGCAACTCAAAAGTAACGCTAACGTTAGCGCCTACAGGTAACGGATAGTCATGACTAAAAGTGGCTTAAATTATTTTTTTAAGTAAACGTTACGCTGTATCCACCTCTATCCAGGCCAAAAAGGTCAACCATCTCAGCTGACAGTTATCTGAACGTTTCTCAGCTATCAGTTAAGAAAACTACCATTTCTTAGCTGACAGTTAAAATTTTGGCCAATTCTCAGCTATCAGTTAACCCCATGCAAACCCTCTATCAAGAATCTTGCATTTGAGAAGGAAGTGCTGCGAACTTCAAAGGAATGGGATCGAAAAACTTTATCCTCTCTTGGATCGAAGGCTTACGACATTGTATTCAGCAATGCTGCCCTCCACTGGATACCTGGGAAACAAAACATTTTCAAGAACATGTTTTAAAGTCTTAAAGTTGGAGACAAAATAGCCTTGAACTACCTCGACCACCTACCTCCGTTGCTAGTCGTATCTTTTAGGCTTAAACAAGTTTGGCCGTTACCACTTATGCTTAAAATCTAAAATGACCACCGATAGAATTGTTTTGCTCCTTGATTACCAATCAGAAGTGCTACTTTACAGTGGTGAAAAAGAATTCAAGCCAATCCTACAGAAGGAGATGTTGGTACCTTTTGAGGGTGCCTTTCAAAACTTCAGAAGAGTACTCACTTTGTTTTTATATATATAGGAGCCTCACCCAAGCCCCCAAGCCCCTAAGCCCCCAAGCCCCCAAGCCCCCAAGCAAAGACGTTGCGTGCAAAACACATTTACAGACTAAGCCAAGGGCTGTGCTTCAGAGTTGTAACAGTTTTTGAATCTCGTCGGGATGCTAGTCGGCCTTTTAGTGATTAATATTTTTGGTTTGGTAACGCATAGGGTGTTAAAAGTCTATTATGACCCCAGACAGAATTAATCTATTCATTTTTAGCCTAGATTCCTGCAAGAATATAGCCTGTTCCAGGCGTTCAGATAGCGGATCGCGAGCGAAGAATATAGCGAGCGAATGAGCGGGAGAAAAAGAGGGGAGGCTGGGGAAGAGGACGAGGGAACGCCTGTGAAATTAATTTTAAAAAGCTCATGACGGTATACCAGAATCTGGTATACCCTCTGGTTGGCCAAATTTGACACCTCCTGTCAACACCAGAGGGTTGTTGACGCGGACAAGAAATGCGATATGGCGTGCCTGTACGAAGGTCATCCTCCATCGAGTCACGGATGGTTGAATATCTGTTTTTCCCAAATGTGGATACTTTACAAATGGAATAAAAAGATTGTCTCCAAAACGTGTTTCTGGGAAGAGGTCTCATCACCATTCCTCCAACAGGATTTGGAAATAGCTTGATCTTTCAACTTTTTCCAAGGTTAATCAACCCGTTGCAAAGAAACGCTGTTTCTAAGGTCACTCTGCTTGTCGCAATCTTGAAAGACCAAGTAGAACAGCTTCATAGCATCGGAATTAGAGCCGGCGCTGGCTATCGGAGTAGACGAAGAAGAAGATGAAGAAAAAGCAGGAAAAATGGATCGGCTAGATTGTTTATGAAAGTCCTGAAAGCCTGCTGTCGAAGAAATGGCGAAAAGAACAACAACAAACATATCGTAGCCATCGCAATCGATGAAGACGATAAAGTTCATTCCGTCACAGAGTGAAAAGCTTTCTATTCATCAATTTGATAATAAACCGATGTGTATATAAAGTCGCCTGTGATTCTCGTTATTGGTCCAGTAGTGGAGATGACATTTGCGTTTCCGTATCGCAGAAAATTTTACAACGTTCATTCAGCATGTCAGATTTCTTAAAGCATCATCTACTTTTCCCAACGCTTCAAACTCGGGTGAAACCTATTTCGGTGAGCATAATTACATAACTTTCTTGTTTACTTTGACCTGACCCTGGGTTTATTTTTCTCTGCCACTGTCTGCGGTCTAAAGTGGGCGGCATGGGCTTTTTAAAATTAATTTCACAGGCGTTTCCTCGTCCAATTCCCCAGCCTCCCCTCGTTTTTTTCCCGCTCTTTCGCTCGCTTTATTTTTCGCTCGCGCTCCACTATCTGAACGCCTGGAACAGGCTAGCAAGAATAGGGCTGGAAACGCAATTGCTTACCGGAATGAGTAACATACGAGGGTTTAAAATAATTCAAACCACGCCAACACAAAGAGATGCTGGTGCCTCTTAGAGGTGCCTTTGACAAGCTCCGACCCATTCTTTTTACATACAAGCCCCCGGGGACAAGTCGGGCAAACACACTATGTGCAAAGGGCATTAATTAGTAACTCACTGAATCGAATCACTGAACATCAAGCTAAGTGCTATTTATCGCCCACGTAGAAGTAACAATCGATCGACTGCTGTTATGTTTTAGTCTCGGCGAGAAAGTTTATTAGACTTCAACTTTGTTTCGATTTGATTTCAAATTTCGAAGCAAAACGAGAATGGTACAGGAGTTTGTTTAATTGAACTTGTCGTGATGGAAATCTACTGAAAGACAGGAAGGTAAGTCCACTCATGCCCTCCAGGTGATGACCCTGCACTGCAAGAAAATTTAGCTTTGACCATCTTTGGTTCGCAGCAAAGGGGTAACAAAGTTGCACTACTATCTTTGACAGGCGAATCAAAGGTGTTGGAGCACATTTGACATTATTTTTGACACAACTTTGACGCGCATCAAAGATACCAGACCTGCGAAGCAAACGTCATCAAAGATACCTTTGACGCACATTTGAAAGTAACTTTGCGATAGCTTTGATACAGGTCACAAGTGTACTACATTTGACCCAAATCAAATACCGCCTTTGACTCGTGTCAAAAGTTGTCAAAGGTTTGTGTAAAGACGGCCTTTATTACCTGCGTCATATGTCAAAGGTGAGTGGTAAAGGCGAATTTTCGTGCAGTGCTGGAGTAAGCAGACGTGTTCCGATCGAGTTCTATCCATAATATCTTTGGAATAATATAGGTTAAGGCTTTAGGTTATTTTTTTGCCTGAAATTTTGAACATTTATTGCTAAAAAGCTAACTTCTGCTCGGACAAGGCCTCAGTAGATGAAACAAAGCGAAATGTTATTAACCGTTACTCCTGATATTAGCTCAACTCGGTCAATATGTAAATCCGAGTTACAAAGATAATAGTGCTCTATTTATGCCAACTGAAAGCGTATTGCATCATCCTAGTTACATCTGAACAAACACAGCCTTTAGGTACGTCCACTCTTGCCTCAAGTTTTTCCTGACATGACCCCTCTGAACTGACCTGACCTGACCCCGATGAACTGAAGTTAAGTAACATCATGAAGAATTTCGGCCTTACGTTAATTTTATCAAGAGATGTGCACACAAAACAGAGTGAGCCTTGGACTGTGCTTGAGATATATTAAATACATCAAGCGTTTCAGATTTTCTTCAATATATCTGTTAACTTTCTGTTAACTCAGCTAATATCAAATTTCAGTTTTTCATTACCCGTCCCCCATTTACGTACTACACAGCACTACGGCATCTTTAGAAACTTATCCACGTCATTTTCGATCAGTTAAATAAACTGGCGAACCCTATTTCAGAAAGCCTTTATATTGCAGTGACTATTACTACAGAAACCATGATCGTTGCCACTCTTATCGAACCCAATTTGTTCTCCTATTGTAGGTTCCCCAAGGTCTATTCTAGACTCCAAGATTGTAGGCAATATCGTAGCCTGAATTTTAGCCAGCTACTCTGGTTGCTTACTCTCAGGATTAAGCAGAGGAGACTGCTGAAATTCAGGCTTAACGTTCATATCACTGAGCCTTTGGGATTGTGAAGTAATATTTTGTGTTTTTATAACTTTGCAAGCTATCATTTTCACTCCAGGAACACGGTCAAGGTGACTAAAGATGGCAAATTTGTCCAGTGACAGCGCAGCACAAGGTTACAAACAAGCCTCGTTTTCCGCTCAAAAGGTGGACGGTGAAAAGTTCATTCACACAGATGTTTGTCCTCAGGTCGGAGACGTCATCTTGGATTTGGGCTGTGGCACAGGAGAGCTGTCTGCACACCTAGCTGAGCTGGTGGGAACCGCGGGAAATGTTATCGGTGTTGATCCTGACAAGGAACGAATTCAGCTGGCTCGCAAATCTCACAGTGGCATCAGGAATCTTTCGTTTGTCGAAGGGAGTGCTGCAAACTTCCCAGGAATGGGATCGAAGGTTTACGACATTGTATTCAGCAATGCTGCCCTCCACTGGATACCTGGGAAACAGAAAGCTTTCAAGAACATGTTTGAAAGTCTTAAAGTTGGAGGCAAAATAGCCTTGAACTACCTCGACCACCTAGCTCCGTTTGAACTAGACGCCTATGAGAAGCTGAATGCCGAGAACGCAAAGCGAATTTGCCAGATGTATCAGTGCGAATCAAAGGCAAAGATCGAGCAGTATTGTTCGTCAGCGGGATTTGAGATCATCAGAAGTTATGAGACCCACAGCACAGATCTTATTTTTGAAAGCAACGCCAGTCTTCTGGAATACCACTGGGCAAGCACACACGGTGTTTTTGACCCAACGCTTGTCACCGAAGAGCGTTTGGGAAGGTATCTAGCTCCTTACTGTGAGAAAGACGTCAACAACGTCTTTCAAAGAATAAGGGCCAAATTACCTGTCTGCAGAATTGTAGCTGTCAAGCTCACATGAAAGAGTTAGAAAAGTCTGCGTGGAAGGCTTTTATGAGCCGTATGTAGCCATAGACTGTTTATGAGATCTTAATGCAGTAGAATAGCTTGTAAGGTATAGATCGGGGTTTCTTTTGGGAAATGAGTTTTAGAAAAATTATTTTGGAATGATTTTTACCTGAAATTTTTAGCGGTTTTCAAAAAAGTTATAGCATGGTAAACTCACATATTAAACTCGAGTAACTATAGAATTGGAAGAAGACGGTTAATTCGTAAAGCACCAAGAATATCTTTGGCAGTGCCATCTCTCCCAGAACTGAGTAGAACGCAATCGTAAATTTGTATATAGCATCAGCAGACGTCTCTTGAGGAATAAAGATGAATTTTTCTTTGTGCAGACTCAGTGTAGCTTCATATTTATTAAATCTCAAACTCGGTAATTTCTTGCTGGCTCACACAATCAGGTGTTCAGCGAATAATCGAGCCTTTAAAGAAACAATTTAAATTGACGCCAAGTTCGGTTTCCCATCTCAGGTCCTGAATAGAAATTGTTTCCTGCCTATTCTAAATGCCGCGTGTTCATTCTGTGGAGGAAATGAACAAAAGATAACCGCACGTTCAGGAGAATAAATCTCTGCGAGCAGAAGTCATTGATTAAAATATAATCTTCTTTGATGATTAATATTAATACCATTATTAATATTGTTTTGTGTAGTGTTTTGGTAATCTTGTGTTAAGTCTTATGACATTGTAAATTTTTTTCACTTTGTCGTCTATAAGAAACAAATAAAAACACCAAAAAAAAAAAGAGAAAAGTTATCGCTTGCCGACGGGCGAATAAGTAACCTCTGCGCAAGAATCGTCATCGGGCATTCACTTAACACTGCCATTTCATCCTTTGCATATTTTGCCTGCGGGCTAATACGTCAACTTAAAATTTTCTGTACTCTATGAAAACATTTCTCGCGCTGAAGTATAAATTCCTTCTCATTCAAAGGAGGCGTTAATAGTTGCTGCCTCGTGTTTCTGCTGATTTTTTGAGCTAGTGGACGTTTTGTATAAAATCTGCAAATCTGTTGCGTATAAATTAAACCGGCTAGAAGCCGGTTAGAAACCCGTATTTTAATATATTGGTATTATACGATTTTGGACGGCGAAATATCAAAGAAACGGACGGTTTTGAATAGAGGTTTTTTTTAATTCGCCCTCGGGCACAACCTCTGTTAACACGCTAGGAGAACAAACATCTAACTCATAGCAAACGAACAGCGGTTCTCTTTGCACATTCATTTCTCCTAGGTATTTTTCCGTTCTTTGGAACGAGGAATAACTGCTATAGGTAAATGCGCTCCCTTTGTTTAGCAAAGAGAACACAGAACGGATTTAATACCAGACGTTTCAATTAGCATCGAAGCCCCAAATCAAGGAGTATTGCTTGGATTTGAAACCTCGGGTTACGAAACTCTAAACAGGCGATTTCGTTTTTCAAAAATAGACATTTTATCCTAAACCAAGGCGAGATATTGGTCCCAATTTTTTTTAGCGAGGTTATCACGCCGCCCCTCCACCATTTTATATTAGTGATGCCTTAACTTGTGAGACTTTAATTGCGTTGGAAACGTTGCATCCAACAGCAAGCAAAGAGTGTTACACTGTCAAACAGATTCAAGTCCAAGTCGGCGCGAAATCGTCCTAAGAGCATGTGAAAAAGGCGATGACGAGAACTGATAATATTTTCCTAGAACCGGCATGATTCTGACATGTTTAATACCGCTGAGTTCAAGTCCATTTCCCCATATCTGCTCTGCTATTAAAATGATGAACCCAATTTTAAGAAAGCCTTTATTTTGCATTGAGATCATTTAGAACTTGTGGCCATTGCCAATGCAGACTTGATAGGACGCTTTTCAATAACCATCGCAGCAAATACAACTTTCCTAACAAATCAATCGGAACTCGAAGCAAACATATATGTAAGCGGGGTAAAACGCATCCGATAAAGCAAATGCGACATTTTTTCAAAGTTGTAAAAAGCTATAGATCAAAAATAATAAATAAATAAGTCAAAAAAATGGAGATCATAGTTTTCATTGTTTCACTCAGTGGCTTCCTTTACCGAAAAATCAATAATTAACGACGTGTGAAAACAAGCAACACATAATATGTTTCACTAGGAGGTTTGGATGTCTTAGTTTCAACCTTAAGGCCCCAAAGTGACAAGTACCAACCGTCTCCTTACAATATCAACCCTTGTTCAAAGACACTGGTCATGGGAGTATAGGAAATGATTACCGAAGATAAATGTCTCGATGTTTTGAAAAGTGACCCCTCTTGGTCGGAACATAGGGTGACCGCAAGAAACCTCTGCTTCCCATGGTAGAGTAGAACAGTTCTACACTCGCGAGCTAGTTTTTCAGCGGGAAGAAACAAAAGCCACCCGCAATTTGAGGAAAACAATAGCCTGCAAGCAGAGGTTTCTTAACAGTAATTGACATATTTTCAAAATGCATGACAATAGTACTATTACTGTATTTCAGTCTCGTCGAAGTTCATCAGACTGTGATAACTTGATCTTTTTCCGGTTTCAAATTAAAGTTTAAAGGAGAACTGTTTGTTTAAAAAAAAAGTATCGCGTGCAAGATGTAGTATGTCTTTTGGTTAAGCTCGTCTTGACGGATCTACCGAAACACATAAAGGTAGGTCCATTCTTGCCCTAACATATGCTTACACCTGTCCTCGACTAGAGGTAATTAACTAAGTAACACCATGAAGAAAATTTCGACTGGACGTTGGCCAATATTTATCAAGAGGTGTGCAAAAAAGTAAAAAATAAATAAACATACTTGGGCTGTGCTTGCAATGGAGATTTACGTCAAACGTGTTTCATTCTCGTCAATATCTTCGCGACAGCCGTTGTCAGTGTACCACCAGTTGAGCCCATTTTACTCTCCTCTTGATAGGTTCACATAGTTTATTCCAGGCTCCAAGACAGCAGGAACTTCCGTAGTCTGAAGTCTTAGCCATCTTCTCTGTTCAGGCCCGTAGCAAGGCTGAAATAACTGAGAAGGGAAAGAGAAAATTGGCCTAGTCACCCCCGCCCCCTTCAAAACAGAGACGCAAATAGATACCAAGACTGTTCACAATGCCACAGTTTGTGTCGATTTCGTCAAAAAGGCCGACACCGTTATGGGGACATCGTTCGTTGATAATTTGCCAAAAAGCTGCTTCCTGCTTGCTTTTTCGCCGACGAAGTTGTGGGCAACATTCCCCCGATTTATAGCATCAGAATTAAAAAAGTATCCTTAAAGTTACAAGGTTTATAAAAATTCAAGCATTTCGACAGCTAAGTTACGAATTTCGGACCTGTTTTACAAAACTCTCATAAACATTTACATAACGTTTGTAGCTCGATTGGTGAGATAAATATAGTTTTGTTCCTTAGACTTGTTTCACAACAGTGGGCTTAAGGCTTGCAGTAAATATACAGCAGTCGCTTAGCTATTAAAGCTTTAAAGTCCTTCACAGTCTTAAGCTGTACTGCCAAGGCCAAGGTGATATGGGTGAAGAAAGACACTGGTAAGGAACCTGGGCTAGTAGATTTTTGAAGCTCATTTGCCCGGTGGCTAATGACTCAACAAATGTGGAACCCTGTTAGAGGTTGCAAAATTATAATATGCACTTTAAGCATCAACATTTAAGACTGATTGTTGCACATTAATTTGTTTTAATTATATATATTTTGGCACATTAACTGTAATGCTTTATATCTTACAAAAATTCTGTGGAGGGAGGGGGTTAAGCTCCACCTGCATGCCCCTCCCACTTCTACGGGCCTGTCTGGTTGCCTACTCTCGGGTTGCTGAAATTCAGGCTACGTTCATACGACGGAACCTAAGATCGTGAAGTAATATTATGTGTTTTTACAACTTTACCGGCCATCATTTTCACTCCAAGAACACCGTGAAGGTGACAAAGGATGCTAGATTTGTCCAGCGATAGCGCAGCACAAGATTACAAACAAGGCTCGTTTTCCGCCCAAAAGGTTGACGACGTAAAGTCCATTAACACAGATGTTTTCCCTCAGGTCAGAGAGGCCATCTTGCAGTCTAGGCTGTGGTACAGGAGAGCTGTCTCCACTGCATACCTAGCTGAAAAAGTGGGACCCGAGGGAAGGGTTTTCGGTGTTGATCCTGACAAGGAACGAGTTCAGCTGGCTCGGCAAACCCTCAGTGATATCAAGAATCTTTTCTTTTGAAGAAGGAAGTGTTGCGAACTTCAATGGAATGGGATCAAAGGCTTACGACATTGTATTTAGTAATGCTGCCCTCCACTGAATAACTGGGAAACAAAAAGTTTACAAGAACATGTTTGAAAGTACCTCAACCACCTACCATCGTTTGAACTAGACGCCTATGAGAAGATGAATCCTGAGAACGCAAAGCAAATTTGCCAGATGTATAATATGGGTCACCACACTGGACATTATCACAAAATTTTTCAATATGTGCTCAACTACAAATTTACTTGCTAAACTTTGCATTGAGTATTCTCATTGCTATTTTTTCTTGCCAAATTCCAACTACATATGTTATGTTTTACAAAAAAGTTTTGTTGTGTTCTCATACAGTATGGTAAACTTGACGTGCCGTATGTATGATACACCGAACGCTGGTCTCTCCAAAATGGTACCCAGGCTCCTCTCGGCTAGTAACAGAGATTTGGGAGCGCTCGTGATAGAGAAAAGAAGGGAAGATTTTCGAGAAGTGTTGGCAGATATTGCTCGCCAAGCTAGATCATTACTAGAAAACTATAACGAAAGTAACGTGC
>Ga0126336_10002892_pt1 | contig 10007 bp, 5 predicted proteins | sample SidCmetagenome_FD_92530 | JGI IMG/M metagenome (GOLD analysis project Ga0126336, IMG submission 92530) | Coral microbial communities from El Islote,Puerto Morelos, Mexico - Siderastrea C C metagenome | ecosystem: Host-associated > Invertebrates > Cnidaria > Coral | place: El Islote,Puerto...
AAACACATTGCAACTTGAAAAATATATATACATATATACATCTTTTGTCTTCACAATGCGAAAACAAAAGAATAAATATGAAAACAAAAGGTATATATATATGTATATATATTTTTCAAGTTGCAATGTTTTTGAAAACGGGTGTATATATATGTATATTTTTTTAAAATTTTTTTTTGTTCAGTGTTGACAAATTCGCCACGTTTCTCAAATGCTCTCCATCTATCCCAAAAATATTTATGCATTTTGTAAATTTTGGTGGAGATCATATTTTTAAAGTTTTGTTTTGGTCATCTGAAGAAAAATTTTTATTCTAAAAATATGATGGAAACAGGAAAGACTATATCAGTATGAATATTCAGATGTTGCAATATTACCTTTGACATTTAATTGCACGGCGAATGTATACTATTAAACTGGATGAACAAGACAAATAAGCAAGACAAAAGCTAATCATTTTTTTGATGAAAAAAAATTCAATTAAAGAACGAAGTACCAATATTAAACTAGTTATATTAAATATGTTTAGGATCTTTGTGTTTATCTTCAATGAGATATTTTCTTTTCTGTCGACGACTCGCGTATTTAGATGTAAAGTAATACATTTCTTGGGGTAAAACTTTTTTTTGAGCTCATGTGAAAGTACTAAAAGTGTAATCGTATTTTGTTCTAATAACTCTAAAAAATTTCCCTCAGTTTTAGTTTAACTTACCAAGCACACTTCTTACAGTTTTAATATCCTTTAAGATGGCCTTGAAATAATGTCTCGGCGTCGCGAAAATTCACTAATTCGTTTTTAAAAGTACAGTCATGTAGTTGGAGTCCGTCAAACGCGAAAAACTTCTTGTTAAGGTTTGTACGATAAGAACCCATGACAGTCGTTCAACGGCAGCGCATGAGAGTTTAGAGTCAAACGAGAGATCGAGTCGAACTCACTAACCTTTCATCACTTGTTTGTTCGCCGCCGTTCCCTTTAACAACAATGTCGCTGAATACTGCAGTTAACCAAGCCAGTGCACAAATCGAGGTTATAAAAGACATTTGGTTCTTTCCTTATTTTTAACAACTTACACATCACTCAAAACCTTCTGTTGCTGCTGAATTATTTACGAACTCAAGAAGGAACATGTTTTCTTAAACCTTCGCTTCCGAAACAACCAGTGGTACATAAAAGAGACTTTTATGAGATATGACGTTGTCCAATAGGAGAGGTTCTTTCTCCATTTTAGCACAGCAATTCAACGCTGGATAGCAATTATCTGGTGGTCAAATTTTCTTGCAATTATTTTTTAATAAAAAAATGAGAAAATACTTGTGCCTTGCAGCGAAATCAAACAATTCCAGAATTCATATCTCAACACCTTTTCAGTTTTAATTGCGTATAATATACTTGACTTCTTCTGATTGCAGGCCTCTATAGCCATTGTCCTAGACTGTTAAACTTATGAAAAAGGCATGTCGGTTTAAATAACTGGCAGATTTATTAACCAGGAATCTTTGATTTGACGCGCAACCAACCGATTTTCAAACAAACTATTTGAACAGGAAAATAATACGGAGGTAGTAACAAAAAGCAAAAGAGACGTGGGTGTGTAAATGACAGACAGTCAAGTTTGGCAGTGAAAGCTTGAGAAAGCTAAGACTGAATGCCAAGCAAGCGGATTACTGTTTCACGCACCCGATTTTATATACTTTACAGTATTGGTGCAGATGTGGTAATCTTGAGGCTCCAGGTAAACCTCACATCATCTTGACATTGTTACAACATTGTTTAGCCCCAGCTAAACGACTTTTTTGGTCAGTATGCTAACCATGCTAATCATAATTTGCACGGGAATGTTGAAGCGCAGCTAAACCCGAGGGGGTACTTCCTATAGTGGATGAGGTATTCGGAGACGATCCCTCTGAAACGGCTGCTTTTTTTTGCACTTGCAGCATGCAAAAAGGTTAGGGTCCATGAAATACATGTTATTTTGACACGTCACAACGCAGAAATATACGAAAGCTTGATTCGAACCAAAAAAATCTTGGCCAACAATACTGGAACGTTTAACCAGGACCACTATACGATTAGAATGCTGTGTGTAATTTTTTATTTATCATTAATATTACTGAATATTCTTGTTAGGTATAGCATAGTTTGTAATCAAGCTACTTTCCTTGATTCTGTCTTAGAGGGGAACAGTTCGTGAGCGGAAGTGCTCGATAAGCTCGGCCTGTCGTTATTGCTTAGAATATATTCAATTTTTACATTGTTTCGTTGGCCAGCGGTTGGTATCTAAATAGTTACTCTCCCCATCACAGATTGTTTTTCAGCAAAAGTGAAAAAAAAAATAGAAAAAAAACCCGTATGTTTGGCTCCTCCTTTATGAACAGTTTCATTGAGCTGCCCCCACACAAGGATGAGATCCCTGAACTTGTTCTCCGCAGTCCTTCTCCATTTGTTCCTGGGTATGTCAAGTTACATTTAAGGTTCCATTTTAGTGCTTTTTTCAGCAGTGCTATGGTTGGCTAGGAGAGAAAGCTGCTTATCCACTTTCGCTTCAATACCGGTTTCGCTTTCCTGTGTCTTGCTAAAGGCCAAAGTTGCTACTACGACCAGTGTACCTCAAGAATAGCCCGTGAACAGGCTCTCCGTTGAGACATAGGAAGCGAACGGAGGGGGAGATGGAGGAAAAGGAAAAGCTATAGTGAGGAAGGGGAGGGAATCCGCACTTGGTTCACTAATTTTGCTTCCACCCTATACCCCACTGTTCAGAGCAGGGCTACTCTAAGAGACGCCATATGGGCGGATATAATTGAAGAAAAACTTAAACGTCTTATTAATGTATCATGTTTTTCTTTTCTTTCTGTTTTCTTGCTTAATTTTTTTAGAACAGAAGATGAACTAGCGGATTGAACATGACTGATGAATTTCCGAAAATGCTTCACGAACCCTTATACACCGTTTATATTATCGTTTTGTTTGCTAGAGGGACGTTGATGTTGGCGTGTGATTCACATATTAACTTAAGCCAGGGGAACAACAGGTTTGTTGCATAATGATTTTATTTATCTCAGTTAAACTTTTCTTAAGGGGATTCAGCTAGTCTTAAGGGTTCAGTATCAGGGGTTTTTCCTTACTCAAACCTCTCCTTATGGAGCTGGCGATGTATACTTAGTCTAGATGGGACTCCCTTATTTAAGCTACAAGGTGGCCCAAACGATACAGTTTTCGAGATTTTTCGGTCCTAAATAGAAAGATTGTAACCCATTTCGGTCTGTCATAGGCTTTGTTTTACCGGTAAAACAAAGGTATAGATCTTTGCTGTCTTGGACTGAAAAAGGAAGAAAAGATTTCAGAGAATAGCTCTGAAATATTAGGTCTGATAAATAAATGATTAATAGAACAGCAAACCGATCCGTATGGCCAAACACAGACAGATACAGAGGAAATAAAAAATACCTATGTGTAATATATATTGCTCCCAATGTTTTGCTATGATCCTGCACCACGGTCATTGGTTTGTTGTCATAGTTGCTCAGTATTCAGAGAAATAACGATGTATTTTAATCTAAAAATACATCGAGCTCGAGATTCGAGGGCTCGGGCCCTTTTACACCATCCAAACTTTCGAGGAATTAACGTGCCTTAGATCTGTTTTCGAGTGTTGCCTCTCACGTGAAGCTATCCAGCAGTTCCTTCGCTCCTTGTACACAATAGTTCTTTCAATGTTTTTAAAGATCGGATTTGCCTGTTGTGAGCTCACCATCGTCGTTATTATCATTTATTTAATTACCCATTCACATTTACTAAAAATAAAAGCTACTGTAAAAGCCTAGATAAGTTAAACATCTAACAATGTGATTCAAACTACTAAAGATATAAACAGAAAAACCCCAAAAACAAACAAACAATTAAGTACAGATTAGGAACTCGGGCGGTTTGGGGAGAGAGGTTTAAACGGTAAGGTTAAAGTGACAAGTCTTCATAAAATATTAATTTCCCACCTTGGCGTACTGAATAATAAATGCAGTGGCCAAGAGAATTGGTGCTCAGAACCGAAGCAGGTTGTTTATTCACGACCTCGAAAGCAACACAGTTATGGTGTTAACATTGTTCTTCACCATTTTGTCGTTTGCGTTCATATTTTTCCATGGTGCAAAAGCTTCGTGCGATCACATCGTTCACAGGTAAATAATTCAATACTAAACCAAGTAGGCTTGTAATTTTGTAACATACGACGCTGGCTAAGAGGCATTAAAATTAAGACTAATTAATGAGACAGCAATTTTGAGCAAAGTTGGGTCCCCTGTTCATAGGAAAACTTTAACTTCCATTTGGAAACACTCATCAAGTGAAAGTTCGTAAGCGGCAGTTTCTTGTGGCGCTGTTTATTATGCTGTACAAGGTGGTTCTAACTTTTGAGCCTATTGGCGAAAGCCGGTGTGACTATTCAAATGAAAGTTACAGATATTGAACAGTACTTTCGTGTGCTACTGTTTGTTATGCTTTTACAGGTTGCTTCTCACTTTTAAGCCTGTAAATGAGATCTTTGCATCGAGTGTGAAAACGCGATTGAAACACTGGGGGTTAAATTAAATTAAATCAGTGCTCTCCTTAATGGTACTCTCGTTTATTAAGCTACAAGGTGGGTTCTTATCAAAGTGTGTCCATTTTAATGAAAGCATTTGAGTTAAGTTCTTCTCAAACAGTGTGCTGTTTCTTGTTCTATATTTTGGGAATTAAATTAGAGATTTTTTGCGCTTTTGAATTTAGGTTTTATTGATACTAACCGGGGTACATGTTAGCCTGGTTTTACTAGTGCGCAAACATAAAAAGTTACGAAGCGACGCCAGCCCAAGCAAATTTTGATTATTGTGCTCAGTTACGCTTTTGTCGGTTCCTCACTTTTCTTTGAGGCTGTTTCATTCTTGATTGCATCTCTGGAGTAAAAAATAGGGCTTTTCAAAGCAAATACTTAATACTTTTTTTCCAAAACAACTACAGAGAAAAGACTGAAAGGCACATGTACTTAATCAAGAACATACAACTTGGTTTGAAAGTCGTAAATTTCCGACTCCTAATAAAAGACCTCAATGAATTTATTTCAAATGCTTTTGTTGTCCCGCTTAATTTCGCTAATTCGCACAATGGAATCTTTTTCTTATCATTTATGACGTGGAACTGCTATTGCAGTGAATTACTCATCATCTCAAAACCTCTCAACTCTGCCTGACTTGTTGTTTTTTTTGTTTTTTGTGTGTGCATACTTCGTCATTTTGCCATTCCTCGCTCTGCCAAGAATGTTCTAAAACGCCCACTTAATGAAACACTAAATAATTGATTACTTATTTTGAATAGTTTCGACGGGTTTTTCAGTTTCAATTCCTGTCAGTCTCCTGTTTTACATACCTTCCAGAATTACAATACTTTCTTGATTAATCACCTTGATTGGAAGGTTTTCCTTGTACTCCATATTTTATATTTAAAAGTGATGGTACAAGGTAGCGAACGTCTGCTGTAATATAAAGTGACGATCAAATGGACAAATTAGAAAAGCTCATTTAATTATCTAACTAGGTGTCACCTGCAGGTGATTTAATTACCTAGCAAAAAATCTATTTTCCATTTCTTTCTGTTGATGACATTTTAGGATACCACCCTCTCTTTGAATGTTTTAAGATGAACAGACTTCTTATCAATTCGGTGGTAATCTTCCTTAAGTTTTATTGAGTTAATTTGAATCTTAGCTTTGTTAAAAAATGCTAGAGAAATATACAGGTACATTTTGGAGTGTAGAATTTCGAATAAGATAAGACCTAATTTTCCTGTTTTCGAATATAAAATTTGAATGCAAAGCATCGGTTGGAGTCTAGTTCTGCCCTGCTCACAGCATCTCATTTGAATTCTCAATGGACCTTGCCACCATGATGTCCAACCTCATTTCCATTATCTCAGCTTTGTTTGAGTATGCTGTTCACAGGTCGTTTCTCGGAAATAGTAAACACAACAGAATCGTGTCGCAGCATGGCATAACCTTCTGGAAGTATAATAGCGATGCCTTGGACCTTTTTCTTTGGGTCAACCTAACCAGTTATCACGAGAAAATTTTTTAACATTCAAGGTGAAAGAATCGAATGCCTCAAAGTCTTCGGTTTATTCTGCATGATGCCATCATCATCATCATCATCATCATCATCGTCATCATCATCACCACAATCAAGCGAACTGGCGAGGCAAAAACCACTTTTGACTTTAATGAAATCATACGCTTAACTAAATTCATTTCTCAGAAGTGCAAAACATTTACGATAAATTTTGGCGGGGTCAACAGGATCAAACGTAAATTGAAATAAAACAGTGGACCATTACAAACAGAAACAAGGTGGATCCAAAATCCACCAATCACAGGCTAGGACGTACAGTCAAAGTCAAACCCCCACCGTGGTACAGGGGGGAGGGGAGGTTGATAGAACTCCTCCCTTGGGTGTTTGCTGTGTGACAATATTTGCGAAAGATTTTACCTTTAGTAGACAGCCTGTGATGTACTCTACAGGATAGGTATACATTTTCGGTAGTAACGCTGCTGAGTGTCTGTGACGTCATCCAAGATGGCTGCCATCTTGGCTGCCATCTTGGCTGCCATCTTGGATTTTGGCCAAAATTAGAAATTTTCAAAAAACGGCCGAAATTGAAAATTTTGATTCTAGAATGTAGAACATGACACAAGTAAACACTTTTCTACGTTTTGTCAACGTTTTGGGCTCTTTTCACCCCAAAAAGGTGAAAAATACGCATTTTAATTCAAAAATGACGTGACCACCCGCTACTTATAACGTCATATCTCGTAACAATAGCAACCGATTCTCGCCAAACTTGTATCAAAATGTGTATAAGGGATATGTGTACAGCTACTGAAAACAAAACAGCAGGTGCAGATGAAAAATCGTCCCGTTAAAATTGAAGAAAAACCCTATGGGATCCCCCCCTTTCCCTTGTACGTCAGACGGTTAAACTTTTGATTGACGGCAGTGCGGAACACAACCGTTGATCGTTCATTTGGTTTCCTTGAACTTCAGAGCTTTGCTCGTTCTGCAGAGTTTACCATAATATGAAAGCGATTTTCATCTACTCGTCTAGTCCTTAACAACAATCGTAAATTTGTATAGTACGACATCCTGCATCGTACCCTGGGTACCAGAGGTTCTCTCGCAGCACGCTCGCTTGGCGAGAAGACTTGTAAGAAACATGAGAGGTGTGAAGTATGACCGCGAGAAAGCCTCTGGCACCCAGGGTATCTGCATCGCGGTCTTGCAGCAGTAGTCGCACAAGCCACCGGCTAAAAATCATTACTGACAATTTACTTCAGGTCAGCGTGTGTACTGTCGATTCACCCGATTTCACCGTCATTGCTTATGGAAAAGCGAGTTTGAAAACTTCAAGACTTGAAAGAACATAAAACAGAAAAAAATAAGACGTACTGTCAAACATTAATTTCCCCACGCCTTCAGCTCATTTGTTGTTTTGAGTTAGTTTATTTGAGCTATTTTTGGATTTTGGTTGGCTAATATGCTACACGAAAGTATATCCAAATTAACAAAAATAGTCACACTTTTGCGGGCTGTACTATAACAAACCGAGGTAGAGAAATCTAGACTGCATATATCATTGATAGTTGAGAAATAAATGAAACTAACTAGAATTATTTTCTGATGCAATTTGTTTTACCAGCGATGAGGATCATATGCTAGAAATGGATACCATTCCTCCAGTGAATGAACTTCCAAATGCTTCACGCATTTTGAAGGACCTTTTCCAAAACTACGACAAAAGGCTACGGCCAGGACACGGAGGTACCACAAGTTTTGCTATTAACTTTGTAATTTGGGTTTGGGAGCAGCGAAATAGATCTCGCAACGCTTTTCATCATCCCTTTCATCGTCGTCATCGTTGTTCAAAAAGACCATGCAATTTAAAGAGAGCCAGAGACTTTTTCACTGTTGAATACTCGGTTGTTATCATGATGAAATTATGTGTTAGATCGTTTAGTTAAATGGTATATACTTTAAATTAGCATTTTTCAATTAGTTGAATTTTAATTCAAGGTCTTAAGCCGGTGCCTTCTTTTGTTACTGGGCATACGTTCTGCGCATCCCAGGATATTCGGGTTCCTTAAGGAACTCGCCCACTAATACAACAATATTTTTGCGCGGTTTACGACTACGTGAAAAAAGTAGATCTTAGCAAGGGCTATCAGAATCCAGAAAGAAAGTTGGTGGTAACCGCGCATTTTTTAGAGATAATTGAGCTTAAATTTGGAAAGAAATTGCATACATTCTTTGTATTTTAACGCTTTTTTGGAGTTATCGTTGCTAAATTATCTCTGAAAAATGCGTGGTTACCCACATTTTTCTTTTTGGATTCCAATAACCCTTGCCAAGATCTACTTTTTCCCTTTAGTCATAACGTTTGCAAAAAACATCAGTATTAGGAGGCACCGTCCTTAATTCAGGTCTTTTTTCAGTACTGCAAGAAGGTGGAATAAACGTCGATACTTATACTTCTATTTGTCCTTTAACACCCAGGGAAACAATTGTACAACACCTCCTCAACAGGAGGTGTGGTCTTTTGTGGTTATATTGTCTCACCTTTCAATTAAATGTTTCGTCGTGTTGTTACCTTAGACACTTAAGGTGGCTCGCGGCTATTTATTAGCGCGGAGGCTTCATTATTTAAATCGAATTTTCGGCAAGTAAGCTTTAACCGATTTCAGAGATTTTTGGTATTCTAAACAAAAACTGTTAGATTTTAACAAAGCTTTAGTTTTAGGGCAAACAAGTTCAAAGATTGAGAGATACAAGCGCTATGTGAAGACCAGCCTTTTCAGAGAAACGCGAATATTTCCATCAAACGATAGATTTTTTTCTAATGATGCTCAATAAGTTGATCTAAGACTTCAAGGTTTGCTGTGAGCAAGTTTCTACAAAATCGGCTGGGTAGATATTTCTGCAGGGTTGACTATTAAATTTTGGCTTAGAGACATCATGTTTGTGTAATTGCCTCAGCTGTTGCAAGAACATTAACGTAATGCTGGGTGAGCAAATATTTTTTGACAGCTTGATACCACCTAAAACGTTGCTGAGAAATCGGAAAAGATCGGAAACTCCCAGTAAAATCTGCAAGCAAATGAAGAACAGCATGTTTATAGTGCGTAACTTGTGAATCTAAAAATATTCAAGTTAATATTCGACTTCTGAAAAAACTACCGACTTGTTTTCCCTTAGTTCTAAGAACAGGAGGGCATTTTGCGTGAGCATGCGTGTGACCGCTGTACAAAAAGTGTGTGATCGCGGGAATAAGAATGGCGCGGGAGATTCAAAATGTATTTTTCGTACTCTTTATCCTCTTGAGTTTTTATATAGAAGTTAATTTTCACTAAAGAAAAATATGTTGTGTGTAGCAAGGACGTTAAAGGACAGGGTGGACGTCCCGTTAGGTGGCTATCATGCAGATTTTGAGGCTTGCTTTGGGATCGATGTTACAGCTGGTGGAAAAAAATATAGAACATATAACAAAAAACTTTAAAAAACTGACACCTGCTCGTGCGGAGCATTAGTCTGATGATCGCTTAGTGCGTGAAACTCGAGTTACAACTTTCCGTCTGTACATTAGAACATATAACATATCTTATTATTATTCTCATTTTTATTCATGTACAGCTTGTCGGAAAATTTGCCCAATAAAAGAGACGTTTTACGGTAGTCAGCGAACTCGAAAGACACAGACTTGCGGTGCACGAATACTGTGAAAGTGATTCAAATAAGAACAATGAGGCAGATGACCGACGTATACTTCGTTGATTTTATTGAGCTCACGCTGAAAAGTAAGGATGACTTTTCAATTCTGCTGCATTTGATATCATTTTGAGTACAAATCTGGCCGAGTACCGCGATTTCTGATATTTCAGCCTGGAGACTGGCCAGCACAGTTATACAGTCGGCAGATTCTCTATGAAACACTGCAA
>Ga0126336_10002893_pt1 | contig 10006 bp, 8 predicted proteins | sample SidCmetagenome_FD_92530 | JGI IMG/M metagenome (GOLD analysis project Ga0126336, IMG submission 92530) | Coral microbial communities from El Islote,Puerto Morelos, Mexico - Siderastrea C C metagenome | ecosystem: Host-associated > Invertebrates > Cnidaria > Coral | place: El Islote,Puerto...
ATAATAATAATAATAATAATAATAATAATAATAATAATAATAAAGACTTTATTTAATGAGGGTTACAAAATTTACTGGTTGCCCAGTAGTTTACAATTTGGCCCTCCCTAATTTTACATAACACGATTAAAAGCAGATTGAACCTAATTAACTACAATATTCTAATGACTAATTAATAAAAATTTGAACTTTGTGCTAATAAGATCTAAAAAAGGCTGCTAATCTCAAAGTGTTCTAATGTAAAAAACAACTAGGAGAACTAAATGAAGCTGTGCAAAAGGAAGATTGGAAACAAAAGGCAAATAAATGATTAAGAAACAAAAGAACATTTACCTCAAACAGTCTGACAATCACAAGTATCTGAAAGTACAAGAAAAATGTGCATGGTGCAGAGGTATCCTCCAAACACATGAAAAAACATGAGAAGCTATAAAGAGTTACAGACAGATTGGGTTACAAAGTTAGTTGTAATAGGATACGCAATTCGCAACCTCGATTCTACATAAAAATTCTAATTGTTTTACGAGCGATACAATTTTTTCAAGCCCTGTAGGAACTGCATACAGTTACTAAAATGCATGTTGACATAATGATTGTTTATTACTATCAAATACAATGTAAGGGTTTTATCATTCAATTGCTCCAGCGACCTCTAATCCCTGTAAGTTGTAATATAGCTTGTTATTTCTTTAAATTGCTGAAGCAGGGATGTTGCAAATACCATATGCATTAGCATGACAGTTTGCTGTTTCATTCTCATTTTCTTTAGGATAAAATGATTTAACAGTCCAGTTGCTCTCCAGTAGAGTGATAAACTGATGATGTCACAAGAGCATTATTTTAGAAATTTTTGACAGTTTGAGTAATGGTCTTATATGAAATATAAAAATGCTAACCTTTGATTTTCCTGAGTGATGCAGATGCCATCATTATTTCTTTCAATTTTGATATAACATGAATATCCTTTGTATCTGCTTTAGATTTGGAAAAGAAAGTGGTTTGTTTTAAGAAGGAAATCTCCTCGTGGACAAGCTCGTTTGGAGTACTACCTCACAGAGAAAGCCTGTTCAGAAGGGAAACATCGCACCAGCATATCACTGGAGGATTTAACGTCTGTTTCAAAAGCACACTCAAGAACTCATGATTATAGCTTTTTATTAGAAGGAATAGAAATCAAACTTTTTTTAAGTGCTGATACTGAGAAAGAGACTCTTGAATGGATTCAACTTATTAAAGAACTTGTCCTTCCTGAACCAAAATTATACCCATCAGTACAGGCTGGAGATATTTATGGTAAGTTCATACATGTATTAAATGTCTTTTGAGGGTAATGGGTGAGATTGCTGCTTTGCATGATGCTGGACTTTGGACTCCTATTCCAGAAATCCAGTGCACTAAGCATGCATGTATATTTCACCAGAAGAAATTTTGGGCCTGAGGATTTTTTCTTTGCAATGACATGTAAGTTCCTATTGGGTGGCAGTGGTTTTAAAGAGCAAGTTACATTGATAATAGGGGCGATGTAGCAGCTGTCGTAAGGTCTTCCACGATTAGTCCGCTAAACAATAAAACAAACAAAAGAAACAAAGAACGAGGCGTAAAAACAATAGAGCTGCTACATATAGTGGTCCAATGAAAATACAAGCTTTTGAGAGGTGCTACACTACCGAATAATAGCAATGTTGATTCTGAAGTTTGTGAGTGGTTAAGTGAAACAACCTTGAGTGATTGATGGCCTATGTTACTACCATTTTCGTTCAACCCTGAAGCGTGACGATTTTTTCGCGTATGTTTACTTTTCAAACGTGACAGTTTCCCAGACATCAGTCTCGTTTGGCCCAATGAAAATGCGTTGTTTTGGGTGGGAAACGAACAACGTTTGTCAAACGACAGTTGCATGTTTTGTTCAAGTGGCTGGCAGGTTTTCAAGTTTTCGATTGTACTTGGTCAATCGAAGCGCCTTTGCTGATGTTGGTTTAGCTATGTGTGGAACCTCCAGCAGAAGTCGACTCTTGAAGCTGTGGAAGTCCAAATTTAACAACTCCTCCTCTGCTGTTATGAAGAACGGCGTGGTTCTTTTAGCAGAATAATAGTCATAAACTACTTTTATCTGTACGGAAGCCATCTGTGTTATTCTCGATAAAATCTGAAAACCTAAAACTTGCCAGTCGATCAAGAGATTATATGAGGAAAAGTACGATCGAAAACTTGAAAACCTGCCAGCCACATGAACAAAACATGCAACTGTCGTTTGACAAACGTTGTTCGTTTCGCACCCAAAACAGCGCATTTTCATTGGGCCAGACGAGACTGATGTCTGGGAAACTGTATGTTTGAAAAGTAAACATACGCGAAAAAATCGTCACGCTTCAGGTTTGAACGAAAATGGTAGTAAAAGCTTTCCATAAGTTTCCTTGTAGGTTAAAGTTGTAAGGGTTTCATGTGGTAATTATATCACTAAGCTGAACATCTATCAATTTTCTCTTTGTGAACACATTACGCTCTTTCACGTTACTTATGATAAGTTCCTGCTTTACTGTATGCCACTTATGAACCTAGTTGACCCTTTAAGCCCCAAGAATGACAAGCATCTAATTTCTCCTAACAATATCACTAGTTGATCAAATATACAGGTTATGAGAAATAAAAGAAATGATCACCAGACATGAAATGTCTTGATGTTTAAAATCAAATTCTCCCAACTACTAACATAAGAAATATACAGAGAACAGTCAGGAGAATATGCATGTGGATATTGGGGGCTTAAAGGGTCAAATGACCTAGTTTGCCTACTACCCCACCAGCTTAGTTGACAGGGTTTTGTGGCAGCTCACATTCCACAGGTCACAAGTACTGAGGTCACTCGCTGCTGATGCATCTATATTAAAACATGGATAATGACTCCTGTCATTTGCTAGGTGATCTTTTACCCAAATGTAGGGCAACGCCCAGACACTGTCCAGTTTGTTACCCCGCCGTCAGGACGAGGTCTAGCAATACCCATTTTTTTCCGTTTTTTTTTTTGGGGGTGGTCTCTTGCCCCAGACCTCCGGTTTTTGCTCGGCCAAAGAAATACTCGTCATGTCTTTCGCTACACAGCCAAGGGCTTTTATCTTGAGTGACCGTAACATATTTTACACTCGCCCCCCCAGGGGGGGGGGGGACAACAGTGGGGTCTAATGCCCCTGGGACTTTTCTTGTTTAGTCATTGGTAGCGCAGTGCCTTGTAGTTGTGACCTGTGGAATATGACACGTAAAAAAAAGCCTGCCAGCTCTTTAGTTCCACCCTGATGGGAGATTTTTCTTGATAGTTTCGTGCTTGGGACTAACTAATAGTAAAGTTTATGCAAGAATAGTTTGCAAGTCAGTAATTGCCAATTATGCCATCTCTTTTTTTTACAGGGCTTTATGAAGTTAATGTAATTCCTACAGAGGATTCAGAAAGACTTGAACTTACTGGAAACTATCTTATGACAGTTCGCAAAGAATATTTATGCCTTCATAGTGCAAAAACAGGAGAAAGAGTGTTAGAATGGGAGTTAGAACATCTTCCAAGATTTCGACTACAGAGACTTTCTCACCTTCAGGACTTAGACAAAGTGTTGACATTTCAGGCGGCAAGGTAAGAATTTGCATAGTGTTAGTTTCTGATTTAAGTGAGGGAGGATGAAGTTTAAGCTTTGAAAGGAAGGAATTGATGCTTTTCCTTTGGATGGCCACTTTTAAGAAAAAAATCGTTGACATTTTACCAAGGCCAACGAGTTCAGATAGTTAAAGCCCAATTTTGAAGAACTTAAGGACGGTGCCTCCTTTTGTTACTGCGCATACGTTCTGCGCATCTCAGGATATTAGAGTTTCTTAAGGAATTTGCCCACCAATACAACAATATTTTTGTGCGGTTTATGACTGTGGAAAAAGCAGATCTTAGCAAGGGCTATCAGAATCCAAAAAGAAAATTGGGGGTAACCACGCATTTTTCAGGGATAATTGAGCTTAAATTTGAAAAGAAATTGCCATGTATTCTTTGTATTTAATTTTAACGCTTTTTTAGAATTATGGCTCCTTAATTATCTCGCATTTTTCTTTTTGGATTCCGATAACCCTTGCTAAGATCTACTTTTTCCCCATAGCCATAACCTATGCAAAAATACATCTGTATTAGGAGGCATCGTCCTTAACTTTTGTCTGTTGAGATAAGTTCTACAAAATGAGGCATACTGAGAGACCTCATTTGCCAGTTTTGACAATTAGTAAAGTCCTTAGCTTTTTAAGTCTGCAGATAAAATTCTAAAGCATGAGTATTCAAATGCCAGCTGCAGGGGTATTGAGCAATACTCTACTGTCTTACTGTTTATTGTGCTGAACAAGATGGTTTTGTCAACTTTTACGTCTGTGGGTTAAATCCCAAAGTGTGACCATTCAAATGAAAGCTACTGTGCTGTACTTTCTTGTGGTGCTGTTTATTGTGCTGTACAAGATGGTTCCAACTTTTGAGACTGTGGATGAAATCATGAAGTGTGAGCTTTCAAGTGAAAAATACTGAGCAGTACTTAGATGTAGTGCCCTTTTGTGATTCAGTAGTAGACTGCGAGTAGTCTTTAATTTTGGCGATGGCGATTGTGGGGCGGGCAAAATACACATGCACGCGCGCGAAATTTCGAGGCGACGCAACGCGAAGGGAGCGCCGAAAATCGCCATCGCCAAAATTAGACTACTCGCAGTCTAATTCAGTAGTGATCTTCAAATCATCAGATTACGCAAAAGGAAACGAGTACAACTTTGGAATTTAGATCCTTCCCTCTTTTTTCTTACAGCTGGTCAAGCTCAATTCTTGAAGTGCAACCTGATTCACACGTTTTGCTTTCTTTTTTTCAGGGGTTGCAAAACTGGTGAAGGGGATTTTCAGTTCCTCACCCAACAAGGGAGGGAAATTATGGAATGTGTGAAACTTCAAACTCAAAAACTAGCGGGTATACGGCACCTCCAACACGAAAGGCACAGGAGAACCTCTTTAGACTCTGTACCGTGCACAAGATCATCGGAGAACGAGACTGTTGACAGTTTAACTAGTACCTCGTTCTCATGATAGTCACTTCAATGAGGGTGGGCCCACACGAGGCCAAGAACGCATCAGTGACTTGGTTTTGGGCTAGATTCAAACTCTGCTATGGCCTGTATGCAAAATTTGAGCAGTTCTAGTCAATATCAAGACCAGCCTACCCTTATTTGTTTACGCGCGAAAAATTGACTTGCTTCGGCTTGTCTCTAATGGAGTATAGAACGCTGCTGTCTATTGAGCTTCTAAGCATACTACGATAATTGATATCCGCCTTTTCAGTGTGGCAGTCGAAAACTTCGAACCATTTGTGTCGACAGCACAAGCAAAAAATGTGTCTACGAAATGACAGTTTCCTCAATCTTGATGGCAAGTCTTCGTTGTGGACAAGCATGCAGCTATCTGCTTAAAGGCTCAAGCCCTTTGAGGATTTTAAGAGCAAGTTTTGTGCGGGCCAATTTAATTCAGGGTAGCAGGGCGTTTATTTTTTATTTTTTTTCATTCTTTTTGAGTTCCACACATGGCGCGAGGTTTCCTTTTGAGGCTGTTTCGTGCAGGGCCAGTTATCTGATCAGAATCTGACATTTCAGCAATAAAGTGCAGGGTTAGACGGAAATTAAATGTTGCAAGGCTGTTGCTGTTGCCTAGAAAAAATTCCAGTGAAGAACCCTGATCAGATCAGTTACAACAAGTAGCCCATGTTAGCTCCTTAGCTATCCTTTGGTGCTTGGTCTTGTGATGACATGAAAAATCAAAGTTTTGAGAAAAGCAAATAAATGACACAAAATAGTACAATTAAAGGTTGTTCTTTTTTCTGACTGAATGTCACATGCTCTCTGCTCAAATGCATGTGTAATGTGGTGTGGTTAAAATGGTTTCTCTTGAGTTGTTCTACGTGTGATGAAATACCTAACGAAGCATGTGGTGTTGCAGAGCAAAGTCAATTAGGAACACGATTCAATCAAATTGCTTCTTTCAATTAATTCCCCCACCCTCTTTCCATTCTGTCATCTGTAAAACCGGAGGCTTATTGGTACGTTCAATTTTTTAGTTCCACGATCCCTTCCATCCTGTTCTTAATTATTTGATCTACTTTCCTATATTAGATTGACCATCCAATCAAAATCAGAGATAATCTTCTAGGGTACAACTCAAAGCCTCAAGTAAACTTTTAAGTTGGTTAAAAATGCCGTATTTGGGCCTGGTTGCATGTCACCATCGTAAGATAAGTGAAAGTCATATACACAACGGAATTGTGGCTACTAGAGGCTAGGACGTCGCTTTCGACGTTGGGAGCCCTGCTTTCGATTAGGAGATACCTTGGAGGGTTGGTAGTATGAGGCGTAGTCGGATGTCGTGTTGTTTCCTTTGACAAAAAAACTGTACCCCACATTGTTGATCTCTACCCGGGTGTGTAAATGGATACCAGCTAAATATCCAAGCAGAAAAGCTGGATTGGGGGTGGGGGTAACCCTTCAATGGACAAGCATCCCATCCAGGGAGGATTAGTGATGCTCTTGGTCGCTAAACAGGATTTACGCGCCAGCTTGATGACCACCTTGGTAAAATGCTTTCCCGTAAGCCGATGAACGTGTGTAAGAAACAAAAGAGCGCAGGAAAATCCTCTAGCACGTAGGGAACAGTTAATTGTGTGCAAACTCCACTTGTTCTATCAGTAGCATGTGAACAGGCTCCGGCAGGGAATAGGCCGCGAGCAGAGCGAGGGAAGACTGAGGAGAGAGAGATACGGTTCCCCTTCTTTCCTCACCCCCTCCCCGTAATTTCGCTCGTTCTCGCCCTTTGTTTTCTTCGCCCTTTCCCTAACCTGCGATCAGGCTATATTTCGTTTCGCTCGGTGAAACATTCAGGCGGGAAGGGCGAAACTTGCCCCGACTAGAGAGCCTCACAGGCTAGTTTTACTGGGAGGTATCCTCGAAATCCAGTTTTTGAGGTCAGATTAATTACACTTGCTCGTCATACTGTATAAAAGTTCGTCTACGTGAAAAACAGAGCGTTTATACAAGCGGTCTTAAAACCGAAACCAAGGCAATCGCATGTCTGGCTAAAAGCAACAAACGTGATATTCTAATGAGATGAAGCGATCAGTCTTTCATTCAGAAGTGCAACGGGTGACAAGCGCGGCAATGTAAAACTTGTTTGGTTTATTTACTCCTGATAACTCTAAAAAATGAAAAGTGTGTTCGTTTTGGTTGGTTAGCGGCCTTGACCCCAGGCTTTTACGTATCTGTCAAGTGAAATGCCACATGCATTTGAACGCCACAGACAGTGGGGGGCTTGGAGCCGAGCGCATGCAATGTTTCCGACAAGTCCCACAGGCTGCAGACCACTCCACATAGATTCGCCATGCTGAATTTATCAAAAATATGAAGTTTATTTAACATTTGAATCAAACTCTAGGAAATACCAAGATATTGATAAAAAATAGTATGTGTGACTGAGAGCCGTGGTGCGTTGAGGACTTTATTTTTCAGAAGGAATTCTTGTGTTAAGCTGTAAAAAGTGTGTTATATATTCACGCGACTGACGATCTTGGTGCAACCATAGTTAGTAGAGGGTGGTGCAACCACACAGTACTAGATCTGGATAAAGCGACGATGAGCCCAGATCGATAAATCGATTGTCCGACAATTTCGACCAAATTTACGTAGATATAGCGCCGTTGATAACCACCGAAATCCAGTTCAAAGATTTGCATGGCCATTATATAAGCCAAAGTGGATCAGAGGTGAACGCAAATTATTTGGATTGTAAAATTTGCGCTCTTGACCTTGTTCTTTCACGGCCCACGTGTACACCACCATGGAGGGCGCATATATACTAATCATTATTATGAAGAACTATATAAGCTAAGCTCTGGAAAGAGTCTATCTCTATATCAACCTCGCAATCTCTGAATTTGTTGATGTTGTACACGTATGCAAACAGATTTTTTCTGATATTTTAATTTGATACTGTAGCGTGATCGAGTCAAAGAGAGTGTTGTCGCCGTTAGCAAATATAAGATAAGCGAGTATGGGCATATATCGTACACGACGGGTCTACGGCATATGCCAATACACGAAAAAATGCGTGCGAGTGAGGTTTAGCATAGGGGATACTGGATAAAAATGCCACTGCGGGATGCGGGATGCTCTGGGATGTCGCGATTGTTACATCTAGCATGATTATTTTTAATGAATGGCATATAAACAATGACACGTGACAAAGCGACCAAAATGGGTGGGGGGGAAGGGAATTTGCAGAAAAACGCCCAGCTTGAAGAGTCAGACTGATTGAGAGACAGCCTCGTTCCCAGTCGTCCTCGGCACGTAATCAAATGTGACGTCACCCGGCGAGCTCGGCGGGAAAATTCGCCTAGGATCCAAGCCTCCCTCGGTCACTCGATAGCGCATAAAGGCCTGGAAACGAGGCTGATCGAGAGAGTATTGAACTGAAGATTTGCACCCGAGGGGTAAAAGTACAGCACACGGGAACCACATGAAAGGAGTCTTCGCGAAACACTGAGAGCTTTGTCACATGAGTTGAAGTACAATGACTTGACTTAAAATGTTAAATACAGAGCTCATTAACCGCAGTTTAATCGCTTAAACTTTTTAAAAAACGGATCCATGTGGCTGAACGCTACATTAATTCCGTGTAATGTAGCATCCGTCGCTGTACTACATCTAGCAACAATGTTAAGTTCCGTATAGATCTTATTCTCGATTATTCAAACGACTCGAGGAAATACGAAAAAGCTACGATTTTTACTCCGTCTGAAATGTGTGAAAGAGAAACGTTTAATACATTAAGGCATTATTTTCAGAAACTCTGCGAGAAGATCGTTTTTCATTCCTTCGAAACAACAGCAGTCAGTAACCAAAATATTACGACCTCGAAAGAAGAGGAAAGATAAGCCTCGATGAAACGATTTTCGGACAACTTAAACTAAATTAACATGGATATAGAGCCGTTGATCATGATATATTCAGTCCGAACATATGCATGGCCTGCATGGCCATTCCAAATAAACCAAAGTAAACAAAGTAGATCCCTAGTGAACACAAAATCTGTGCACTTTCTTATATTTCTTGAGCTACTTGTAGCTGTCCTTTCACGGCCCCGACATGTACGCCAGTATGGCGGACATATACTAATCATTTTTATAAAGAACCTCGAAGCTAAACTTTGGAATAAGTGGTTTCTTCACCAACTTCACACAATCTCTGAATTTGTTGATGCTGCGATATGTTTCAGTGGCGGATCTAGGATTTTTGAAAGGGGTGTGGCTGACCTGACAGAACGATATCGGAACAATCTAAGACAAACTCGCCTCAGTGATAGCTCTGTTCCCTTTCATAATTTCAAGCTTAAAGTACCCCAAAGAGGGGGGGTGGCTAGCCACCCAAACCCCCCCCCCGTTTGCAAAAAAGTTTTGCGATGTTACTACAAAACGGCCAATTGATAAGCGATTTCGACTCAAAGAGATTGTTGTGGCCGGTATTATGTTGCATTGCCATTGGCACTGGTGGTTAATAGTGTCTCTGAAACTTTTATAGTGCATTGAAAACAACAATTTAAAAATAATGATAATAAACGTCTCTTTTTTGTACATCAATAAACAATAAACGACGTTTCGGGCAGTTTCACTGTCTTTCTTCAGGTTGTTAAAAGCCGCCATATTCAGCATTTAACCATGTGAAAATGTGACCTAGTCTGCAAAAACACACACAAAATTTGGGATGATTAGTTCAACCTCTCGCAAGCGGGATACGGGATAAAAATACCATTACGGGAAGCGTGATGTTCCTCCCTCCTCCCCGTAATTAAATTTGTAGACGATTCCTTGCCTGGCGTCCTCGACGCTGATGCCTTTGAAGAAGGTAAGCCCCAAGCTTATTACTGAAATCTCAACTTTTCCCATCTTTGAATGTGCTTTCACAGGAACAA
>Ga0126336_10002894_pt1 | contig 10005 bp, 7 predicted proteins | sample SidCmetagenome_FD_92530 | JGI IMG/M metagenome (GOLD analysis project Ga0126336, IMG submission 92530) | Coral microbial communities from El Islote,Puerto Morelos, Mexico - Siderastrea C C metagenome | ecosystem: Host-associated > Invertebrates > Cnidaria > Coral | place: El Islote,Puerto...
TGATGTCACTGATTACTCATTGATTACCTACTGATTACTCATTGGTTAATCATTTTCTATGATCCAGCACAACTACTACGAATTTCCCGCCCTCTTGTACTAATACCTTTCCGTTGAGTGAATTGATGTTTCTTTGTTTAAACGACGTTCTTTTTCTTATAAATCCTTGTTCTACGCTTGAATACTGGAATGATTGCGATGAAAGTCGAATTGTAAAGCAATAAAGGCGGCGCTGTTATAATACACTTCCTAAGCCGCACATGTGGACTACAATCTTTTTCATACTTCTCAGCAAAACAGTGGAACTCTCTTCCAGACTCTTTCAGAACTTGCAATTGTTTAGATTTTAAGAGGAAGATTTTCAGTTATACTTCTTTTAATTAATAAGGTATTTTAAGGACTTTGCATTTTCTCTCTTTGGTAAACATATTTTCTTTACTCATTCATTTGTTATTGTCATTATTTTTTCTTTATCTTGAAGACATAAGCATCAGTGCTACTCTTAAGTTCGAGGGTAAATAAAGTTTATGTATGTATGTATGTACGTATGTGTGTATCTATGTCTGTCTGTATGTATGTATGTATGTATGTATGTATGTATGTATGTATGTATGTATGTATGTATAATAGTAGGTGAGTCTGACTCGTCTAAGAAGAAAAACCATTTGACGGAAATCCTTTACTGTGAATTCAAGAGGTTTTCTGTCAATGACGACGTTTTTGCTTGACTTTCCTGTCTAACCGATGGGTAAATGCACGGAAACTTTTAGGACGCAACGTCCAGACTCAGACTTATGTGTACTCTCCCCAATTACATTTTATTCGTGATTGTCCGATATTTTCATTTTAAGTTTTAGCTTTAAAGAATCCAAGTACTCCTAAGACGGGATACTTGAATAATTTTCAAAACTGAACCACGTTGACACTAGACCCTAAGGCAAGGTTTGGTTCAACAATAAATGCCAAAGAGAGGGATCAAAGCCTCAGTGGCCTGTTGATTAGTCATCGATTACTCATTGATTATCGGCAATAATCAACGACTTATCATCTGTTTACCCATTAATTACTCATCGATTACTCAATGATGTCATTGATGTCATTGATTTCATTGATTTGTTATGCCTGGATGCATGGTACCGTTTTATTTAGTGGCCATGTATAAAATATCTAAGCTTTCATAAGTGTTAATTTCAAACGTTGAACTAATTGAATGCCTTGTCTTAAGATGCAGAAAGTCCCATATACATCCACATTACAAACGATAATGAATCTGGCACTTTCAGACTGATATAGAACAAGTTATTTACAAATAAGTATACACTCTATACCTTGGCTGGAAAATACAAAACAGAAAATACTAAATTTAGACAGGATTAGGAAATACAAAAATTGAGAAACAAACTATAAAGCATAAAAATTATCTAGAGCCTCTTCGCGAGCAGCCAGTGATTTGGTCAAATAATGTCTAACTCAATGTTGATGTACAAAAACTATCTTGTGTTTTCCGCAAAGTAAACCATAAAAGACTCGTTATTACACGAAAATTAACTGTTCTTACATAGATATTGATGAAATACCGGGGTTTTCTTGTTCCTAATATTTTTTTTTCGTCGGGCGAAGTGACTATTTTTATCTTTCACATTTGAGGATGTTGATATCGTCATGGTTACGGACATGTCAGCCAATAATACTAATGCACCCCGTTCACACGCGAGGTCGTGCGGCCGTTGGTGTCATGAAAATTCAATTCCAAAGAAAAAAAAAACAAAAACAAAATCCGAAAAATATGGCTCCAAGATACGAAGACAGTGAAACTACCGGCGACTTTGAAATTGACTTCTTCTCAGGGGAAGAAAAGGAAGAACACCCAAGAAGATTTGTTGATGTCACTGAAAAAGACGTTACAAAGATAATCGAAGGCGAAGAAAATTCAAACACAAAGAGAAAGGCAAGCTACGACTTAAATCTACTTAAAAAGTTCCTGGTTGAAGAGCTCAGCGGAATCAGAGATTTAGAAAAGATACCTCCTACTAAGTTAGACAGCTATCTGAGTCAGTTTGTTTTAGTTGCCAGGGCCAAAACCAGAAAAGACTATGAACTGTCATCTCCTCGCAGGATTTTGTCGAGTATTGAGCGCCATTTATCTCGTGCAAGTTATGGTAAAACTATCTTTAAGGACAGTCAGAATTCAAAACAAAACTAGAGACGAAACAAAAGGAGCTCAAGCGACCTGGTCAACAGACCAAATGCGACAACAGCTGTTACTGACAAGGAGATCCAAATTCTGTATGAGCAAAAGTTGCTGGAATTAAGCTCACCGCAATCTCTGTTGAACTCCGTGCGGCTCAATAACATGATTCACTGGTCTGCGTGGACGTACGTGGGAGAACAAAAAGAGCTTCGATGGGGAGGCGTCGCTCTTAAAACTGACAGCGAAGGACTGAAAGAATATGTCGAGTACTTTGAACGGCAAACAAAAATCAGAAAAGGAGAGGAACCACGGAATCAAAGACCAATGAAGCTGCGAAGTGTACGCCAACTGGCAAAGCTGCCATCTCTGTCGACCGCGACCGCGAGCGGAACTCCCCATTTTTTTTTGCTGGTACTTGGCGATGTGCCGACCGAGTTCGCAGCAGAACCCAATAAAGATGAAGTCCTCGAAGGCGAATTTCGGAACTTGAACTTTCCGCCTTCCACCAAAAAAAAAACTGAGTAATCTTTTGAACTTTTTCTTTCAATTTATTGATATTAGTTTTTTTCTCAAGTTTAAAACTTCGACACTGTCGAACAATCGTTTTGCTAAATAAGCTTGCAAGCTTTTAACCCCGGGGTATCCAATCGATGGAAATCGATGATCGGTAAGGCAACCTATCAATTGATATCAATTGATAAAATAAGTTAATTGATATCGATTGGTATCGGCCAATCGATCACCAATCGATAGTCACATGAAACTCTTTCATCGATTGTCATCGACTGGCAAAAAAGTAGCTCCCAGTTTCGTTAACACGAGGAATGAGTACTCGAATTTAATACCACTTGCCACGGCGGACACGCAGAGAAAGTCTGAGTTGCAAGAGGTTCAACTGTCTGATAAGCGGCTTCGTTAAAGGCTACCACCATTGCCGTTTTGAAGTGAATACTGGCGAGCTGGACTATGTATCCGGAAGGTGAATATTCAAAACGGCGTTACAGTCCAGGGGGAAAAGGAAAATTTACCGTCGTGTGTTCACGTTCTACACAAACATTTTAATTTGGTCATTTCACGTTCTAGTTGTGTACGGAACGACAAAGAAATGTACCAACAGGTATAACGAACGTGCAGAGTCATTGTTTTGTAAATTAGCGCTTTTATTTTGAGACGTTCTCGTTATCCGTCTTCGTCGTGTTTGCTGAAGATCTATAAAGCGACAGAAGAAGAGAGAAAATAGGTCTTATTCTCCTGTTAACGTTCCGCGGAATGAAATAAAATCTGTTGATAATATGTACGTGAAAAGATGTGATATGAAGTGTCTTTTCCGTCGGCTTGTAGGAAAAAAATTCGCAACTAATCGATACCAATCGATATCAATTAAGCTAACGATTGCTATTGAAAATCGATGGCAATCGATAAAAGGTCACAAAGATCTGCTTCATCGATTGGTCATCGATTACCAATATCAATCGATTAACTGACATCGATTAATATCGATTGTCATCGATTATCGATTTTGATCGATTGGATACCCCGGGCTTTTAAAGAAACCTCTTTTCCACAAGCCACGATGGTCATGCTATTTCCGGCCAAGAAAAACGCTGGCCGCTCAAAAGCACCGTGCGATTTCCCGCCAAGAAAAGATGGCATTCTCCTTCTCCCGTCGGGTTGCCTTGGGGCTCCCTCCCCCCCTCCCGCCTCCACCAGAGGCTCTACGGACGGACGGACGTATGCTGACGTCAAAATCAAAATTTGTCGCGATACGGCCAAATTTCTCTACCCATGGTGCTCCACTCTGCGGCCTTCGCTGCAAAGGAGCTCCGCTATCATGAAAGACATGACACAAACGAATTTCTGGCAAAACAAACCACAGTGGTAGAACAACTGCAGGACGGTGAAGTTCCTCCTAATCAGATAATTCAGATAACAGGCCACAAAAAATTACAGTCAGTCGACAATTATAGCTCTCTTCGAGAAAAACAAATGGATAACATTTCACATATCCTTTCTTCGACATCCAAAGCGGTTACGTAATATACCAACGACAAGCAGATTGAACACAAGTTGACAATGCCGCTGGCACCGGTTGAGTACCACATTGCTTCTACGCTGGATGATAATTCCTTCAATGAGAATAGGCTTCAAGCGATGTTTTACGGAAACTACATAACTGGAGGTGTCTTTAATATTAACTTAGCACCCGCAAAAACTTCGGTGGAGAGTCCAGATTGTGGCCCGAAGCGCAGGTATCGGCGACACATTATTGAAAGTGACAGCAAATCTGAATCTCCTTCACGATGTTATTTAATTCATTTCCCTACTTTATCAACATCATTATCTTTGCGTTTCGTTAAACGGATGTCATAGCATTATCGGGTGACTGTTGTATAATTTTTCTTTCATCATCATTGGAGTTGATCATGAATTTGACTTCTGAAAACTTCAGAAAATAACAGTTTCTTGAGAAGCGAACGTACTTCATCTTTGTGTTTCGTTAAAATGGTTATCATATTAATTTAAACATTTTGATTACAGTCCCGACCACTGATTTCGGTGCTTTTGAAATAAACAAAAAACTGAGATGTCTTAGACTTGGATGTTTCATCAATATCCATATAATGAACATAACATTACATGGCTGCTTGGGGATACGAATTTTGTCCTCTCGTGCTGATGGTATCTCTCACTCGTTCGCCGCGCGGTCATGTAATATCCTCTGTAGAACTGAGAACGTTTGTCCACAGGGAAAGTAAGTAAACGAATACGAGGTTTTAAACGTAAGCTTGTTTCAAATAAACCTGTGAAACTTGAGGATGATTTTAATTATTTTGTTCGCACAGCGACTCAATCTGCCGGTATTTGTATCACATTTTTGGCAAAACGACAGCAGACTTCGTTTCCGAACAGAATAAGAAGAAGATTTACCATATCGTGCACCAAAAAATTAAAAAGGAATACTTACAGAGGGTCGGTTTCGTTCCTTTTTTTCTCACCAACGACTGATGCAAACGTTATGTGGTATCAAGCAAGCGAGGATGGGTATCGTTAGGTCGCTATTCAGTAAGGAGCACACCAGTACACTTTCCAATTCCCTGCAAATCAGCAAATCACATTAAATCATACGTCAAGAATAGTGCACAGGATATGTAACTTCTATACATGCCTGAAAATGTCCACTATAAGTATGGAAGACAATGAACCTGCATTCTTAGACTGACGAAGACAATTAATTTAATGTAGAACAGCAATTTATCAGGGCGCTAAACGTTTTACGCACAGGAAAAACAACATATTTCAGTTGAACAGATCTAGCAAAGCTTAATCAGTGCTCAGTTAAGACAACACGATACAAATCGTACAGGAAAAAATGCAGAGTAAGCAGAAAATAAACTAGATTAAATTAAATCCTTAAAATACTCTCGATGTTATCTCATTCTTTGAAAGTAAATTTATTAAATTTATGTGAACTAACACTTTCAATTGCTTTGTATGGGTTCTTTACATGAAATTTAAGTCGCAGAAACTTCTGGGAACAGAATCTCATTCCCCGAATTTGATGAGTTGCTTTTGGCTCAGCAAAAATGCTAGCTGACCTACGTTCGCTCTCTAAGAGACACCAAGAGAACCTTCCTCTCTTGGAGGCACATTTACATGCAGGGGCGTAGCTAGCCATTTTTGGTTTGTAAGCCCGTTCCACTCTTCCATACCTCGCGAGTGTAGTGCACGGGGTAGGGGAGGGGGGAGTCAAGTAGGTCTAAAATTTGTTCAATTCATGCTTTATTACAGCTAAGGGTGGCTTATATATAAGTTAAAGTACTTCGTTATAAAATGTCCTCATGTCATGAATTCTCGGCAACTAAGCGCAATCTAATTTGAAGTGAACTGGACTGAATGCCCAGCTAAATGTCTCAAGCCAAGTCTTACGGGAATCCGAAGTCTAGCATCCCGTTCGTCTTGCTGCAAAACTCACGAACCACGGCCTCTCCGTCAATCGTTATGTCTTTGTACGCGTACATTAGAGGAAGAGCTGAGAGTCGCTCTGTCTTCATGGTTGCCCGTAGATAAGTCTTAACTCTACGCATCGTGCTAAAACAGCGCTCAGGACCCGGGCCGGGGCTCAGGAGTTGCAGTTGACACAGGCATCGTGAGAAGGATCGTGAGGATGGTGTTAACGTTTCCATAAAGAGTTGGATATATGCAGTCGAGGGTGTCAGCCAGAGTTACTGGTCGTTCTCCAGTTGAATGCAGCTACTTTGTTTCCCCCCGCAACATCTTGTTGTCGTACTCTCTCTTGTCGGTCAGATTGTTCTTGTAGCTGCAAACATCTTATTGGACGTACGTTTTGTTGGGAGAAGATACTGGCCTAGGAAGTAGATACTAGATACTGTGATAAGAGCCTGTCATTCATTTCTTGAATTAGATGATCAATAAAAGGGAGGCACACAGCTCTTTACCAGTAGGATTCTGGGTTTGTGGCTGGGACATTCACCCTGTGTTGCTGCCTTCCAGTTGTTCTTGGCATTCTTGGCTCAATGTCAAACTCAGCTGCAACCTGTTCAAACCGACGAGTCGCCTTGCTCAGCTCTCATGATATTTATTACCACTCTCGCTTGCTGGGCTGCCTTGATGGGATCTACACTCTTTCCTTGCTTTCCTTGCAACATAGTTGACAATGTAACTGCATGTGTTGGAAAGGACATGCTCTGCCGCACACAAAGCAATGATAAAATCAAACTTCTTGATAGACCATAAGTAGCCCCTTGCCTTCCATGCTTTCCTTTCTTGAATGTTATTTTTTGTTAATTTACTATCCTTTTACGTTTTCTTTAAAAATCACCCCAAAACTAGTTCTATGAGATATTCGCATAATAAATACTACCATTAAAAGTTTGTGGGCCCATGCTTACTGGCTCAAAGGGAGCTACGCCCCTGACATGTGTCCCTCTAAAAACAAGAGGAATATTTCAATCCGTTGTTTAATGCAAAATTGCAGCGAGGATGACTCAATTTTTTCACTGGCCACAGTTAAAATGTGAATTTCTCTGGCGGCTATATAAGGGCGTCCGTCACTGAATTGCTCCTTGTTAAAAAAAAATAATAATAAAAATAGTGAAACAGATTTTAACTAGAACGCATAGAAACTATCTAGAACTCCTTTAAAAGTAGGCAGCTCAGCAGTATTGTTAGTTGCCTCATTCAGTCAGTGTCGATTCAGGAAGAGGTATCTCGTGTTTTCAACAGAATAAACCATGAAAGAATCCACATTGATTACATGGCGAATTATATCAACTGCATGATAACTGATTCATCCACAGGCAGAGTAACGGATGGGTGGCTCAAAAAATTTATATGCTTCCTTCAAATATACCTGTGAAACATGACGGTTACATTACTATCCAAGTAACGACTTTGTACGCAAGGCGGCTCAATCCGTCGGTATTTTCATTAAATGTTGCCAAAAGGACTAAAACATTCAGTATTTTTAAGCCAAAAAAAAAAAAGAAACAGTTTCGGACTTGGCCTTATTTCGAAGTTTGAGTGCACAGACTGACTACTGACCCAAACTATTCCGTTACATCGGGGATGCTGAAGCACCGGAAAACGAGACTACTCAGCTGAATTTCGTGAGTTGGCAATGAGAAATCACCATCAAAGAGATCAATTATATACAATGTGTATTATAATCTCTTCCACTAGCTTTTTGTTACTAGCATTTTAAATTTTTATCATTATTGATATTCCGGTATGTCAACTGATTGTTTTTACGATCGCAACGCACTCCTATAATCTCTGTTTACTGCTAGTGAGGTCACTGATTTTCGTGTTCATCTGTGCCGGGTTGAGAATTAAATGGAACCCGGCCATTAACACCAGTACCGAAGGCCATAATGAAATTTTAGTCGTATTAACTGCGTGGTCTTAAATTAGCCACGGGAGTAAGTTCAAAAGAAGAAGAAGAAAGGAGAAAAACAAGTGAGGCAGGCAGCAAAGCTTATACGGTGAAATAAAATGTACGTAACTAACTACGAAATACATTTTAACAGACATTTTTTGACGATTTCTTGGTCAACTTTTCGTTGTTACATGTTTTTTTCATTTAAAAGTCGCCAGTGATTTCAAGTAGTCGTATTACAGGGGTAAATTTAGAAAGAAGATAAAAGTTTGGGGCTGTAAAAGGGAGCCATCTGTTGCATAACCGCGGTGGTCGGATCACGACGTTGTCAGGTAGTAAATGAAAACGAGTGAACACTTTTTTCAGGTCAAAAAAGTAGCCCGCGTAATAACGAGGCTTTTAAAGGAATGATAGTAAAGTGGGCGCCACTGTGAACAGCAATTTTGGTTTCCATGCACAACAACAAGAACATCCACTACCTGCACTAAAAATTGAAAGAAAAAATACTTACACTGGCCGGTTTCTTTGCTTTTTTCCCTACAACGTCTGATTCAAACCTTCTATGGTATCGAGTAAGCGGATTGGAATCGTCACTTTTAAATTAACTGCAAATCAGCAAATTATATTTCAGTAAAAGTGCACAGGATATTTACGCTTCTTTTTATAGGTGCATTACAAAGACGGGTTGTCTACATACCAACTATAATTGTAGAAAACAATGAATCCACATTCTTAGACTGACGCGCGAAGAGAAGTATTTAAAAGTAGAGGAGCCATTATGTATGTACTAATTGTTTTACGCACAGGAAAAACCAACTTATTCCAGTTGAACAGATCTACCAAAGGTCAACGCTCAGTTAAAACTTCCTGTGGCTAATAACACGATACCAATAGTACAGGAAGCAACGCAGAGTAAGCAGAAAATAAACTGTTAGTTTCAGCAAAATAATGTCATCGTTTCCAATTCACTGCAAACTCAGCAAATTATATTTCAATAAAAGTTCAAAGAAAAATTAATTTTTTTTAGTGCATATTTAAACTTGCATACATGCCTGAACATGCCCACTATAATTGTGGAAAACAATGAATCTACATTCTTAGACTGACGAAGAGAAGTATTTAAAAGTAGAGAAGCCATTATGCAGGCACTAATTGTTTTACGTACAGGAAAAAACAACTCTTATTCCAGTTGAACAGATGTAGCAAAGGTCAACGCTCAGTTAAGACTTCCTGTGGCAAATAACACGATACAAATCGTACGGGAAATAATGCAGAGTAAGCCGGCATCTGATAGACTTTCATTTTTAAAGCAATGAAGGCATTTAATTGTTACGTCTCTGTAAGCGGATACCCCTTACGATCTCCTGGACCACGATAAAGCATAAATAAAGCAGTTAGTAACACCAAGAATTTTGTTTAAACTCTTCTTAAAACACTTTTCTGTTGATGTCAGTTCCAGTTTGACTTAATCAGTGTCGGTGTGTCAGTAATAGCTAGGTTGTTGATGTTGGCATTCATTCCGTTTCTCGACGTAAATCAAAATGGCCGGTAGACAGCTCAGCTTGGCCTACTATTGGACGAAATTCAATTAAAAACATTAAAGCACTTCGATGCAGTTACACTGTCCTTGACAGGAATTTATAAAGGAAAAACCGCAGCTCAGTGATCATGCAACAGTAAAAGTATTAGATATGTTAAGTGAACATGCTGAGTAAGCGTTGTCAAAAATCGAGGATTCATATCATATAGAGGCTTTTTTATTCTGCTTTCTTTCGTTTGATTTCGATCCCATTCTGCACCATTAAACATCTTTCCAACAGCTTTTGTGCAAATTGACTGTACTAGTGACATTTGCCCTTCTAACACCATCTCCCAATCTCCCGTATACTCTGCCCTAAGAACTCATAATAGATTACAA
>Ga0126336_10002895_pt1 | contig 10004 bp, 5 predicted proteins | sample SidCmetagenome_FD_92530 | JGI IMG/M metagenome (GOLD analysis project Ga0126336, IMG submission 92530) | Coral microbial communities from El Islote,Puerto Morelos, Mexico - Siderastrea C C metagenome | ecosystem: Host-associated > Invertebrates > Cnidaria > Coral | place: El Islote,Puerto...
GAATTTTTTGTCCTTAAATTAAGAAATCGGGTTTTAGAGTGAGACGTTTCAACGTAAGCGTAATTTGGCGGTTTTCTTGCTGGAAAGTACGTCAACATTCTCGAGAAACAAAACAATGAAATTAAAAGCTCATTTCCTACCTCATTTCTTGCATTTTCGCCGGCTTTGTCGTTAAGAATTCATTTTAAATCGTCCTCTGAAAATGTGTGGTAATTTCCGGTAATTTTATGTTTCCCGCGACTTCACGACCTTTGACTCTTCATTCCCAGGACTTTACTCGAGCTTACGCTTGGAAAAAGCCTGGGTCTAGACTGACGCACCACAGCTCTCTTGTGTAATTCGCTGGAGGAAAAGCCACCGTCCTGTCTTCAAGCTAGTTCTCTATAGAATATTGAATTTGGTCATTTCCCGTAGTTGCTTTGCAGAGGACGGCAAAGAAATGTATCAAAATGTATAACGCACGTGCAGGACTATTGTTTTGCTAATTAAACGTTTGGTTCATCGTACGCTCTCATTACAGTCGCCGTCGTAGTTTTGTACACTCGCAACTATATATTGGAGGGCGGGGGGTGGGGGGGGGGGAAGCTGGCAAGGCCACAGGCAGTCTCGTGTACCCAAATGTACATTGGTTATCGGTTGTTGTCGTTGCTTTTCCAGATACACCAACTTGATAGATCTTCTTCCTCTTTCAGGTTGGTCACGTTCAAAAAAGGCAGCTAAGCCCAGGAAAGATGTACGAAATAAAAACGCTTAGTCTTAGACCACCAATTTTCGGTAAGAGAATAAACATATTGACAAACATTTATTTGTCTAAGCTAAGTACTAAATCATTAATGCTTTACGAGAAAATTATTTTCTTTCGTTTCACAAGGATCCCCTTCTCTTGAACTTGTTCTCTAGAGATACCCAACTTTTTAACTGACAAAGAATGCCAGACAATAATCGATCTTGCCACTGGAGAAGGCCTGGACACGAGTGAGGTCCAGGACCCTGAGACAGGACTCAACATTGAACCAACCAATGAGGAGACGTTTCGCAGCTGGGATTACAATAAAGATGGAGTTATTGATAAAGTTGAGGTACAAAACTGAGTAGCCTACAAAACTATGTAGTACGACACCGGATTCAGTGAGAGTTAGATGGTTTAGTAATTATGAGAACGGTGGAAATTTTATTCGATACAACAATTCCTCGTGAATTTTGAGTAGCCTTACACACTCTTTGACAGGTACTCGAATGTTTGTTAGTTTCAAATCTTCTTCCTTTTTTTCTAACAAACGAAGGTAAAACTGATCCTTTTACCATCAATATTAAACAATAGCGCTCTTGAAATGATTTTAGAGTTCAAAAAAAATTCTTTTCCCCTTACACATTATCAAGCCATTGTGCCTCAAATCAATGCATGCATATACAAGCAAATTCTTATACTAATCTAGCGATAAAAAAAGAGAATCGGTGGCCATTGAGGAGAGTTGATATTTCACATTAGAATTTTCTCTCTTTATAAGGTAATGCACAATCTTGTTGATCTCAGCGATTTGTATTTCTCAGAAGAGGACGTTGACAAGATGTAAGTAGCTGTTGGAACTGCATGCGTATATTTCTCTTTTCTTCTGCTTAGTTAGCAAAAGGCAATCACTATCGAGGTAATAGAAAGAAGTTGCTGGCTGAAATTCTCGTTTATTACAGTTTATGCTTACATGATTGCCTCGGTTCCCTTCATTCAGACATTCGTTACCATCACTATACTCTTATCACCTTTTATTTAATTATATTTGCTCAGTGTTTCTAGCTCTGTGATTGGCTTAAAATACACAGGTTTTTGCCATATCGTCCGCTTTACCTTTCATGGAAAGTGTTTTCTATTCATCTTTCCCTTTATCCCAACGCGAAACAAATTCAATTTCTAAGGTTCGATTGCTTAAACCAAGTCGAGGTTAAACCTGGTTTAAGGCTAAATTGAGGTTAGTGTGGGTCTCTAAAGGCCAGGTCTAAGAGGGACAGTGTTGTGTTATTAGAACTTGGGTCATCCACCGACTACAAACTAACAAAAACTTGCTTATCGTTCTGTCACCTTGCTTAAAATTGGGTTTAGACCACGTTTAAATTCTGCTCATGCAATCGACCCTAACTGTTCATCTGTCCCGTGCTCTTCAATTTACAGGTTTGCTGAGCTAAAACTAGACAAGAACAAAAACGGTTTGTAAACCAAACGTGATTGTTACATTAACCTTTCACTCGCAGAGTCATTTATGGAGAAATTTAGGTGATTCTAACTTCTGAGTCCGTAGATGAAATCCTAAAGTGACCGTTCAAATGAAAGCTACTGAACTTTCCTGTGGTGCTGTTTATTATGCTATACAAGGTGGTTCTAACTTTTGAATCCGTGGACGCGATCCCAAAGTGCGTTCATTCAAATGAAAGCTACTGAGCAGTACTTTCACAAGGTGCTATTTACATTTATGTGTTTTACAAAATGAAATTTGGGATTTGTCTTGAATTTTGATTTAAAGCACTCTTGGGAGTGTAAGGGTTAAATAGCTATTCATCTCCATGATTACCTTGCTTAATGATATGCACAGACTTTGGAAATAAACAACAGCACCAGCCTAGTACCCAGGCGCTCTCCTTTCGCTCACTCGACTTGACGTGAAACGCCGTGACGTCACCGAATGAGTAGCCCAGGATGTCAATCCTTGACGGCACATTTCGCGCCAAGTCGAATGAGAAGGTAGAGAACGCCTGGGTACCAGGCTGCAACCGCACGCTTTAATTTGATTGGTTCCCGTTTGATAGGCTATCAGCTTATAGCAAACAAACAAGTGAAAACCTTTTCTGCGCATGTGTGCCTAATTGGCTACTCAAACTCGGGATACAGTTTTATTCACCTCATTGCAAAGCAGCTGTCGCTTCGTGCAATTTTTTCCCACTTAACAGAAAACAAACTAATCTTCCAGTGGGGGTGGGGGACTATTTACTTCAACTGTTATTCACCTCAGTGTCGATGAACTGAGTGGATAGATGGTTTATTAGTACCTTAATGACAGTGCAAAACTGAATTGCTAAGGACTTACAAGCAACAATGCAAATAAAAGTATTAACAACAATCTACAATTGAAAAATTACAAAATCTTATTTACAACAATAACACTAGTACTAGTATAACTAACTAGTACTAGTATTTAATTGAAAACCTATCAAGACTTATTAAACGTGCTAGCGCATTTGTTAATGAACGTGTATCTGAACCTGTTGGTTTTACATGGTGCTGTTCTGAAAGGCCTTTGTAGTGGCCACAATGTTCACCTCCACTTCTTAGTTTTAAATATTGTGTAAGTAGACAAGCCATCCAAATAAATGATGAAAATAAGTGCTTTCTTCGGCAAGGGCATGTTTCGTTTTCCCTTGATTCGGGAGTTCTCTGTACAATAAAACAGTCATTTAATTACCTCAATTAACTGTATCTCTTAAATTCCAGGGGTTATGGACTTAAACGAGTTTCTGGCGGTTAAGACTGACAGGATAATGAGAGGCCTTCACAATATGGCAAAAACACTTCCACGAGTAAAAAGCCGAAACAGCAGACAAACATGGCTGGATCATCGGAAGATCAAAGGGCTGAACGACAGGTAGATATTTGTCACTGGCATCTCTGTAGCAAGCCACCAATCACAGTGTTTAGGGTGGTGTCAAGTGGTTAACTGGGAAGGGGAGATAGCAATACTCTTAGTTGCGTTACTTCATTCTACAGAAACTGGCGTAAGCTGTAGTCGTGTAGGCCGTCTATGAACCGAGTGTAACGTTATCTCTTTCTAGAAACCGCAGTTTTGAATAGAGCAGTCAGAAGAGCCTTTTGTAAGGATTTTCACATCTGGCCAAGAATTGCAAGATAATCGATAAACGTAAATACTGAGCCAAATAAAACTCGACGAAAAGATGTGCAACTGGTGAGAAACGAGGGGAAAGACGTGTTGGTATTGCTCCTCGTTAGCTAGGAAAAAGCACGGCATCAACAAAATGAAAATGCCATCACAAAAGAATCTACTAATAACGTTTTAACTGTTTATCAACTTTCAGAGTGACAGCCTTAACAAAGCTTCCTAGGGTAGTTGTAGAAGAAAGTGAAGAACTACAAGTAAGAACTGAAGACTAACAGTAAACAGTAACATACATGTATTGAGCTACAATCTCATCAATAGCTTCTGGTAATGATGATGGTGATGATGATGATGGTGATGATGATGATGATGATGATGACGACGACGACGACGACGACGACGACGACGACAACGATGACTAACTTATAAATACTAACACGCCTACGGCGTCCAAAGTTCCTGTCATTTACACAAGACAAGGCAAATTTGGAAACAAAACATCGATCGTTATTGTTTTTTTACTCCTCTCCTTGTTACATGCAGGTTGTTCATTATCTTCCTGAGGGCCATTATCACTGCCACCATGACTCACAGGACGTTGATCCCAGAGTTCCTTGCTGTGGCTATCGTGACAAGAGAAACTGTCGCCTTTGCAGGTACTTAATAGAGACCTTAAACAACGAGAACACTGATGTCCCGAAAGTTTACGTCGGCAACCGGAGGTTCCGACGTTACGTTTATTTTGCTGTTTTTCATGGATAGGGAAACGCGTGTTTTGTTTTGTTTTTAATTTTTTTCACGGGCTATTCTTGCTATATTGTTGCCTATAAGAAGTTCATTGAAGTGCGAAATATAACTCTACAGCTATAACTTGCTCGTCACAGAGAAAGCCGGGCAGCTTTCGAGCTCTAAGGCGGAAAGGCTGACCTTTTTACTGCCATCCTTCAGTCACTATGTAACTGACTGAGACGGTCACCTCTCTCAGACAAACTTGACAATCCCTCTCATAAACTGAGACACACTGAAATGGACACTTCTTTAAGGTGGCCTTGGTCTGTGCCGCACCTTAGGCAGTCTCTCTCTCCTTTTAAGAGACACGTGTAGTTGTCCTTGCTGAGATTCAGTTCTTTGGCTCCTCTACAGATGGGCACCTTTCTGACGCTGAAATTCAGATTGGACCTGAGCGTGTCTCGTTTAAAAGCGTTACAGGTGGTCAAAACGTCGCAGCTGTCGCAGTTGGTCTCGAAGTGTCTTTCTAGAATGTTATATTTTATTTCCTTCTTTTCAGATATATAACAGTGCTGTACTTTTTAAACGACGTGGAAGAAGGAGGCGAGACAGCCTTTCCAGTTGCAAACAACGCCACGTTTAGCACTGAGGTAAGGCTCCCGAGTAATATGGTTAAAATACCAAAACAGAAACTAGCTCTTCTTCCACCGATAAAGTCAACCATAGGGGGACTATTATTATTCATTATCCTATAAAACAACTAATCATTTGAAGATCAAGTATATAGATAGCTTCCAAAACTCAGTCAATTTACAGAGTTTGTATGCTTGTGCACTTTCGATCATCCAGCCTTTCTTATACTTGCTAGTGTTGCTTATTGTGGCAGACCAGTTCTTTGAACTGGTTTATTACCGCATAATTTTATTTATTTTTCTATTGTCGAGCCTCGGCACTCTTAGCAGTTATTTATTTATTTATTTCAGGCTTGGGCACAGATAACAAAGTATCGCTGCGATTTGAGCAAGCATTGCCATAAAGCCAACTTATTTGTAAAACCCCGCAAAGGAACAGCAATAATGTGGTATAATCACCTGAGAGATTATAAAACAGGTTGGCACGGCAAGCTCGATCAGATGACCTATCACGGTGGGTGTGACATTATCAAAGGAGAGAAGTGGATCGCGAACAACTGGATCAATATACTGGGAAATTCACGAGAAAGTATGGTTTCTTATAAGAATCCCAAGAAGAAAATTTAACAAAATTATTTAACATCGGTTTTCGATTATAATTACGTGGATGGACCATGGCCGATTATTTTAATGAAGTCTCTCAATTAAGCCCAAAAACAATAAATAATAGTTTTGACCTACAGTCAAGCATGCTAGTGAGTCTAAATGGGTAATTGGTTTTGAGTCTGAGTTATACACCTTCTAAACATGTTTTACAATAAACAAAGCTAGGTAAAACATTCGGGTTGACCAGTCTGGCTATTTTATGGTATGTCACTTGACTGACTTAGCCTGCGAATGCAGACGTATTTCCGGCTGTCATTTCTCTCCGCCGGAGAAAAACGACAACCGGAAATACGTCTGTGTTCGCAGGCTATTGACTGACTTGGAGAGGTTCGATTATTTTTTGTAGGTTTTCGTAGCATTTAATAATACAAAGAAGGAAGCTTTTGAAGCCAAGCAAGAGAGAAGATATGAAAAGTATTTTTGAGAGACAATTTTAGGTGCTAATTTTCTCACCTTTGACGAAATCGACCTTTTTTGTTTCAAATTTGGATTCCTCGTAAATATGGGCCCTTTTTAGAACATTTCACCCATATGTACTGCCTCAAATATTCAGTCCTATATTTTTCCGCCAAATCTGTCCTCTTTTAAAAATTAATGGTGGAAAACTGAAACCAAACTGTGATAGAAGATGGAAGGAATTTGGCTTCAAGCAAGCGTTAATGTTGTCTGCCTGATAAAACAGCTAAGAAGGAAGTGTAGGCGGATAGTGTAGTTTGCATATTGAATCGCTGGATCTGCTAGATGCGTGGATCACCGTTTAGTGTAGATGTACGTAACAAGTGGAGGGACAGTCGGGTACGGATACTTGAAACATTCAGCTACTATGTATTTCATTGAAATTCCTAAAACAAAATAAAAAGTACCTTTAGAAAAGTAAGCTCCCGCCTTTATTTAAGTTATTTTTGTTTTAACTGTGGTTAGTCTATTAACGTATGGTTTCGAGTGGAGATGCTATTGCGGGCCTCTATGTTTTACCCTGGGTACCACTGAGAGGTTCTCTCGCGGCACGCTTGGCGAGAAGACTTGTCGAAACATAAGAGGCGTGTAATATGACCGCGAGAAAGCCTATGGCACCCAGTGTACTTTGTTTCGAAGTCGTCTTTTTTCTGTTTTGTTCTTTTGTTTTGTTTTTGTTTATTTCTTGTGGAGGTGGAGGGTGGGGGGTTGTGGCTCGGCAAAGAGGCTCTCCCGTTGTGCATTCCTCAGAAAGAATCTTTCAAGGACCAATTAAAGAGTTGTTCAGCATTGTCCTACATAGAGGGAATGAGCTAGGACCCAGGCCCCCTCAAAAACTGTCAGAAATGACGAAAATTTATAGCCACGTTTTTTCTTCAATTTCACTGAAACATTTTCCCCCTCCAAAACAACAAGAGCTATAACAGCCACAAAATATTTTAAAAGTCCGTAAAAACGTTTAAAAATAGTAAACGTTTTCGATCATCATCATCATCATCATCATCATCATCATCATCATCATCATCATCATCATCACTCTAATGATGATCTTAATGATCGAAAAAACGTTTAGTAACTTTAACTATTTAAAGCATTTAAAACTAATTTTTAGACCTTTTATTCGGCGAATATGTCTATTAACCACGAAAAGCCGCAAATACTTTCCGGTTTCGTTGTTATCGTTTACAGCAGTGGGTCAGTGGTTTCATTGTTGGGCGACTGAAAACAATGGTGTCACGGGATGAGCGCTAGTGAAAACAGTGGTTTCACGGGACGGGCGCTAGTGAAAACAGTGGTGTCACGGCACGGGCGCTAGTGAAAACTTGCGCATGGTTCCCCTTAATGGCATCGGATGGGATGGGAAAACTTGTTTATCCTAAAAAGGTGCTATACTTTGTTTTACAGAAATAATGGATTGTTTCGTCGATTCCAACTTACGAGTCCATCGCAAGTAAAATATACATTGGGTTAGTGTTTCTGAAAGAAACACTTTGCCACTAACTATTTTAATTTTGATTAAAATAGTTTGCTTTAATGGCTTGCTCTTTCAATTAAAGATTAAAAATAATGATTAACAATTTACCAGTAAAGAAGCTATTATTACATTTCGTTATTACTTTGTTCGTTGTTGTTTCGTCCATGTTATAAGTCATTTTCTTGTTTCTATTAATTTCTTTCTTCTCCACTGGTTTTACTTTCTCAAACATTTTTCTCCCTTTCGTTGCTTTCTTTTCCGATGGTTGTTCCTTCCAACATCTTTTTGTCATTTTCTTTCCTTTCGTTTCCCTTGGTTTCCTCTTCTATTATCTCTTTTTCATCTTTATTGTTTTCTCTTTCCCTAGTTTCCTCATCTCTAATCGTATTCTTAGTTTCACTGCTTTCTTTCGCACCGGTTTGTTCTTCCCAAGGCACCCTCCTCATTCGTTCTTGATAGTCTTCCTCCATCAGTCGGATCTCCTCCCAAAATTTCAAATCAGTCTTGCGATCTATTCCCGCGTTAATCCAATTGTTTGCTGCCCATTTTGTTCCCTCGATAACATTACAACCGCCATGATAACTTGTCTGGTCTACACGTCCCAGCCAGCCAGTTTCGTTGCTGACAAAGTGATTATACCAAAGTAAGGCAGCACCACGTTTTGGTTTGTAATAGAGGTTTGCATCGTAACAGTGTTCGGCTAGGTCGCACCTCTGCAAATCTGAATCTAAGTATGTCTAAAAGAAACGGTAAAAGGCAAGCAGAAAAGTCGGTTGTAATAAATGAATAGAGGCTGATTTATTTTGGTTGATTGATTGTGTGGCTGACTGATTATTGATCGACAGATTGCTATGAATTGATCGACTGCAGTCATTTTATACGTTGACTGACAGACTGATTGATTGATCGATGGATTGACTGACTGATTGCATTGATTGATTGACTGATTGATTGATCGATCGATCGATCGATCGATCGATTGATTGGTTGATTGATTGATTGACTGATTGATTAAATAAATTAAGGTAAAATACCGGAAAATAAAAACAACTGTCTCAGTTCTTAGCAAAGATCACTTTAAAGAGATTTAGGCAGGCAATAGAATCATACCTAAACAAAAATAAAATAAAACAAAATCATACCTCATTTTCTGCAAGGGTTTCGTTGTCTGCAATGGGAAAAGCAGTCTCTCCGCCCAGTTTAGGTTCGTTTAGATAATAAAACAACGTCAAAAACCTAATGACGAGGGTGGAATAGCACTGTCTCACTGAATGTACACTTAAATTCTATTTTAAAAATGATTCGCATGCATACAGAAAATTATCCATGAGACCACAGGCATACCATCCTATGAATGGGTAAGAAACTCTTTCTTTACATCTTTGTAAGTGAAAATTTGATTTGAAAAGCTGCTCACTGTACTTTCATCAACAAACGAAGCACAGAAAACATCGTCTTCATATTTCTGAATGTTTTACACCTTTTTATTTTGCAAAAAAATCCCACAACTTCCTTTCTAGAAAGGTTAGTGTACCAACTGATGGAGCTATTTAAAAGCAGAGGACACCCCTCATATAGGAAATGGCAAACCTGTGGTCAGACTGTTTTAAGTTTACCTGCATGGAACACATTGTATTTCATCTTCGCCATCATAAAACATTTCAACGTGATGGCAACAAGGCAAGTTTTTTGTCTCCTCTTCTTCAGAGTCAAAATGACAATGATAGTGTTGCTTCTGGTTATATCTAATGACCTGAAATATTAAAATTGCTGCCATTAGTTGAACACGAACACGAATGACCTACAAAGCATTCGCACGATTTTAATTTCGGACAAAAATAGTGTCCGAAAATAAAACCGTCCGAAATTTTTACAGTACGGTACAAAAGTTTAAAGTACTTTCTTGGGCGACGCCATCACATATTCAAGGCCAATATACATGATATAGCGAAAATCTAATATCTCATAAAACAAATTGTAGGGTGAATCCAGTGTCTCTTCAATCCAGAACTAGTTAATATCTAAAGAGGAGAAAAGAAGCATCTTCTCTTCCTTGTGGAGAAGTACAGGCGGATTCTGTAAAAATCGGGAGATTGAAATACCAACAAACCTGCATATTTTCACTGCTCCAGATCATATCTTTAGGAAGCTGAGTAACTAAGTGAATCC
>Ga0126336_10002896_pt1 | contig 10002 bp, 9 predicted proteins | sample SidCmetagenome_FD_92530 | JGI IMG/M metagenome (GOLD analysis project Ga0126336, IMG submission 92530) | Coral microbial communities from El Islote,Puerto Morelos, Mexico - Siderastrea C C metagenome | ecosystem: Host-associated > Invertebrates > Cnidaria > Coral | place: El Islote,Puerto...
ATTTTTTTTTCTTGCTTGCAGCAGTGCAAGAATTTTTTTTTTATTTCATTTGTGCTGCATGCAATTTTTTTCTTCCGACAAGGGCTTGCAGGAAATTTTTTTTCGAAATCATCCACCCCCCCCCCTCAAGAGTTAAATGGGCGGCCCCTTACGAAATCTAGTTCTGAAGACCTTCTAAACTGCTCCGTACTACAGACAATGACGAAGTTCGGAATTTAAGCATTTAGTATTAATAAAACAAAACTCGTGAAAAACTTTATTCAGCGTTAATAAATTTATTGAATAAATAGTCCAAAATAATCTAAAGCATTAATATACTGACGCCAACATCCCGGGATGGAACAGTTTAGAATCCAGGTGGCATAAAATTCAGATAATTACAACCCGCAACCATCTAAGCAATTTAATAAGTGTGCCATTTGAAAACAGAGTTTGAATTTGTAGCGGCCGGAGACCGGATACAGAGCACCGTAATGACAAGGTGTCTTTTCTCATCATCAAAGATGATGAAGTGATACAAAACAAACACGTCACAAAATTGATTTGCCTTGACTCATGACTGAGACCAGTTTGTCACATAACTGATTAAGGAATAAAAGTTGGATTTCTATGGCTTTATTTCGCAAATAAAGAAGCCAAAGCCACATGGTATATTGTCATAACAGCAGACGGGCATTTGAACAAGAGAGAATTGTACTTAAAGTACGAGCTTGTGGCGAGTGTTTCTAGGTTAATTATGTATATATAGAAATTAAGGAAATGCGCAAGCTGAAATGAAACAATCTCTCAAAGCTTTATTTCTTATTTCTTCACTCAAGTTTTTTCCTCTTTTTACACAAACACTCCTCTTTTCACAAAAACACTTGCCTAGACATTCTACGGAATATTTCAGCATATGATTATTCCCAGGTTAGAATAGCTAGATAAGTGGATATATTCGTTTATGTAGAAAAATTAAATTGTTCACTGCCACTTCAATTCAATGTACAGTTTTGAGCCTTTTATTCCGTTGCTCTCTCAAAGCAGGTGAAAACGACATACGAAGTATGTCCGCCGTGTTTGATTGCAGACACAAGCCACTTTGTGATACCAACGCCGCCTGCACAGCAGATCCTTTTGATGGGATTCATTACACCTGCGTTTGTAACAATGGCTTTCAAGGAAACGGCTCAGTTTGTTACGGTACGCAATAGGCCCTCTTATTTTTCCCAGGCTATAGTATAGAAGTGTTCACTTTTATTTGTTTTCAAAGTCATAACAAATATTTGTTTTACTCCCAGAAGCACCCAACTCCAAAACTGATCTTTTTTTGGCCGAATATTTGGAAAACAAACAACCCACGTGTAAGCGTTACTTGATAGCTTTTACCTAAAAGGTCACACCTAGTTTTAAGGACTTACCTACCCCGCAGTGGGATAATACAACTCAATGTTTGACTCTGAAGGGAAAGGGTCTGTGACTGTGGTATAGCTTTATCTCCTCTTTTGTTTAACGTGAAACAGTGTTCCTTTATTGCAAAATCAGATATTACATATATACGGTCCTTTTATAACCGACTTTCAACGTAAATTTTATGCAGATGTCAACGAGTGCTTATCGGAAGAACTCCATTCTTGCCCTTCTAATGCCAAATGTGTGAACACCTTTGGTTCCTACAAGTGTAGTTGCTCTCCAGGATTACAAGAAGAAGAACAGTCATGCCTTGAAAGTAAAGAGTGCAACTGCAGTAAGCATGCTAAATGCAATATCACTGGCAGCTCCTACACCTGCAGTTGTCTTCCTGGATACACAGGAGATGGACGAATTTGTACAGACGATGATGAATGCAGCCTAAGTGCTCACAATTGCAGTGTGCATGCATTCTGCAGGAATACCATTGGCTCTTATGAATGCAGTTGTCTCCAAGGATTCCAAGGGGATGGGATGTCATGTAGGGACGTGGACGAATGTGAAACTAACATTCACAGCTGCAACAAGCATGCATTTTGCACGAATGAAATCGGCACCTATAATTGCACGTGCCGTGATGGATTTCAAGGTGATGGGTGGTCGTGCACTGATATCGATGAGTGCAATATTCAGGCAGACAATTGTAGTCTGAATGCATTCTGCACAAACTATATTGGCTCCTATAACTGCACGTGCCGTGATGGATTTCAAGGTGATGGGTGGCTGTGTATTGACATCGATGAATGCAAGATTCAAACAGACAATTGCAGTCGTCATGCATTCTGCATAAATAATATTGGCGCTTATAACTGCACGTGCCGTGATGGATTTCAAGGTGATGGGTGGTCGTGTATTGACATCGATGAATGCAAGATTCAAACAGACAATTGCAGTCGTCATGCATTCTGCACAAACAATGTTGGCGCCTATAATTGCACATGCCGTGATGGATTTAAAGGTAATGGATGGACATGCGCTGACATTGATGAATGCAAGATTCAAGCAGACAATTGTAGTCAGCACGCAGTTTGCACAAACAGTGTCGGCGCGTTCAGTTGCACATGCCGTGATGGATATAAGGGTGACGGATGGTCGTGCTCTGACATTGATGAATGCAGGACTGGAAGTCATAACTGTCACGCTCACGCCAGTTGCTTAAACTATCATGGTTCACACACCTGTTACTGCAAAAAAGGGTTTACAGGAAATGGACGATCTTGCACTGGTAAGAACAGGGACAAAACTAATTTACCCATACCATTTAAACGCCTAGGGCGTCTATAAATTTTTAAGCACTTTTTTTTTGGGGGGGGGGGTGGCGTTTGTTAGATACAGGGGATTAAATAGAGGCGCTTACAATTTTTTCCAAACCAAGTATTCAGAAACAAAGGCTCAACCTTTCTTAAATTCCATGGTTGCTATACAATGAAAGTGAAAAACTCTACATTACAACGCGTGTAGTTCTTTATATCCATAGCACCAAATCGTCGTTTATAACGTTCAATTTCATTGCCTTTGTCAATATTAGAATGAATATTAGGATGACTTTCTCTGATAAGCTCGTCCCATTCAACGTGCTCTTCGCAAAAGGCGTTTAAAAGGCAGGAGAGTTTATTAGATAAGAGGCGTTTATTAGGAAGGCGTTTATTATTGTTCCGTTACCGGTGAGTTCAGAGAAACTTGTAATCTCCCGTGGTCAGCACGTAAACGGGAGAACCATGTAATAGACTAGCATTCTATCCACAGGGCTATCAGTAATTTGGGTTGCTTTATGCCTGGACTCTGGAAATAAGAAGTACTTTGATAGATCGCTTGACTCGTGAACGGAATTGTTCACACAATTACAAAGAAGCAAATTCACTACGTACTGAGTTTGTCTTAGGTCTGGTTCAAACGTCGAACTTAACATGTGCCAAAATTAATGCAAATTAGGCTTTAGTTTGGTTAATTTTAGCAATTGTTGACAGAACATTGCCATTTTGTTTTGTAATCAGTTCGTTTTGTCGCATTTTAGACATTAACGAGTGTACAGATGGGACAAACAAATGCAGCTTGGATGCGCGTTGCATCAACACACAAGGTTCGTACAGATGCGAGTGCGTCGATGGATATCATGGTGATGGAATCGACTGCTACGATAACAACGAGTGCAGTGAGAACCCTTGCGACCTGAACGCGGTTTGCAGAAATACAGTCGGTTCGTATACCTGTAGATGCAATACCGGTTTCCATGGTGATGGAATATCATGTTTTGATTCCGATGAGTGCAAAGAGGGTGCTCACGACTGTCATCGGAAGGCCGTGTGCACTAATACCTGGGGTTCCTATCACTGTTCATGTTCTAAAGGCTATCATGGGAATGGTAAAGTCTGCAAAGGTGAGGCTGTGCATGTACCTTTTTCCTCAACGCATTTAAAATCTAGAAGTAGACATTTGAAGACTTACACGTATCTCCTCATAAATTGGTTTGTTTAAACCGTAGGAAATAAATATGTGTTTGCTTTGCTTTCACGTCAGACTATCTATAGGGACTGTTTATATATAGTCTTGCAACCTTGACTGTCGTGACTATGCCAAGGGATGAGTTTTGATTGGTGCATTAACGTATTTCTGGTTGTTTTGTCACTGTCATTTGAAAAACACAGTCACTATTTTGGCGACATTACAGTCTAGTGATTTCCCCTGCGGTTCAGACGATTACTAACTTTAGCTATTTGTAAGTACATTCGTAACTCACTTTAAATTAAACAAGTACCAAGGACGTAAGCTAGCAATACTAAGATGCTACATGTTGCTAACCTTAAGGTAGTGCAATGTTCTTGTAGCAGTCACTTCTTCATAGTCAGCTTTAAAGTTCCTAAAAGTTCTTTCTGATCTCAGAGTACGTTAAGACCGGCCCGCCCACATCAAGTAGTATGACTTTTTAATACTTTTTTATTTCTTTATAGCTTCATCCAGCAGCAGTACGATGCCCAGCAGATTTCTTCTTCTTACGACGTTAATAGGTTTTGTAATGTCTTTTTTATTCTGAAGACTTCAAAAAGCAACTGCAGATGTCATTCAGTTTTTGGAGACTTTTATCTAATTTTTTTTCAAGAGAAAAAGTAATATTGTACCATTCCATAGTAAACTTAATCACTGGGATCATCTGCGTTAAGATATAAAAAAGCTGCCTTAAGTTGTGATTATTTCTACATGGTGGTTGATACATTTGTAGTCATCTTGTAAACGTTTATACTTTGTGTAATAGTAAACGTTTTAACTCAGGTGTGTCTGTAGTCGCAAAATGAATGCCATCCGCTGACAACACACCGCATGTTTCTTCTTGACTCAGAAAATGTCTTTTTCTCAGGATGTCTAGACAATATGCCGAATCAAATTCGATGAGTGCATCTCTTCTGTCTTGTTTTGTTTTCATTGTGGCAAGTAATAGAAAAGTTCCGTAACAGATTAGAATATACTCTAAAATCACTTTCAAAAACCATACGGTACGCGTTTCAACAATCGCCTCCTCTAAAAAAAATTCTTGTCAAGACAAAAAAAAAATGAAAATGAAACTGTGTTGTTCCACTTCTAATAATGACTAATATAAGGACACCTTAAGAACAATTCAAGTGGTTACGGAACAAACACATCTTTTGATGGCAACTTGATGCAAAAATGTTACGCAATTAGGCAGTTTCCGTGTGGTACATATAGATCGAGGTGTTACAAGATAATTGCCTTTAAATCGCGTTATTCCACGTAATCCAAAGCTTTCCTTCGCGTCATCCAGGAAAACAACAGTGTTCTGGAAGCCAAAATGTGTATACCACCGAGGTCTGACATATCTAAATAAGAATCTAAGAACAAACAAAGGGAAAACAAGAAGGAGACTTAAACTGACTGAACGTAAAAAGCAAAGGCCGTCTGCACGTGTATATTTCAAGGAAATCGTGCGAACTGAACCTCTTGGTATCCTTCGAGATCGTCTGCTGCGTCTCTGAGGTATCGACCGCCAGCGGATCCCTTGGCAGTTATAATATCGCTGACTGTTAACGCCAGATACATGGTATCCCAGACCAGAAAGGCTGTAATAATTCCTACCGCACTGAATTTATCTAGAAAATGAACTTTTGGAGTAAGCGAATCCTCAAGTAACATAGCAGCCAAGTGGGTAGCTCCAAAAACTCTCAAGGCAGGGGCTGCAAGGACTAACAGCCGATCAGGAACTTTTTCATCAGTGTTCAACAAACTTATGATTTGCTTAACTTCATTAGCAACTTTCGCATCTTCTAGAGTGTGATCCGAGCTGTACATTACAGCAGGCGTGGTGAACACTTCAGTGGTTTTGAATCCCAGGTTTGCCATAGATCCGGTCACTCCAAATACTGCAGACGTTGTAAGCAAAGGGGTACAAGCTTCAGGCCACACGAATTTTGCTACCTCACCTCCAGCGGCCAACAAGCCACCTAGGATTTCTGCACTGCTACCAATTGCAGAACCCACCTTGCAAACCCTCCACACTCGATCGAGATCATCGGCCATAGAACGAAGATATTTAGCACCTTTTTTTCTTTCTTTGAAGTTTCCTGTAGCGTCTAGTAGCATCTCCAATTCACCGTGAGCAAAGCTATCCCGTCTCTGTACGTTGCAGATTACTTCTTTCTTACCTAAGACAAAAGAAAGTGGTCGTACGCTAATTTGAAATAACTGAAATAAACTTAAGGGTGCAGAAGCGAGTTAATCAGCTCGGATAACAGTTCTTTGGTGAAAGAGGGAGGGAGGTAATTGTCCAGTGAAATCTTGAATGCTTTCACTTATTTGTTCAACCAGGCTTTATCAGCTTCACAGGGCCCATTCCCCATCCGACCCTGCTTCTGTAGCATCACATACGTCGTATTCACGGTATTTTCCCGGCGTTCGCCCAGCAATTTTATTGTGCAGTACACTTAACCGTATGGTTAACTGTATTAGTCCGATGTATAACGCACACACCACCCACAATTCCTTGATTCGACTGACGAAAGTGCTAACGCCCGAATTTACTTGGGGTGACCAATTACCCTTGTCAACTCAGTTGATAAATCCAAATTTTCGTCTTATACAAGATGGTTTCTAACTTGGCTATCTGGGTATAATCGAACGACGAAAGCCGCCTCCGGATTGTTAAAACGTGCTTAATAACTGTAAAGCAAGGTAATTGCTACAGTTCGAAAAAATAGAAATAAAACTTACCGACGACGATTGGAAGAGTCTCAGTTCTTTTTGCTAGTGGGGAGAAAAACTGGGTTGGAGGTTGGGTGAATCCTATTGAGTTTTTAAGAAAAGAAACGTTTGATAGGTTTTCATTACATTTTCCAATTAATCGCAAACAAGGGGTTACCAAGAATAGCTTTACAAATTCATCATTACAAAAGGCCTTTGAAAAATACCCAACAACCGTTACAGGGCCAGCCATGTCGCTGCAAATGGTGTTAAAAATATGTTTCATGTTTTTATCGGGGTATGTGTGTTATTCAGCGTCTGTTGCGTGACTACCTCCAGACGAGTAGACACATGCCAAGTACTGACCAAACTTGTCTATCCAATAAAATTTCTACCACTGTGCGTCATTTCCCAATTGTGTGATTATTTAGGTACTAAATTATTTTTTAAATTATTATTATTTAGTAATTTCAGTTAAAAATGGGATTGGAAGGCCTCCGCGACTCCCACTTTACGTCTTTGTTTACGTGACCTTATTAAAGTGAAGCGTTACTTTCCACAATATTACTTTCTACATTTTTACCCAAAACTCTGAATCCTGACCTTAGGTATAGCAGCTTTCCTTGCATGGCATACTCTAACCTCACCTCTCAACACATTGTGTCCGATAGTAGTTTCAGTTCATTGTCGCCCTCAGAATTGTTGTTTGACGCGTAGGTCAGAGTATTTGAGACAAACGTACCTTTGGAATGATCAAAATACTCTTCCCCGATAGAATACGACACCTCCACACGGGTTAATTTCCTTAATTTACCTTTTTTTTCTATTTCGCTTTAATTTCCTTTATTCTGCACTATTTTCACCTTCGATTCGCTTTAATATAAGTTGCGTCAATTTCAAATACCTTAGAGACCGCTTAGTACGTCTACCTTTTCTAGGAGTTTTATAATTAATTCTTTTGTATTTATTCTTTTTTCTTCTTTTTCTTGAGCCTGTCTCGAATGACACCATACCTACCTGCGGGCTTCAAGCATTGTATTCTTATTTAAAATGTCAATAAAGTTGATATATTGCTTGATTAATTGAATAATTTCCTATTTTAAAGTACTGTGCTAGTTAAGTATCAATTCAATTGTGTTACCTCCTTCCCCGAGGTGCTTTAAGGTCGTCAGCTCATAAGCAAGATCATGTCTTGCAACTTGTTTCAAACACTGTCGAAGAAACTTCAGACGATTTGGTGCAAGTTTCCTTCTATGCTCGAGCTCAATGAACAGCTGCTCTGGCGATGAAATTTTCTCTTGGTCGCCATCTGGAATGAAATCTTTACACAGGAACTTCAAGCGCTCAAGTTTCTCTTTTTCAATTTTAGAAGCAATTTCTGCTAGTTTCAGTCTAAAATGTTCCTTTCTAGTCATCTCGGATCAAAAGAAAAATGGCCAGATGCGCTGTTACTTGATTTCCGCTGTGATAGCGAAAGGGAAAATGTCAGTGAAGAAGGGAAATTCCCCTTAAACACGTGATTGGCCGGCTGAATTCAGTGTCGAGGATTTTATCACCACGAAGGGTCACACAATTGACGTTAGAATCTAAAGGTACAAGAAGTGACTACTAGTAGTACTATTTGAAAAACGAGGGCGAGTGTTTCATTGGGTTTCCAAACACGAGAAAACAGATGCAGCCGAGCGCTTTTATTGTTTTCGAGTGTTTGGCAACCCAATGATACACGACGCCCGATTTTTTAAATTACTTCTCAAACTCATTAATTATTCATGATGTTATAAGCCAACCAGAACACTCTTTTCTGGTCAGGTGGATGAGTTTAAAAACCCAATTAAACACGAGTTGAAAACTACATGCGTTTCAGAAGATTTGAAAAATATGTCGGAAATGTCTTTTAATTTACATATTCATAAATCAACACAACAATAACGTTAACAAAATAGTGACGTCACACCAAGTGGAGTGATCGAGAAGAGAACACCTGGGCACTAGGGTGGTTCCTTCCCGTCATCTCAGCGTCAAGGGCGCGGCGAAAGACACAAAATCTGTGAAGGAGGAAAAAAACCACGATATCTATCCAAACTACTATTTTAATCAATATCATTAAACAATTAACTGCGAAACAAAATTGCACTTTTTGTCTGTTGAATCCAAAGGATTCAATTCTTGGTCGCCGAGGTTCTTTTCACTCAGGTAACGACGTATACCGCACACAATCTGATACAGCGTCTTTGGAGGATATCTCTCCTTGGACGTGGTATTTGTCATATCTCGTACGACAAAACCTTCCAGCGATCTGGACAAGGCTGGTCAGGTCACACGTCACGTGACCTGACCAAGTTACTGTGAACAAGACTCCAGCAGAATCGAAAGCTCAGAATTTTACTTTCAATACGGTGTAGCGTCAAAAGTTTTTAAAGTCAACCGAAATTACCTTAACCCTATTTTGCCTGGGCTTTTTTTGAGTTGCTGAGCCTGAGGGGGGGCACCCCCCCTATAGATCTCGAAAAGTATTCACGTTCTTGCGATGAAACCGGGCCTGTTCTTAGAACGTCAATAAAAACTTCCATTGATTTTTTTATTCTTGATACTAATATTCCACGAAACCTTTTTTCATCAACTTAAGCTTATACTGACCAAACACCCCAAAAGCATCCCATTCAAAACTTGGTAGATCCAAACACGTTACATGCATATACCAATATCTTTCCTTTTTGTGAAAAGCGCACTTCATGTAAATGGAACTACCTCCTGAACAAATGACAGGACAGGATCACAAAAACATTACTGAAAGCAGTATTGCAACACGTTTTTTTCGTTTAGTGAATGGATAAATTAATTATCATTAAGATACCATTCATTTCATTGGAACTGTAAATGAATCCATTTTGAGAAACAATGTCAAAATCAATTTAGCACAAAAGCCACTTCATCGACATCCATTATCAGTTGATTATTAGTAAGTTTAAGTGAAACCGACTGTCGCTGAGTGACGTCGATTATCAACCTGTTAAGATGATTTCGAAAGTGAAAGTGCAACAAAGCATTCAGGTCCATCTTTAGCCTGTGAAAAGTCCTTCCGGGGGCAGAGCGAGGATTTTTGGGCAAGCGAGCGATAAATATTATTTGGATTAGGAATCGGTATCGACATCTTGTGACTGTCTATTGAAGCCGCAAATTTGAAAAACACGAGCGAGGCGGGTTGTTAACTCGATCGAATCACATAAACTTTAAACTACAGGCTCGACCTCTATCAGGGGCACCCAAAGGTCTGTTCGGAAGGCCTAAATCGCCTGAGATATTTGGATTCAATTGCCATGAAAACTAGAGTTTTCTTTGGCGAAACATATCGTCTCAAAACGAAAC
>Ga0126336_10002897_pt1 | contig 10000 bp, 4 predicted proteins | sample SidCmetagenome_FD_92530 | JGI IMG/M metagenome (GOLD analysis project Ga0126336, IMG submission 92530) | Coral microbial communities from El Islote,Puerto Morelos, Mexico - Siderastrea C C metagenome | ecosystem: Host-associated > Invertebrates > Cnidaria > Coral | place: El Islote,Puerto...
AATGAAAAGCAGGTTTGATTGTACGAAAAATAATAACAATTAAATGCTGCGCAAATTAACATATGCATATGATCAAATGCGCATCACACAACTTCCTTAAACACTTGACAGGGCTGCCAAAGTTGCTATCATTAAAATATCTTTCACTCCTATCAAATACTGTATCAAATTAAGTCCCTAGCGCGGTCAAAGCCAGGTGTCAAGGCAAATTGAAGATGACCAAAGGTACATCAAAGATGGTTGTAAGTCCGTGCAGCTCATTGAACCGTACAATCTGACATCAGTTGAAAAGCAGAGGTTGTTGGAAAAACAATTTAACCATATATAAGGAGTACGTGTCTTTCCTATATGAAAAGGAAAATGCCTTTTTAGGTGGACATCAGTTCTAGGGTTAGCGCACTAACCTATATGGCTTATAAGCCACACGAAGGTGTCAAAAAACATTACTATACTTTCAAGTTTCCAGGATGTGAAAAATGACCTCTTTTGCATTAACCGTAATCAGCGAAGATATCTCGCAGTTTTCCAAACGGTGATGAGATGGTTTTCATGCTAGGTAGTCCAACTACGAAGCAGTCTTCAAACTGAAATGTTCTGTGGCTCGCAAAACCTGTTATGGACGTAACCAGAGAAGATTTTATCGTCTGTCGTTAATGGAATGACTAGTTACCATTAAAATTTCTCTTTAGGCATTCTCCGTTTGTAAGTGACCATTGATGTTCTGCAAACGGTCCACCGTACACACAGCCATCTCTATCATATCTACCATTGCTTCCAAAGCCCCATGGTGCATTGCTCCAGAAGCTCATCATCTACAAAAGAGTGAGGCAAAAAACACTACTATACTTTCAAGTTTCCAGGATGTGAAAAATGACCTCTTTTGCATACGGAATTTGCCTGGAATAGCTGCAATGCCCATTCTTATCGCATCTATCCAAGTCAATAAGTTATTACATAAAAATAAATCCTGACCTTATTAAGCTTTCAAAAATATTTAATAATAAAAGATTCCTCGATGTGGAACGGCATCTTCCAGGATCTAAAAGCGAATGGATCCGCGTGACAACCTGTTAAAGAAAATTCGACTTTCAACCTGAAGAATAGGGTGGTTCGTGTTCTTGTATCCGTTTCCTTGAGTAAGCACTTTACTACACGTTGTCTGTCTGCACTTGGGTTAATTAGGGGGGTTAAATGGGTACCCAAGTTGCGGAACCATTAGGGAGTAACCAATGTTTGTTATACCCCTGTGACATGATAGACAAGCATCTCATCATGTTGGAGAAACAAGTTTAAGAGCCGGACGTTCTGAACCACTGGATGAATACGCTCGTATAGACTTTCATTCGATCATCATGATTTAAAAGAAGTGTAGACAGCGTTTAAGAAACTTAGGAAGGCCGTTTTCTGATCCAATTCCAAGCGAGGTCAGTACGATTTGCACATTTGTCTTTTGACTCTGTTCGTTTGTATAGACGTGACCTTTTTGCAAGTCTGTGGCTCGTGTATGTTCGATTAATACAATTTTGACCTTGTTTTAATATAGCCTTAAGTTTAGCCTTAACCCTGTCACTCCCAGAGTCAGTACCTTTTGAGTCTGTGGATGAAATTCTACGGTGTGACCATTCAAATGAAACCTCATCAGCAGTACTTTAACATGGTACTACTTATATTGAATTATTTAAAAAAATGAAATTTAGGGTTTGTCTTGAATTTTGATTTTAGGCACTCTTGGGAGTGAAAGGGTTAAACCAGGTCTAGCTTAGCCTTCGTCTTTAAAAGCAATCGGTCCTTACTGGCGTAGTAAAGTTAAGGCTCAAACGCTGCACGGTACCTGATCCATCCAAGGCGCCCCAGACCATAAACTCCAGTCCCAGTAGGGTATCGTCACTATTGGGTCCACTTTACGTAAAATGTTCTCCATCTCCAGAAGGTACCAGCGGTGCCAGGCCAGGAACTGCCTGTTGTTATGAATGTTGTCAAACTGCCTTGTATGAGTAGTAACGAGGTTCTGATAATCTGATCGGGCGGATGCTTTCTTTAGAGTGTTGATGAAGCGGTACCTAGTGAATTAAAGAACGTGTCATCAACTAAAAGAAGAGGTATAGATTGTAGGCTCCGTTTATGCAATGGCATTTTTGTTTTTGCTTAGAGCGAAGAACGCAAGCTTTTCCAAAATTGAGAGAGATAATAACTTGCCCTGAGCAAGGTGAGAATAATATTAAGACGTTTCCTTCATTCATTCATTCATCCATCCATCCATCCATCCATCCATCCATCCATCCATCTATCCATCCACCGACCAAGGCAAAAATGTTTGATGGCTGCACCATGCCATGGTACTCAATGCTGTGTTTAAGGGCGCAATGTTACAGAGCCAGTGCACAACAATTTTTTTAAGGGAGGCGGTGGTGAGACGATAAAACAAAGTTCGTCACTGTGCACAGTGTTGTCCTTAGTTTTTGTTTTAAAAAAGATGTTCGTGTACAGATGCATGGTCTCAGAGCCGGAATAAAAAAAAAATTACTCTTTGACAACCAACCTTTCTCCAGGAAGCATTCCACTCCACTCGCGTCGCACGCGACACGGTTTCCCCAGTTTTCCGCCACGACACACGCGCCGCTGACCGAGATGGTCATTTACCACGGAGCCTTCCCTACAGCTTTGCGATAGTGTTCCTGAGCAAAAACATAGGTATCGTGAAGAAGAAAAACGATTTAAAAAATGCCAGAGAGAGCTACTCATAGCGCGTAAAGAAACAAGAATTTAGAAAGTCGGGGTTCTTCGGGAAACTTTCCAGTGACGCTGTGAAAGACTTGGGACATGCTTGCTTTGGATTAGGATCAGGATTGTGAGATTCATAAACTTGTTCCAAGTCATTCGTTTTCTCAGATAAGATTGAGTGGTTGTTAGGATGAAATGCTCGACTTACACGGGTGTGAAGCGCGCGCGGGATTCTGAGATGGTTGCGTAGGCTGAAGGGCCGAAAGACGAGGAGCAACCGCTTCAGTTCTTGCTGAGCACCAATAACAATTCTAGAAACGGTGTCTTCTGTACAGCTTGGAGTAGTGGGAATTTCTAGGGAGGTGACATGAAGCAGGACTAATGGGGCATTCGTGAATGCTTCTGCCAAGCTTAGTGTGTGTCTTCAACATTAATGGTCGTGATCAAATAAAACTGCATGATAACAACTTGCCTGTCATCACCAACAGTAAAAGTAGAATCTTCATCATTTTCTGCAGAAGGTAAAAATAATCTTAAGCGATTTCCTGCTTAAAGAAGACATATGTCACTTTGAATACTAATCGATTAAGTAAACGTGTCTGAAAACAAGCTTACAAAAGCGAAAAATGACAATCAGGGCTCTCCTATTAAAAGGTTCTTCTTCATCAAACTGAAATATATAACGAAGCAGAAGTAAATCCGTTTCATCTAAAGGTGACGTTATTTTGTCTGTTCTCATGTGGTGAAGAGAAAATGCGGGTGATTATCATTTGCTTGTTAAGTTTAATCCACTTCACAGGTTAAATATGGAGCTGGATTTTGATTAAATCACCTAAGGGATATAGGAAACCTGCAGCAGTGTCCCGGTTATAAATGAGTACAAGAGTAACTATACCTAATTTCGGCTGTTTGGAACAGTGATTACTAAAACTCCGGTATTATATGAGGACTGAGTTGGTAGTATTGTGTAGTTAGATTTAAAATGAATTTAGTCTTGAACTGTTCGTAATAACTAAGTGAAATCAGGTATAGCTGAGACACCTACTGAATGAGATCATGAATTTTTTCCTCATTGGGACTAAGTTAATTAAACGTAGCTGCAATATATAGCAATAAAATTCGTCTAAAATTCGTCTACATTAAATTACTGACTTGTTCACTGACTCCATGCTCCACCTTGTAGAACTCTTGTCAACGAGGAATGTGCTTTGTAAATTAAACAAATTAAGTGACTCCAACAAATTTGTGCCCAGTTTGCCGAGAGAAGTAACATTCACTTCAAGCCTCGTCGAAAACCTTCCATAACCTTAAGGGGTTACAGATTCAGAATCCCCAAGCATAAAAAGGTTTTCAGTTCTGAAAGTCTTCAAAATGTTATTCAAGTCAGATTTTAAGAGGTATGGCTACTACTGCTTGCTTAGAAAGGAATTTAAACTTTAGGAACCTTAAAATCTTTCCAACTCATTGAGCGCTTCAAAATGGCCGCTCCATCTTTGACCCACGAGAAAAAATGTAAGTTTTTCAAAATAAGAGAAGAAGTAGAAGTACTTACCCTGGTTGAAGCTTTCCTTTCGCTTTAAATTATCGCGGAATCCAGCTCTCTACCCAGGAATTTATTCATGCTTTCTGAACTGAAGGTATTTAAATTCCCTAGCTCTATTTGCTATACTGCCATTGAACTTTAACCCCTTGCATTATATTTTGGATAACTGTGTCAACATCTTTTGCGGAAAGCTAAAGTTCAGTGGCTCAGATAAATTTTTGTCCGTCAATCATCTAGTGCTTACGTTTCTAGCTCGGCGTAGGCGGGCGATCGACGGACGAACCTAATCATGTGTACCGTGTCCTGTGCGGTGGACAAGTGTCCCATCCCAAGGAAGAACGAAGTAATGTTGCTAGTTGACTTATAACTGTCCCCAAACCGACAGTTTTAAGTCATAATCTGGCTGATTAAATCCGGAACCGTTAGACAACCCTGGTAGAAATCCTGTAATTAAGGATTCTACAGGATGTTCTTGTAAGATCCTACAGGATCCTATAAGATTACACAAGATCCTACTCAAGATCCTACATGGCAATAATCCTTATCATTTTTGATAAGATCCTGCCAAGGATCCTTTAAATTCTTTGATCCTGCACAAGATCGGTCATCCTGCACAAGGATCTTTGATGATCTTTGCAAGGACATTAACGATCTTCGCAGGTACCTCAAGTATCATTGCAGAACTGTGACCTCAAGGATCTTTGAAAGAGTATGAAAGATCCTTGAGGATCTTTGAAATTTGTAGGGGAGGATCTTTAAGGATTCCCCTCAAGATCTTCGAGGCTCCCTATGAAGATCCTCAAGGAACTCCGTCCCCTGTACTCTTTTCGAACAGTATCATGGATTCTTTAACGTCCTCTTCGAAGTAGCATGTAAATATGAACGAGACAACACCAATTGCAAAGGCTTAGCATTTCCAGTGCCGGACAAGTTCTGTATGTACATCCAGAATTACCTAACCAGTTTCAAATGTTTCCATATTTTATATATATGGAGTTTTAAGAGCTAAAATTTTTAGTCTCAGCTGTAACTTTCATAAACAGGTCAGCTGTCCTTTTTTTTAGCTGCAATGCTATAGTTTTAATAAACTATCTGTTTATCTACCATCCAGCTATCTCAGTTATTTTAAGTCTCTGCTTGGTGGTCCGGCGGGGAAATGAACCCGTGACCTCCCGCTCGGCAGACTGGTACCGAAACCAGGTGGCAGTTAATTAGTGCGGGAAGACCCAAGAGAGAAGGAAGGCGGGTGCTTATTATTCTCTACAGGGGTCAGCTCAAACTCGCCAGGATATGGACTAGGAAGAGGTTAGTTAAGAACCACGCTGTAGCCGCATTTTAATATCATACATACAGTCCCACACCGGTATCATAATACAGTCGAAGCTCTCCTTGCGCCCGCTCTAAGCGACCAGTTCTAGTTACGACCAGCATTGCAAAACCCTGTTTGAACTGACACTTAAACCCTGTAATTATAAGCTCTCGTAAGCGACCGCTTCCGTAAGCAACCGTGACCACTTGAGTGAATTACCGACCAGTCTAGTTGCGATCCTTGTTGTGACCACTTTTCTGAATTGCCGTGGTGATCTCTTACGAGAACTTCCACTGGTATGTATTAATATGAGCAATCGACAGCTCGGATGACCGGATCTCTACTGCTAAGCTATCAGCTGATATCAAATAAGCAGAGAATTCGCAAAGCTAATGGTAGAAATAAACACTCTTTTCGACAGAATGTTTTTCTCAGTTTGTGAAAACCTTTCATCCCTTTGTTTTATCATATATAATTCAGAGGTTGCAGGCATGTCACCACTCAATCTCTCACGAGTCCATCAATAGCCAAACCGGCACTGTGCATCTCATAGGCTGTGAATTCAAAGGCTTTCTTAAAAGGACAAGCTACGCCTTGGCTGGAAAGGATAAAGGGACCAAAATATGAACCCAACCCGTAAAAAAATACCAGAATCATGTTTGGCAGATGTGGCTCGAACTCATCCCAAGAGTTACCTTTTTCCGTTTTACCTACCTAGCGCTTGTATTTATAAGTAAAATTTCTTCCCCAGAAGTAGTCACCTAGCCTTTCATGTGAAATATTTTAGGGTTCTATACTAAAAAAAATAATCTCAATTTTTCTTTTTTCATTTTTTAAAGCATACTAAGCGGTAACAAACCCAAAAGGTACCTTGAGCATCCACGTCCCACCCCTCCTGGGGCAGCGGTGCGTTCGCATGTTTTGTTCCTCTATCCCTTGGAGGAAAAATGGAATGCTCGTCACTATTTTCATTGCCAGGAAAAAAGCTGCATCTTTTTGCGTTTGTTTGTTAATTGACAACTGCTCCGTTCAGATCAGGCACTCTCCGATATTTGTTTTTCCTCCAAAAAATCATCAAAACAAACCCTTGATAGTGACTTGAGCAGCCAGCGGTTTCCCAAAAATAATAGACGCATGCGCCTTGTGAAGCGTCTTTCACGCGCGCAACTTTCGTCCGTGGCGTCTGTAGTAACGAAATTCGGTTAATTTTCATTTGGAAGGAATCACCATATTTTTACTTCCAGGAGGCTTTAGTTCAGAATTGAACGATCTTAGGGAAAACTGTTATTTGGAGGAGTTTGAAAGCATTTTTGCGACGTGCCGTCAAATTGTGGGCGAGCGATTCGCATTTGATCGACCTGTTGACTTGTCTGCACCTTCGATCAGAGATCAGGACGAATTTTAGTAAAAATCGAACGCTTTCTTTCGATCAATGGAGCGATTTGGTGGATCACTGCCGATTAAGGGATATAGCGGTGAAATGGCTGGGAAAAAGCGAGTCCAGCTGTCAGCAGATCTTGGAAAAGGTAAATATGTTGTGGGTTTATAGTTAACTATTAAGCTTATTATTACCAGTAAAGTATACGTTAGCGAAGATTTTATTAACAATTTTTTTGCGAAGGTGAATTGGACCGTTTAATTGCATTGACGTCTTTTTATGGGTCGTACAGAAAATTGATTTTTAATGGTGTGACTTTTCCTCTCTCTTGCTGTGTTTTTATTTTCCTCGAACTCATTCAATGAGTTCTGTTTACTGCACTCTATAAATTCACAAGCCACAATTGAGTGTTTGACAATGGCAACTAAATGTATGATTGAAGACCACTAGAACATGTTTCAAACAGTACATGTACAAAGTTAAAATAATTCAGTCTGTTTATTTTTTCCAATTGAGAGCGATTTCCAGTTATTCTCTTTCAATTTGTAGTGACTGGCATGGGGGGTTTTATGAAGTTTTTAAAATTGTGTGATGTAAAATAGGGACATATAGATCAAGTCTGTTGATTTCAACAGATCCAGGGGGTAATTTAGAAGAACATAATCAATAATGAATAATTGCACTAGCAAGTGAGTGATGTCTGAACCAGAAAAGGGCTAAAGGGAGAGTAGTTGTTAATCTGGCATAATTTTTACTGGACGTAGATCTAAACATTTTCTGAACCACATGTACATGGCAAGTGAGGAGGTCTTTTTTCTCTAATGCTAGCATTTTTTTAAAGAACATGAATGTAAAATAATCTGTACAAAACCGATATATGATAATATAAAGTGTGCCCAAAAGGTTATGGAACTTATAGAGGTACCTTGCCTTGGAACAACAAGGAATCTGCTCCAGTAACTTACTGCAAGGTGAATAAATGGGTACAAGTGAACTTTTAGGGTCCCCCAATAGGCAGATCCTTGCTGATGTCATTGTTCACATCTTGAAAATTGAAATTCATCCAATAAACAAACAAAGATTATAACTAGAAAGAGCATATAACATTTAGTTAACATGCGAAGTTTGAAAGAAAAAGGATGGAAACAGGTTTCAAATGATGCTTTTAAAATTTACAACATTTACAGGCGTTCAAATGGCTGGGTGGCAACTCTTGCCACCCAGCCATACAAACGTCTGTAAATTTGACCTTTTTCAAAAAGGAATATCTCCTTCAATTTTCAACATTCTCCTCTCATATTGCTATTTTTACTGATTGTGCCAGTCTCTTTCAATTTTTCGTGTTCTCATTTACCAAGCTAACCGTGAAATTTTCGATAATTTATGATAATGCTTAGATCAAAGACTGCTGACATAAACAATGATCCGCCTATGAAGTGCTTGGGAAACCCTGTGATGGCATTTCATCCCATCCGGGAGGATTAGTTATAGTCGTAGTTGTTTCATTCTAGAGAAACCATGATGGCCGGGGGGTGTTAGTACCATAAATTATGCGTGAGCTGTTTGTAGCTTGTGTACTGTTATAGGGTAACCTGTTACTTGTTGTAGTAGTGGAACAACCTGTAACCTGTACTAACTGTTTGTTCTCTTTCATCACAGGTTATAACTCTTATGATTCCAGTAATTTATTTCATAGCACTCCCAAAACAAAGGTGAGCACACCTGTTAGGTGTATTATTAGTATGAAACTTCCAGCGACAGCCACCTGCCTACAATGGCCACTTTGCTTGCTCTGAACAAAAATCTACTTACTGTGGAATTTCAATGTAATGTATGTAATCCTATATAATGAAGAACCCGGTATAAGGAACAATGTTCTTCAGTAATAGTAAAAAGTACATGTATGGAAATTAACCCCCGATATAACAAACACATTTGCGAGTCTCTTGGCACTTTGTTATATTGGGTTCCACTGTATTCAAAGTAATCTTACTGAAACCTCCCCATATCAGCCACCTTTATAAAATGACTAAATTTGTTTTGCTGACTGCGAATCCATTTACGCCAATGCTTTTATTAAACCTATCCATAATCCAGGTTGTGTTTTATGTTGGTAATGCTAAACATCTTTTGCGTGGCTTTCAGGCAAGGTGGAATTTAGAAGACTTTGGCATGTCTTCAGTGTGGGACTCTGCACAATGCACCTTGTCAGATAACAGCCACCTCTCTACAACAATATTACTGGCCATGTTTGCTTGTTTGGACCTCTGATGTATCATTTGATATATCAGGACAAAGAATCTGATTGCAAACCCTCCATAACTACCACCTCTTGTCAACGGTCAAGTTTTCTTATCCTTAACATTGATCCATATTCGCTCCTTACAAAGGATCTTAAATTGTTGAAGCCTCCTCTCATCCACCTTTCTGCAATGGCCAGAAAATTTAGTTGTGAACAGAGGCTGTTTTAGAAAGGTTTTAGTGTATCTTTTTTCCACCAAGAAATAAACTGAAACAATTCTGTTACTTTTAAATCATCATCATGATTGCCATCATCATCATTATTGTCATCATCATATTGATCATCATTGGTCTGTGAAGGTGCCTCAGAACCATGTACATATGTGTGTGCTTCATTTAAATTTATTTAATATTTTACTAGCCTGAGAAAACAGCCGATGTTTTGCCAGGTCGCAACTTGAGCCCTCGCAAAACAATATCTGAAAAACAAGCACAGAAATTCCATATACTGATGACGTGCACTACCCAGATCTTGGTAGTGCTTCTGATTGGTTGAAAGAAAATTCCCTCGCTGCACAACCAATCAGAAGTGCTACCAAGATCTGGGTAGTGCATGTCATCAGTAGGAAATTTTTGCACTCGTTACTCAGACGTCGTCTTGCGAGGGCTCAAGTGGCGACCTTGCGAATTGTCGGCTGTTTTCTCAGGCTAATATTTTACTCCATTGTTAGCCCATTGTTTCATCCTTCTCGACAACATCACCAAGTAGCTACAAACCAAGGGCAAGCAACACAAGTTATCAGCCAGG
>Ga0126336_10002898_pt1 | contig 9998 bp, 6 predicted proteins | sample SidCmetagenome_FD_92530 | JGI IMG/M metagenome (GOLD analysis project Ga0126336, IMG submission 92530) | Coral microbial communities from El Islote,Puerto Morelos, Mexico - Siderastrea C C metagenome | ecosystem: Host-associated > Invertebrates > Cnidaria > Coral | place: El Islote,Puerto...
CCTCTTCACGATCACGTGATATTGAAGACACTAAATGCATGTTTCAATGCTCTTCTTGACGATCTGCCGAGATGTGCCAAAAACTCCAAACAAAACTCATTTAAATGGCAAAGGAGGGCAGTGACTATGTCATAACCAGCAATTCCGTTATTTCAGAGAATTTATAAAGTGACAGCGCCATTTGCACGTGCTACAAAAATGACAGCGACATTTACATTCGTTAGTTCAGCGACATCGTTCCTGAGAAAGACGTGACAAAGCGACAAGGCTGCCCCCCTTGGAAGGGCTTTCCATTCAGCTTCATCTCAAACGAGGTCGCAATTTTGCTATAATGTAACTTTTAATTATTTTCCATATATGGAATGTGGATCCCAGTCTTTACCAAAACAACAGTGCTAAATATTCTTGGAAAACGGGGGCAAAAACGGTTTGTGCGAACAGAAACCGAAATTTGGGAAGCTCAAGTTAGTTTACAAAGTCCAGAGATGCTTGGGAAACTCAGAACTCAGTAGAAAACAAGATGTTTTTGTGGCAAATTCTACTTGTCCCATTAGACAAGTGCTTTTGGAAACCCACTCGTCCGAGATAAGAGAGTACTCATTTCGTACGGGTGGACGAGTAGAAGTTTTTTGCCCTGATTGGTGATGTGCCTTATACGCTATTCCAGTATTCCTGACTTCAAGTTCATGGGTAGACAGGGCTAGGGGGCTAAATAACTGCGAACCATGAATGTGTATCAAGGGCATACATGTACGTGTGAGTGAAGAGCGTACTGACTTAAAATATAAAAATTGGAGCCAGGAGCATTTGTATTATAAAATCTAAGAAATGGTTTGACACAGCTAGATAAAACAAGTGTTAAAAATGACAGACGTTTCAAATACCAAAAATCTTTGGTTTTCATCAGTGTGATGAAATTAAAATAGTGGCAATGAAAGATATATGGTCCTAAATTATGCAGATACCCAAGATATGGAAAAGTGTGTGAGAGGCAGCAACTAGTATTTAATCCAGTGATGAAACTTCAGTCACCAGACTGAGAAGTGGTTGCAACATTTCTTGAATAATTTCTATTCGACAACCTTCAAGAATGTTGAATTCAACATGTTTTATAATTTGGTAATCAAAATTCATTCTACGTCATCCGATTCAATGTCTTGTCAGGGGCCTTTTGTCTTGTCCTGGTTAAAATGTTTTCTCTAAAATGAGCCTTCTATTTTTCATCTACCCCCTCTTTAAGTGGAAACTGGTCACTATGTAATAGAGGACTAAGTTAAAACCACATTAAAGTCATTGCCAATAGATGAGCTTTGGAACTGGTGCCTTAAAAGTTAGTGGGGACCTGATGCAATCCAGGCACAGCAGGGAGGTAACCATGGCAACCATGGAAGCGGGGACAACCCTGCGTGCGGCCATTAAAAAGGCACCGTCACACTGAAATATATTCAGTGGAATAATAACCTACCTGACCATACTTACCTAGGCACGAACCAGACAGAAACGGGGGCGGGAAGAGCTGGGAGCAAGAATCCGCAACAATTTATCAGCTACACTAGCCCCAAAGCCATTTAAAGTGAAAGCTGCTGACTGCATTGACTTGAGTTTAACTTTGCCTAAATAAAATTTAGCCACATTTAAATTCATTGCCAACAGATGAACTTGGGAACTGGTGCCTTAAAAGCTAGTGTGGGCCTGATGCAATCCAGGCACAGCAGGCAACAAAGCAAGAATCCCCAACAATTCACTAGCCCCAAAGCCATTTAGAGTGATCCACAACAATCAGCTCTAATGCCAGGCACATGTGATGCAACACTCTTAAGAACTCCCTGCACAGGGCCCCGGGCCACCCTGCAACTAATACATGCCAAACAGGGGCACAGCTGCTGACTGCATTGACTCAAGTTTAACTTCGTCTAAATAAAATTTAGCGACATTAATCATGGGTTGCATTTGAAAACAACTGAAGGTTGTGTTGAATCAACTTGTAGTAAGTTTAGCCTTAAGTTTGCGAATTTGGATTTTTTCGTTTGCATAAAAATTATAATTTAATTGGTCTCGTGTATTTTTCTTGATGATCAAGCCTTAGGTGAAGGAAAATGTTGTCATTTCCCTGGCAAAGTAAAAAAATCTCGAGAAAAACCTGATGAGAGCTTCCATTTTTGTCCAACAACACTGTACATCATTGAATATGGATTCAACAAGATGGCAATATTAAGATGCGCAAATTTCGGAAATTTTAACACAGCAATAATTGGGCATTTAACCTGAAATGTCAGCATGTTTGAAAGTTCAAAAAGTAATATTTAGGTTTGAAAAGTTATCACAAGCTCTTTTCTTGGAAATGCTTAACCACAGCTGCTTCTTGGCTATATTTTGAGCAGTGCAGTTAACTTTTGCATGAGCGAGATAGGAGTTATTAACATGGAGGCAGGGTGCAGGATACTACAGATGGATGTTAAGGGGGGTGAAGGGTGAAAAATACCATAGCCGGGAACCGGATGCGACTGTTAAAAGTAACAAAATTAAGGTTTAAGCTGGATCAATATAATGACTGTCAAATCGCAGCAAGCAAAGTGGGATTGGGATGTCATTGTGAGGTTTCTGTCTGGTGTGGGATAACAGGGTGAGACACTTTGAGTGGTGGGAAGCAGAACTGAATGAGCCTACTCTGTACCTAAGAGCCAATTATTTATAATAAATAACGTCAGGATGTTCAAGTTCCTGAGTTGCCAGACTGGTCAGTACAAATGTTTGTTTACTCCTGTTTAGTAGAGCACAACACAGACTAAACCAGACTGTCCTGCTTTTAAGAAGGTGCAGGTATTCTTTTAAGGGGGCAATACAGGATAAGATTTAAGAAAGAAATAAAGAGGGATTGAATTGGGTTGTTTGTGGACTGTTTTGGTGTCTATCTATTAATACAGTATTGTGCAAAACTAATGCAAATGAAATTCGACGAATTATGGTCTTTGTTCTCGCGAAATGTCGCGCGAACTTTCGCGCAATGTCGAGAGAAATTACGGGCAAAAGTTCGTCCCTAAAACAAAATTTCGTGGGAATATCGTGCGATATTTCGAAAGGTCAAACGAAAAATCGCTCTTGCGAAAATTCGCGGCAATAAAAAGGAACTTCAGCGATATACAGCTGTAAAAGCGTAGCAGTGTTTGATGTAACTTCCAATTACACAGCCGGAAGGTCCATGCCCGAATGCTCTATTCCAGTCTTAATCAGACTTGAAAACAATTTCTACGAAATAAACGTTAAACTTAAACTTAAAACAAAAAAAATACAGGAAGGTCGCCGATCTATTTATATTCAAACTCACTTAGGAAAGAAATGTTTGTGTCGTGACAAGTATTACGTGGAAAGTCGCGCTGAATGTAACGTAAACAAAGCGCTTCAGTCGACTTTAGCGCATAAAGTTCAAATGTTCCGTCACCTTATTGCTCTTAAATGCATGTGTAATGTTAACTAAAAGAAACGTAGGATAACCTCTAAAGGTCGCAGTGGTTGAGATTTATAGTTCATGTCCAATTTCTGAAATGTTTAGAAACGTAACGATTCCAGTGAGGAAGAGTAGGAAAGTATATTAATTGGTGCTGGATCCAAGAAACGGTAACAATCACTTATCATAAACGTTGACTTGTAATTAAGTAAACTTAACTTGAGATCTGTATATCAATGAAAAATATGTGATAAAGCACGCTTGGGAAGGAAATGTTTCGTCGGGATAAAAAGGATAACACGTAAAAGTCGCACTACAAAATGCGCTAATGCATGCAAATGTTAACAAAACGTTTCATTTGACTGAATGTTGTGCATAAACTTGAAATGTCAATTCCATGACCTTACCTCTCTCATACTTGTGTAATGTTAACGAAATGAAAGCATTTCATGCGAAGGTCACAACGGAATAAGATATTAAGTTAATGTAATTAACTTGAAAATTTAATTTTAACTAACCTTTAATTCTTTACAATTTTCGATTTTCTTAAAATTCTTCAATTTCCCTCCCTGTTCACTTTCTTTAGTAACACGTTCACATTAAAAATTTCTAAAAAATTCTCTCAGAATTATGGGAACTCGCACTATGATCCTGTGATAGCATTTTTGGATTGAATAAAATCTCATTAAGAAAAAAGGCTAAAATGTTGGGGAAAAAAGGCATCTACATATATTGCCTCCATAATGCTCTGCATAACCACTGGACCTCTAAATTAAATTTTGTTTATAAGTAATAAGCCTTGGCTGAGTGGTCACCAATCTACCCAAAGTTAATTGCAGATTCAAATATTTTATTTCCATATCTTATACTTGCCAACTTTTTGTGATTCATAGGCGTGACATTTTTATCCTGAGAGTGTCAAGATTTTTCGTAGGGGACTGATAATATCCGAAGATGTCTGACGATTTCCGAAGACGTCAGAAGATTTCCAAAGCCGTTCCGAAGATGTTCCGATTTATGGCCAGTAAACCGATGCTTTGATCATTTAATCGAGTATGACCACGTCTCCAGTGGCTTTCCCTACTAAAATCCGAGATTTCGCGAAAGTAAGATTACTATTTTCTGGCATTAGTTCGAGTTTATTTAAATACTTTATATATTTTTTTCAAATGAGTCGGTTAAGGCTGTAAAGGCTCAAACTTTTCCACCAGGTGTGAGAAGTGGGAACGCAGGCGTGAGTAGGCGTGAGATCGCAGTTTTCGATCCGCAGGTGTGACAATCACGCCCTAGGCGTGACACTTGGCAGGTATAATATCTAAGCTTTCATGTACAGGATTATCAGTTGAGTGTTCTCCAGATCTTCTGACTTGTGTGTGTGTTTTAACCAGCGGTCGCCTTGTGCTGGTTCATAAATTTCGTGGCGTGTTTTATGGCCTTAGTCATCAGGATCGCAGTTGTAGGCGAATTTATACCAACGTTCAACATCTGAGTTGAAATTAATTTTTTTCAGCAGAATACTATAAAGCTTTTGACATACTATAAAGACCTTATTGAGAAGAACAAAGGCAACCCAGCCTATTTATGGAGAACTTTGAATGAAATAAGAAATCGTAAAAATGATTCCCAGCCATCTTTCATTCAATCTAATGGAATCCAAGTGACTGATCCTAAGTCTATTGCTTGCCTGTTGAACTCTCACTTTACAGGTTGGGAGTAACCTAGCGTCAAAATCGGTAATCAGCGGAATAAGCAACGTCCTACCATCCCTATCACAAAATGACACAATAAATAACTTCTCCTTCACGCCGGTCGGTGTATCCTTTGTTTTGAAACAGCTAAGAACGTTGAAGACAAACAAAGCTATTGGCTTGGATAAGAAAAGTGCAAGGCTTTTAAAGGACTCAGCCGAGTTTGTTGCTCCGGTAGTGACTGGCATCTTAAATCGTTCTCTGGAGTCAGGTGTCTTTCCTGCAGTTTGGAAAAATGGCAAGGTATCCGCCCTTTTCAAATCTGGTAATCGCTCTGAATGCAATAACTACAGGCCTATTACAGTTCTTCCGACAGTTAGTAAAATACTTGAAAGAGCTGTTCATCAACAATTTTACAGCTATCTTACTGAGTCAAACATATTAACACCAAAGCAAATTGGTTTCCATCCCAAACTATCAACTGAGGTAGCTCTTGCTCACTTTACGGACAGTATTTTGGAGAAACTCAACAAAGGAATGTTGACTGGGGCAGTTTTTCTTGACCTTTCCAAGGCTTTCGACACAGTCAACCACGATCTCTTGCTAGCGAAGTTGAACCGTATCGGAGCTTGTAAGTCCGTCGTCCAGTGTTTTACCTCTTATCTTAGCAATCGTTTTCAACTAACCACTTTTGGGAATGTGGAGTCTACGTTGTTGCCAGTCCACGTTGGTGTTCCTCTGGGGAGCATTCTGGGTCCTTTGTTGTTTCTAGTCTACATTAACAACCTTGCTCAATGCCTTGAACACTGTGAAGTAGCCCTTTATGCAGATGATACTGTGATATACTTCAGCAGCTTGTCCGTTGGAGACATCGAATCTGCCTTAAATGAGGACTTGGCAACTCTCTTCATGGTTTAACAAGAATCGCCTAACCCTGAACATTTCTAAATCTAAGTTTATGTTAATAGGAAGTCCCAATAAGATTCGCTTTTGCAACAGCATTAATCTAATCATAGACACTGTAACACTCAAGAGCACCAGCACTTTTAAGTACCTCAGGGTAACAATTAACAAGAGCATGACTTGGTGTGACCACGTGGAGGCTATCTCTTCCAAGATTAATCAAAGAATTGCAATGCTCAAACGAATTAGACACCTGCTACCCGTTGAAGTGCGTTCCACATTGTACAATAGCTTAATTTTACCTTTGTTTGATTATGCTGACACCATCTGGGGTGACAGGTTCAATGCCACTCTCATGGAGGATCTCCAACTATTGCAAAATAAGGCTGCAAAGATCATCCTTGACCTGCGCAGCTTCTCCTCTTCAACGCAAGCCCTTGAAGCTCTTGGCTGGCAAACCCTCGCAAAACGCAGGCCTCTCCATCGTTTTGTTGTTATTTATAAATATGTTAATGGCCTGATTGATTTTAATTTTGATATTTCAAGAAATTGTAATGTGCATTAGTATAACACGTGAATCAAGAACAATTTCCACCTTCCTAGAGTCCGAAGAAATTATGGCAAACAACACATTTTTTATCAAGGACCTGCCGAATGGAACATTTTAGATGAGTCTGTGAGGAATGCTAAGTCACTTTTAATTTTTAAACAAAGTGTTAAGGACCTTGTTTTTAGCTAAGTTTTTAAACTATTTTTAAATTTTTAACTTTTTAAGGATTTTTAACATGTTTTTGTAATTTTTATTTCCTTACTATTTGCAGGGCCCCACTGAAAAACACCTAGTTGGTGATGTAGGCACCCTGGATAAATATTATTATCATTATTATTATTATTATTATTATTATTATTATTATTATTGTTGTTGTTGTTGTTGTTATTATTATTATTATTATTATTATTATTATTAAATAAAAAGCAATAAGAAAGATTACCCAAGTCATCAGAGTTTAAACATTACATGTATGTCATCCATTGAGTTGTGAGTAGAAACTGACTATAAAATGTTTTAGATCAGAAGGCAAAACATACATGTACCTGTACCCTATGTAACTGATACCAAACTAAGTAGCTAAAACACCACACCCTTAAAGGTGCAGATTCCTATATATCTTAAATCTCAAAATAATGGAGTGCACCCTACATTCAGGAGTGGCTGTAGTGCAAGTTGAGTAGACAGTTGAGTCTGTTCTGGTAGAAGTATAACTTACAGCTTACTATCTGTTATATCAGATCAGTGGGTAAAACAGACCTTACTTGATGTTCAGAATCTATGCTATCCACATCCTTTAGGGCTGCACATGTATCTTATGTAAGAGAGTGTCTCCTCCATCTGGGAGTGTTTCTGGTTCAGACCAATTCAACATAGCTCAGAAGCTTCCCGTTCAAATCAAATCAAAATCAAATTTTATAAATTTAGACATGTAGCACCCACGAGTGTGCAAGTAGTCGTTAAAACATGTACGTGTATATTAATGAATGTAAAAGAATAAAAGTAATCAACATATAAAGCTAATCAAATAGTAATAAGTAATCTAAAAGCTAAAAACTAATTTAAAATGTTAGGAATTATTATCCTGTTGTAGAAACATTGGAGACAAAATATCTATCTCTAATTTTTGTAGTTTGGGTATAAGTATTCACTGTAGTACATACTAATCCATACAAAGTCCTCTACCCTATTTTCTCCATTAACTACTGGGCCTCGAATAATTGCCACGTTCAAATAAGCACTTGGTCAAACTTTAAATAAATGCCCCTGGTCTTTATATGATGTACTTTCCCGGCATTTATTTGTAACTGAAATTTTATGCTTCTGATTCTCATCAACAATATTAGATATTAATAGCAATTCACAAAATGTCCATGACTACAGTAACAGTACACCATTTTAATTTATTTTATTTTTATTGTACATGAGTTCAATTTATTTCTAATCACTGATTTAGGCAGTCCGTCAGTCTGCTAATCATTTACTCAGTCAGTAAGTCAATCATTCAGTCTGTCAGTCAGTCAGTCAGTCAGTCATTCTGTCAGTAAGTCAATCATTCATTCAGTCAGTCAGTCTGTCAGTTAGTCAATCATTCATTCAGTCTGTCAGCCAGTCAGTAAGTGTCAATCAGTCAGTCAGTCAGTCAGTCAGTCAGTCAGTCAGTAAGTCAATCATCCATTCAGTCTGTCAGTCAGTCAGTAAGTGTCAATCAGTCAGTCAGTAAGTCAATCATTCATTCAGTCAGGCAGGCAGTCAGTCAGTCAGTCAGTCAATAAGTCAGCCAGTCAGTCAGTCGGTCTGTCAGACAGTCATTCCATCAGTCAGGCAGTCAGTCAGTCAGTTAGGCTGGCAGTCAATCAGTCAGTCTGCTAATCATTTACTCATTCTGTCAGTAACTCAATCATTCAGTCAGTCAGGAGGAAGATTCTATAATGCTTTCATTGGCATTTTAAGTAATTTCCTTTTTTTTTACTTTTTAAGATGGAATCTTGACTTACTGCAGGGCCAGCAAAAGGGACTAAAGTGATGTCCTCAGGAATGTATCTTGCATGAACAAACCAGTGAGTATGAACTTTCAAAAAAGTGAAATACTGTCAGTGCTGCTTTCCATTCTGTTGCCAATTGCACAAAGTTTTTGATTAATTTTGTTTAAAGCATCTTGTTGGTGGCCAATCAAATTCAGTAACTCGAAGGGGGAAGATTCTTAACTACAGAATGATCTGGCATTGCTGCTAAGGGAGTTTGGTGGATGGTATTTTGTCATACGTTTTGCAGCGTTTTGTGCCGCTAGGTTGGTGAAATGTACATTGTATAACAAGTTCACCTCTTGCCTCTGGGACTCAAGTTCAAGTGTTGCCTTAAGTTGCTTGTCCTGTTTATCCAGTTTTCCCATATAAATTGAAACAAAACCGTTGCTAGTGACCCACTTAGGACGCGGAAAATAGACCATCCTAAGTGACCAACTTCCTATCAAATCGTAGTGTGCATACCATAACTAATTAAACATGTCTTGTAAAATAAGGTTGATTTAACTACCTATCTATTTAAATTAAACACAGTGCTTTCAGGAAGTTTTGAAGTAACAGGCTGCATTACAAAAGTAGGGGGCTGGGCAATTGAGCGCCGAAGGTGCGAGATACTAGGGGGGTCTGGGGGCATGCCCCCCCAGAACATTTTGAAACCTGGATGCTCGGAAATGCCACTTCCGCTGTTTTCAAAGAGGTATTTTTCCCTAAAATGGCAAGGAAAACTATAGGCATTAAACAGTCCGTATTTAACAGAAATTGTATAATTATTGTCAGTAGCAGCAAGGTTCAGCCTTTGCAACACATGAATTTCAGCAGGTTTTTAAAAAGTTTAAGGCTCTCCACAGGTAACCAAAGCGTAATACGAGAGTTTGTATGGAGCTGAAATTCAGTCGAAAATACGTTAAAATCAAAATAAGTTTGAAAAACCTTTCCTGTTGTGTGTTTGCTGTGTTTTTATCGCTTTTCCGAGCTTCTGAAGGCTGTTTTCAGTTGGGTGATTTTCTGCTTAACGGTCGATGCTGCTTAACGGTCGCATCGACCGTTAAGCAGAAAATCGCCCAACTGAAAACAGCCTTCAGAAGCTCGAAAAAGCGATAAAAACACCGCCAATCTGAAGGTTTATTGGTAGAATGAACATCGAGCGAACACACAGAGCGGGCGAACGGGCGCAACGCGCATGCGTATAACAACGAGCCGCTGAACAATACATAATGTCAACAACGGAGTGGCGTGGTCACCTCTCTACTCTACCTATTGTCCTTTTAAAAGGGCAGGAACTGCAAACCTTTCTACATCATGATAATTTGCAAGTTAGTTGTCTAGGTAGTTAGTTATCTTATTTGTTATATAGAATTAACTTTTTATTATAATTATTTATTAATGTA
>Ga0126336_10002899_pt1 | contig 9998 bp, 3 predicted proteins | sample SidCmetagenome_FD_92530 | JGI IMG/M metagenome (GOLD analysis project Ga0126336, IMG submission 92530) | Coral microbial communities from El Islote,Puerto Morelos, Mexico - Siderastrea C C metagenome | ecosystem: Host-associated > Invertebrates > Cnidaria > Coral | place: El Islote,Puerto...
CAATTATTCTACTCGGGCTTGCTGGATATCAAATGATTATAACCAACTCGGCGCTACGCGCCTCGTTGGTTATCTATCATTCGATATCCAGCGCGCCCTCGTAGAATAATTGTTAAATATCTTCAGATTTACAAGCTGCGCACTATAAACACACTGCTCTTCATTTGCTTTTAGATTTTACTGGGTGTTTTCGATCTTTTCCGATTTTTCATCAGCATTTAAGGTGGTATCAAGCTGTCAAAAAATAATATGTGCGATTTTAGCATTACATTAGTATTTTTGCAACAGCTGAGGCAACTACACAAAGATAACATTTTGAAGCCAAAATTCCACAATCAACTGTACAGAAATTTCTACCCAGCCGATTTTGTAGAAACTTGCTCTCCGCAAACCTTGAAGTCTTGGAACTTATTAGCGTGATTGGAAAAAAAGAATCTATCGTTGTTTAATGGGAATATTCGCGTTTCCCTAAAAAGGCTGGTCTTCTAATAGTGCTTGTATCTCTTAATTGTTGAAATTGTTTGCCCTAAAGCTAAAAGTTTTGTAAAATGCGAACATTCTTTGTTTAGAGCACCAAAAATCACTGAAATCGATTAAGGCCTTAACTTGCCAAAAATTCGATTTATAAAATGGAGCCTCCGCGCTAATAAATAGCCGCGAGCCACCTTAAACTCAGTAATATATTAAGCAGAATTGATTTGTGAACTGAAAGTGACAGCATGTGCCTTTTCACGTGGGACTAAACACCTGTTACTTTCGGTGATCAATGAAAGAAACACACTTAGAATCTGGATAACACGCCATCTCAATTGCGCTAATAAGAAAACACCCATTACTGTTGGACGCCAGAATTACTTTTACTATTACTTACTTTTCCTGTTTGGAGATTCTAACCAGTTATAACATTTGGATTACTTTTTGGTTAATTCGCGTGCAATTTTGTTTTCGTGAACATTGTGAAAGTTTTTCACTTTAAGTGGTTTCTCAGAAACACTGTCATTATCAATCAAACGCCAATAAGTAAATAATTGCTAATTACAACTGATAGGCGCTCTTGTTTCAACTGCTTCATACATTGACTAGGCAGAGTAGCAAAGTCCTTGATCTGTTGAGGTGCTGAATAGAAGAACTGAAGGTGAGCTAGATAAACGCAAATTAAACTGAGTTAATTCGGCATAAATGTCATAGTAATTTATGATTGGCACGTAAAATGCATAGAATTCCTTTTCTACCGGAGTGCGGAGAGCGTGAAATCAATGCAAATTTAGGAAGCCATAACAGTATCATTTTCAGGCATTAACATTGTTTTCTCACTGGTGGATAAATGTTGGGAAAATCAAGTAAGAGTTATTTAGGAATGAAATACTACTTGTAACAGTATTCTGCACAACAGTTCCTCTTTGCCACCGCGAAGATATTGAAAATTACCTTATCCTCCTACACACTTAAAACATCCTTTGATTAGTATTCTTTCTGTAGGCAAGAAACGTTTCTCTACATCCATCGAGGATATATTCTATGTTATTAGTTCGCGCAACAAACGCTTGGCTTGACTGATCTTGTCTTTAAGAACAAGAACATGAAAAACCGCAACCATCACGACCTGAAACTTCAATAAAGGTCGCAATTTCTGAAGCACGACGTCTACAGATGTACTAATAACTTTGGAAAATACAATTGCTCTCATGACACTCAATACTTAATTTGAACAACGAAAGTTCGACTAGTTCAATTTCAACTTGAAAAGTGATTTGAGAATCACTTTGCTTATAACGTTTGTGTGTGTTACGATGCTCTAAACATTCAAGCAGTCAAACGCCTTTCAAAACTAAGAAAAAGACAGTACATGGATATGAGATCACGGGTGGCATTGTTGCTAGATTCTAGAATTTGAAGACGAATACATTTTATATCAAATTATCAACAGCCTACATAGCTATCAGTCTTTTCATGACTCTTCTACTCTCTGGCCATTCCTATTTGGTCACTTATTTACATCCTGTTCAATGACGAGAGTGCCTATTGGCCCCATTGTGTTATGCCTCGTTGTACAAAGAGTTCCGACACATGAAAATAAGGTGGACCAAAGCAGCCCTGCATTCTGTAGTCTCTCCTTTTAGTGATTTAGCTTGGTTTGATAGCACAACGTCTACTAAAACAAAAAAAATGCAAATAATAAAACTATATGTATTGACACATGCATAGACAGAAGACAGCTTGCGAACGACAAGTTCCACCTCGGGTATGGTGTTACCAATGGTACCAATGGAGAAACCAATTCGGCCCTCTTTCAGTTGGCTTAAACATGAAATATTCTAAGTTCCACCAGTGAGAGCTAGTTTACCAGTGGTTATCGGACAGACTACTTTTTTACCATTTGTACCAATGGTAACAAATTGACTATTTCTTTTATACCATTTGTACCAGTAGCACCAATGGACAAACTCATTCAGATCTCTCTCAGTTGGTTTCACTAAACTGAGACTGAGACAAATATTTTTAGACGGTTTAGTGTGTAGTATCGCGGGATGTTTTAGGGGGCACGTTGTAAAATACATGAGGCGTGGAGAAAAACAGCAGAAAATAAAGAGCAATAGTTAAACTACACTGAAGAAAGGTTAGCCCTTAAAAATTGAGGTAAGGAATCTCTGGCGTCATTGCAATTATGTTCTTGACTTAGGCCATAAGGTAAGAGGGTTTAATCTAAACACCCAAAGGTCCTCCCTTCGTTCTATTATTATCTGTTAGTTTAATCCCTCTTAGATTTACGAACATTTCTTAGCAGTCCGATAACAGTGAAATAGGCATCCCCGTTAAAATCATGACCTTTTTATTCAAATGCTTAATACCTGGTATGGCATCATTTCTCTAAACATCTTTCCTATGATTAATTAAGATTAATAGACAGCAGTGTATTTTTTGTACCGATAACACTAGTCTTACATATTTCTTTCAGATTGAAGAATGACCAAGGTGTTTTTAGCTTACCTTATGGCAGTGACGTTTGTTTGCATCACTGCAAAATCTGCTCCGGGAATGTATCCACTACAGCATGCACCAGGTAAAAATCTAGTCATAACCGAAATTTTTATACGAAATATATATTGAATTGGTTTCATCCCACTTTTGTTTCGAGAGATAACTAAGGTGCATTTTGCGTTTGGTAATTCAGTTGTGAAATCTGATGAAAAGCGAAAGAATTACAATAAAATCTTGTGTCACGGCTCGACTGGGGAAAAAATCTAAGTCCCTGACGTGAGTCGAACCCATACCCATTTGGACACCGGTGGCATTGAGCTACTGGGAGTCTCTTGGCCAGCTAGGTCCCAGTACCTTAGTGGTTCGAGCATCTGACCGGTGAAAGTTATGGGATTGATCCCCGACGGTGAATCAGATCATGCCGTTGTCCTACGCTTGTTAATTGCTGACAGAACCTATATTTTTAAAGCTATTTCTAATTAGATGCGGCTCTAGTTCCCCTGATTTATGAGACACACAGGCACATCAAGGTAGTCGCCTCAACCTGTTTTTTCTGTTGTTGGTGTTTGAAGTATTCTTAGATTTTTGCAGATAATTGTCTTGTTTCTGACGATCATCCCCGTCACTGTTATCAGGGATTTCCCTGTTGGTATTACATACTGTGCAGTAAGGCAGAATTAACCCTGCTACATCGATGACGTCAAAACGTCAAAACGTCGCATTTGGCACGTGCGAAATTGCGTTAGTGAGTTTCCAAAATTCTGAGGGCTCTCCAATTCAGGATTTGACACATTTAATAGCACTCCTTTCTAAAGTGTTGATAGCTTTCTTTTTGTCAAAAATAATTGTCAGAGGCAGCAACGGGACCTACTTTATTCAGGTTTAATTTAAAATTAAAATGCCAGATTCCACATTCCAAAGCAAATGCCTTGCCACCCGCCTCGATTAGCCTTTGCTAGATGCGGGTTGCGTATGTTTCTGAAACTTCTCAAAGAAACTTTACCTATAAATACTATAGAGTTTAACCCTATGTAGAGCGGGGAAGGGAGGGGGGGAGGGCTTTTGAGGCCCGCCTCAACTTTGAAGTTGTGTAATTGTGTAACCGTTCACGCTATTGCCACTAAATTTTGTAACTTTTCCTAAAATTAAACTGGAAACATTTTGGCATGTCTTGTGTCCAACAAACTTGACGTTGCCATGGCAACCGCTTTGTAACAGCCATGTTTTTAACAAATCACGATTCTCGCTTTAATCGGTACTATTTTAATGTTTTCTTATGGAATTTGTATTTTTACATTAATTGTAGCAATAATTTACCAATTAGGAATAACCACTCAATAAAAGTGGAAATTGGTGCTAATTTGAGGAAAACGTGACATTTAAAACGTGAAAATCCAAGATGGCAGACTTAACTGGTTTCTCGCTATAAATTCACTATTCGCCATGAATTTCAAGTGTATGATATTGTTAATTAATTAAATAAACTTTTTTTTATATATAATCATCTGGCTTCATTTCCTTGTTTATTAAATGAAGCAGATGAATTTAAAAAAATTCAAGATGGCAGATCCAAGATGGCGGATCCAAGATGGCGGGAAAAAATGGCCTTTTATCTCTAATATGAAATTTATCTCCACAATTTCGTCTTCCAAAAATATACATTAAGAAAATATATCATAGATGCCCTTTATACCCAACAAAAGTATTTTTACTCCTCCAGGTACAGTATTCAGTAGATTTATTGCTTTCGATGAAACATTGATAAACAAATGACGTCATAATGACGTCATATCACGTCACAGTGACATCACAGTATCTGTAGTAGTTAGAATTAGCGCGTACCTTGTCCTGTGTAAATTTGGTGGCTATAGCGTTAGCAGTTTTAAAGTTACGTGGGGGAGCTTCCCCTGCCCCCTCCGGTCCTAGGAGGTCGAAAAAAGCTCCGTCTGAATAGGATTAATCTTCATTCCTATCATGTTACCAGGGAATGGAAAGGTGGAACATGCGGAGTTTGAAGACACGATGGCCAATGAAATGGACGAAGTCGTTTGTAAGAATGATTGGAAGCCTCTGTTCAACCCATTTGACCTTAACGGGGATGGATTTATCACTCGCGATGAATTGGCCTTGAGCCTGGCGTCCTTCATCACCAAAGAAGAAATTGATGCCCTGTTCACCAGAGTAGACAGGGACCACGATGGCAAACTCAACTGTGAAGGTACTGCCATGCGTTTCTGAACAAATTTTACGCCAATTTTAAGAGAAAAAGTTTGTTTTGCAAATGTGTCCTCAGACCTAATAACCAAATCTCTTAGAATGAACTTAAAGTTTCACAACAGATGACAAGACTGCTGTCTCTTGTATGACTCTACTTTCTTAATCAAAAAAACTTTTATGTTATGCGGCCGCTTATGTTATTTCGTTATGCGGCCGCTTCTTTATAAAAAACTTTGGACATGCAGACGTTATCCAACATGAAAAGGGAAAGTCGAAATGTTTTCAAATAGAAGCGAAACGATGCTGGAATGTAGACAGTGAAAGCTGAGGACAGTACTGAAAATTAGACGGGCCAAATTGTGTTAAGTTACTTAGGTTCCAGAGAACGATCGATAGACATGCAATCATTTTCTACCCTTGCAATCTGTGTAATAGTATACACTCGATTGAAAAACGTTGTCATATGAAAAGTATCAACCCTTAACGATGAGACCTAATGTATTATGGGTAGATGTATACTAGCATTTGCATGTTCTAAATTCTCTTGCGACTGATGTTGATTGCAGCGAGTTGAACGTGGTAATGGAAGCGGTGCAAGCCTTTCTGAGAGTGGCCAAATTAACCAATAAAGGCCAATTTGAGTGCTATACAGTGCAAAATTTTGCTGGAAAACTATTCGGAAATAAGGAAATACCGCGTTTTTCCAATAAAGACTCGTTTATACATGCGATTTTTTTGTGCAAGTCTTGTTGCACTTTTCAGTCCAATTTGTCGCGCTCGAGCTCGCAATAAAAGTTGCAAATGTAAACTAGCAGCGATTTCTGTGCGATTTGTCGCCGCGATATCGCAGAGGTTTCGAACATGTTCGAAACTTGATGCAACTTCGCGGCGATTTGGGGGAAATTGCAGCAAATATCGCACTGGAATCGCAGCAAAATCGCTGCTACTTTACACTTGCGACAAAAGTTGCATTGGAGAGGGCGACAAACATTGCACAAAAAATTGCATGTGTAAACGGACCTTAATGACCTTGATGAAATACTGAATGATGACTAAGTTAGGTCGGGCATTATACATTCCCGTCAGGCTCTCCACATTCCACTCGGGCTCAGTCTCCCACTCCTATTGACCCAGGTTTTTCAAGCTTGATTTGCCCGCCATGGCTCACCTGTGATGAGAAAACGACTCTGAAAACTGACAGATCTTCCTGAACCTTACGATTTTTTGTATCCCAGGAAGCTAGTATTTCCTCCGTACAGTTCTGTTGCACGCCAATTTTCATGATCATTATTTTGTGACCATGGGCCAGACGGGAAAATATTTGGCTCTCACTCTTGGCGTACGTACCGAGGGCAGGTCACGACCTCGAGCCATATATATTACCGTCAGGCTCTCACACTCAGTGAACAGTAAGTGCGTAAAATCTATAGCTACTGTTCAGTAATGATTTTTTTAATGAAACTGGTTACACAGATGAACTAGCCCAGACAACGCACGAAAGAGCGTATTCAAACAAAAATGCATTGCGAGGACAACTGGTATAAAGAATAAGTAAATGCTCAAATGGACTAAAACAGATACGAAAACTTTTTAAATGTGCACACAGGAGGGGCCTTAGGATTGGAATCTCTCTTACAAGAACTGCGAGTGATACAACTCTAGTTGCTACCGACAACCAGTCTAAAAATCGCTCTGTTTTGTATGTTTGTTTGTTTGTTTATTTATTTATTTATAGTTTTCGTTTCATTTTCAGAGTGGGCTTATTTCGTTCTATTTTAAAGAAGGTTAGCAACTAGTGACGCAGATGTCAAAGAAGGGAGAACTTCCAGTATCAGCTACAGTTGAGACATGCACTCACTAGCATAAATGTTGCAATAAAAGCACTTTTAAAGTGTGGAAATGTTTGTCTTGTCCTAATATTTTGGAGGTTGCAGACAAAAAGCTGCATATGACTCCTATTGGATATACAGAGCTTCCCCGGTCGCGCTTCGCGCTCGTTTCCAAGCCGGCCCCTCCTTCCGATTTCTCTCTTCTTTTTTAACAAGAAGAGAGCCTTTCGAGGGGGCAGTTTCATAGAGACAAATTTAACCGCTTTGTTTTCCGGTTTGGTCATTACGCTCCTACAAGCTTTTTCAATCAGTTTTTTGAACCCTGAATTAATGCAATCGACGTGACTATTCCTATCATTCAATTCTAGGACTTAAATACGCCCTTTCAACATGTTCAACGATCTAATTATATAAAGCTGCTTATTGTGCATCGCAATGAAGTTGCGGTCAAATGTGAAGTTAGACAGGCTAGACCAGGAAAAACACTACACTCTATTCAACTGATGTAACTAAAATGCAGTCCACCGTAAAAGCTGAAGTGTATTGTCTGCTGTTTATTTATTTATTTTGATATTTCTGCACTGAAACAAGATGTAAATTAGGATTACGACCAAAGCCTGAATAAGGGAGAGGCTAATGAAGTTCTATCGCACCTTAGCTATAAGGTACTTGACAACCAAGGCACTCGTAGGTATATAATGACTTTCTGTGCTTTTAGTGTTTAGCTTATTCAGTCGGGCTTCGTGTTCGTGTCCTTTCCCTCCGCGCACCGTTTTTTTTCCCGGCCCACTAAGGAGCCTGTTCACAGGCTAATCTGAATCGTTTTGTGCAGCCTGTATCAGGCGTTCAGAGAGTGTGAGCGGGAACCCTCACTCTCACCGCTTCCTCCTTATCTCCCATCAAAAATAAATAACGTTGAATAATCTTTATTGTATAATGTACACGGAAGTGTTCACTATTATACTTGATTAAAGTCCACCTTCGCTTACGGACACCCTCCGTAAACGGACACCAAAATAAGGTCCCATTTATTTCTCTAGTAAAATTCTAGCTATCAGTATTTATTCAGTATTTACTTTTTAAACCTCACTCAAGCGGACATCTCTCGTAAACGGACCCGGAAATTTTATCTGAAGTCTATGGGGTTAAAAATAGCCTTCGTTTTGAGTGTGTACAGTAGAGAAGATAAGGTCTTGAAATGGCCTATGTGTCAGGCTAGAAAAAGTTACTGAACTCTAATCAAACCTTATAAGAAAGCCTCTAAAGCTTTCTTGGAGAGGGGAACAGGACAGCGTCGCCTCCTCCCTAAACATCGCACCTCTCGCTCCGCTCACTGATTTTTTTTTCGCTCTATCTTGGTACACTAAGGAGCCTGCTGTTCTTTTTCCTACACTGTTCAATGAAAACAGTTTGCAATACTGACTTCTGTTCAACATTGAAGTGCATACTGAAAGATAACATCCAACATGCTACGTGCGCGGGAGCAATTCTTGGCATTCCAAATATGTTCTTCCTTTGTTGTTTCAAAACATCGGCCAGTTTCACCCACATAACACCAGACATGACATTCAAGTTATTTTTTAAATAAACCCTTCAAGACGTTGGAACAAGAATTCCCTTCTCCATAATCCCGACCTTCTATTGAACATCAACCGCATGTAGTATATAAAATGTCCTGTGCTGATTGTGATTAGTGCTATGTGGGTTAAACTGGTCGATGTTTTGAAACAAGAAAGAAAGAAAGAACCAATGAGGTATGTCAAGACTTGCGCCTCAAACATTGCGAAACTTGACTTTGACAACTCGCAGGTCATTGATAAAGGCTTTTTCCGTATACGAAAAGCATTAGAATCATGGCACACTTCTGCTACTATAAGCATGCGGACAATAATTCCAAGCCGCTCCCTAAGCAATACTCTATTCTTTTTAAAAAATAGTTGGCTTAATTAACACATTTTTACTATTACATTGTTCCCTTTATTTTTTAGCCTCACCTTATTTTGTGTATATTTTAGGTTCATTTTCTTCCATTTTTGTCCATCGAAGACTCGAGAAGACTGTAGACCGACAGCCGAAAGCTCGATTTTATTTACTTCCATTTCTAGCCAATTGTCGAGAAGAAATAAAACCAAGAAGCGTACCCACAAAAGCTTAGCTACGGGCACTTGGATAGATTGGCCGCCACAGTCCAAGCAAACTTGCCATGTCACAAAAAAGTTCAACACACACCCTGTGAATTACAAATAATTTAGGTGCCATCACAATGCGTTTTATTTAGTATACATAAATATGTTTTTAAGCTCTGAGTCTCTTGATGAAAGACTTAAGCCATAGAGCCATTGTTTGCCGTTTTTGTTGTTGTTGTTGTTGTTGTTCGCTTTCTTCAGCCAAAATCTTACTGACCAATTGCAGCGCGCGCTCTGTGGTCAGGTCAATCACGTTTAGTCATGACTTGTGTAAATCATTCCGTGACTCCAGCACAACTCTTTCGTCAGTCCTTCGAAGCAGAACAATTTCAACTCAACTCAGAAGAAATAAACACCGTCCAAAGATGGTAAGCAATATAGAACATCGTTGTTAAAACATTTTTCGGATCAATATCAGTAACTGGGCCAAATCCTCTTTGTAAAAACGTTCATAAAATTATCTAAAAATGCCTTATGTAATTATGTCAATTGTCTATATTTATCTTGCCTTAAACTTTTCTTAAATTGCGCACTTTAAGACTCCTTGATTGTGCACTTTAAGACTATTAAATTGAAAGGAGTCTTAAAGTGCGCAATTTAAGAGCCTTAAAGTGAGCAATTTAAGAGTCTTGGAGTGCGCAATTTAATAAGTCTTAAAGTGCACAATTTAAGAGGTCTTAAAGTGCGCAAACTAAGGAGTCTAAAATTAAAGTGCGCAATTTAAGAGCGACTTTTTTCCGTGACCGAGTGAGAGGTGGCACATGATGAAAAACAAGACTGCTCTCAA
>Ga0126336_10002900_pt1 | contig 9998 bp, 6 predicted proteins | sample SidCmetagenome_FD_92530 | JGI IMG/M metagenome (GOLD analysis project Ga0126336, IMG submission 92530) | Coral microbial communities from El Islote,Puerto Morelos, Mexico - Siderastrea C C metagenome | ecosystem: Host-associated > Invertebrates > Cnidaria > Coral | place: El Islote,Puerto...
AACGAGTCCAAATTTTGGCTTATGCGCATGCGCGAAACCAAAATAATGTACAATTTTCAACAGAAGCTGGCTCAAAATTGAGTTAAATGTAAGAAAACGCTATTGTAGCAAAGTTTAGTGGCATTTGGCATCATAGCACTTCAAAAACCGCTTTTCTAAGGGAAAAATGCTGACGGTAAAGGGTTAAAGAAAAGGACATTTTGTTTTAAATGTGTTCTTTTTTCATTAAACCTGATAAATCAACCAAAATCAGTCTCAAACGAGTAAGAGTTGTCATGATAAACGATTTTCGATAGTTTAGTTAAAGGGGTACCCAACAAGCAAGTTAAAGACTTGAGTCATTTTTCTCTTTTTATCTGTTCAGCGTCCTTTTTCAATTAAGTCTTGAAAGTAATTCGGTTTTGCTTTGGTTTTGCTTTACTTCGCTATGTGATTGGTTAAAAACTTTCCCGCTACTTTCTCGACCAATCAAAAGTAAAACACACCATGGGTAATATGCCACACAAATGAAGGAAATATCAACTTAGTTAGTTCACCATTTTCAACTACCACGTCAAGGCTAGACATATTCACTCCATCAGCTCTTTCAAGGCAGCCTTAAACATTCACTTCAAACCAGTACAGCTGCACTGCTTTCACATGTTTTTGGTTTTATTTCTGCTTGTGTTGAACCTTGATTTAAGGCCCAATTTGTCTCGATTTATCCCTATGAACTGGCCCGTTGGGCTTTGCAAACGGTTTAAACTGCTTCTGCTAAAAGGTGTTTTGGACAATAAACACCAAGTTACGATTCCAAGCTTCAGTTTTCTTTGAACATTTAGCCAGTTACAACCACCTTAAAGTTTAATTTGCTATTGTTGCTTTCGACGAAGGAGAAAGCATTCCTGATCTTGTGGTTGGTGTCCTGTGTCATACAGCCAGAAAAAATCGAGATTTTCTCTGTAGTGGGTTGTCGTCGACGCCAATTTAGCCCCCCAGAAGATTTTTGTAGGGGCCTACGCTCGGACGTAAACTGGTATGGACTTTGGCCTCGCTTTCATGAGAGGGTCTGGCGTATAAACAAACGAGTGTAGGCAAAATATCTGGATTCTGGTTGAGATATTATGTTCACTTTCTTCGAGTTTTTGAGAAAAGTTTTCGAGCTTGCCGACAAGGCACAGTTTGAAGTTCACTTATGAACACAAGCAGCGCAGCTAGAATGTATAAGCGGTCGAGAAAAGAAAGATTATTCGTATGGACTTGGACTGCTATGCCTGAGATTTGCCGAGGACCACAAAGGCCTTCACAAGACGTTTCGGACCCAGAAACTAACTTTTCTGGGAAAATTTTCAAGCTGGTTGACAAGACACAGTTTGAAGCGCTCTTAGAAACAAAGGGGCAGAGGTAGGATTTACAGCGCTGCAGAAAACTTCGCTTATTCGTAATTATTCCTTGTTGCTGAATTAAGAGAATTTTGAGAGTGATTTCTGCTGACTTTCAGAGCCAGTCACTGGTCATGTTGTTGTAAGTCATGACGATAAAGACTGACAGGAAGGCTAAATATAACTTTAAGTGCAGGATAAAAGTGGACACTTCTGTTACTTGTTGAGACACGCAACAGCCTAGCTGTGTTATTTTTGACACGAGAAATGTGCGTTTGTCTGTTGAGGCATCAGATTGCTCCTTGATACTAATTCATCACTGTTGTGTAGTTCCTACCTTGGCGGTAATTTTTAAAACATATGTCACTGGCAAATTCGCTGATGTAAAGTCGTGCAAAAACTACCGAAGGGTTTATAGTTAAATTGATTCCAGTAATTTTGTTTATTGACTAATTGAGATGCCTTCCAGTGAAGCTGTAGAGCCCAAAGCCCCATGCAAACAAGAAATAGTGTTGAAAACTGTATTTGCTCGTGTAGATGAGAAAATTTTGTCACATTTCTGATGTTGCAAATGTCTTTGCTAATTAAACTGGCATGCCAGTTTCATTTGTGATAGAAAATTTGATGTGAATTTTCTCTTGTAAATAGGTCATCAAAGATTTCGGGAAAATAAGTTTCAGGCCCTTCGTTAGTACAAGTTTTAGGGCTTTTGTGCTGTATATCCAAGTGATTTAGCTGGCTTGGGTGCTTGCTGTTGCACTAAAGGAAAGACATTGCTAGCACATATTCAAAGACCTTTGTTGTCAGCAGAAAATTTGTTCACCATGGTCAAATCATTTCACAGCAATTCTCAGTCAAAACAATATGTAAAACTGAGCTCGTTTAAGAAGACCCCGTGCCAAAGACCCATGCTTTCGTTAAGGGAAAAGCAAAGGACTCAAAGGTTGTTTACCATTTACACGGGCAAACCGGTCGGCTTACCGTTTGGGTCGGTTTGGGCAAATGGTAAGCAAATTTCCATATTAGGAAAGTTCCGTTCAGGACTGGCGCTTACCATTTGCAGAAATCCCTACCATTTACCAAAAAATTTGCACGACGGCAACGGCTAACGAGAAGGTCGCAAAACAAAAGCTTTGATTAACAAATAAAAACAGCGACTCTGCACGTGTGTTATTTTTGGTATTTTCTTTTGCCGATCTGTGCACAACTACAACGTGAAATGACCAAACTCAACGTTTTGTCTAGAACGCAAACACACGATGGTGAATTTTCGTTTTTTTATAATAATAATAATAATAATAATACTATAATAGTAATAACTTTATTCACGTGTCAAGTGATCTAGCACCCTGTAAAGACAGCGCGCTAATCTTATGGGGACATGGCTATTTTCTAATATTATTAATTTTCTATTATAAATAAGTTCTTCCTGAACTCGCACGCCGTCCTTACAAATTCAGCTCCTGGATAATTCGACTGCATTAGACAGGTTAAACGAGTCGGAATAATCGCCAAGAAGTTTCAAATATTGTGAAGTCATATTAAAAGTGACGTTTTCCTTCCCGTTAAGCTCCCTAATTAATTGTTGTTGGGAGAGAAAATGGCTGCGAGAGCCTGAAACTGGTATCAACTGGCTTGCATCTCCTTGGTGACAACTTGGGAACCAGAAGCAATCGCTGTCTGATAGAATGCAACCAGTCGAACGCACTCTCTTAATCTTCGATTACTACTAGTATTTCTGTAGTTTCCCATGAGACTCTCGTCCACCATTTTGTTTGCATTGCTTATTAGCGAAGCTCCATACTCATAGCATGTGTGCATTTATGCGAGTCGATGTCGATAGCCGTGACCTTGAGACGTTGCACCATGCTTCATGTAAGATGTCCGAAGTGTTCTTGAGCACTCACGGTTGTATATACTGGTGAAAAGTGGCGAACAACCTTGGTACTAACCCGGGGTGGTAACTGACTGTCTTAACTCTCTTTTTGAGGCTTCAAGAAAAAAAAGAATTTACTTTTATGGATATTTTAGTCTCTCTAGGAAGGATATATATTTACAGTGGATAGTGACAAAAAATAAATAAAAGAAGCAGAACCTTGAATGGCTTAACTGTTATCACCGTAGAAATTATATCCAAGTCAACAACATGGCCGCTGGCCTTCCCGTGCGCTCGATTTTCCTTTGAATGAAGGTATTATCCGAAGAATGCTCAACGGCACAGACAGGAGAAACTAGAGACCATAATGAACAGAAATCCTTGTTATAGGACAAACTGTTGCTTATTTTTTCAAAGGAGATCCGGAAAGCGACCCTCTCACTGTACCCCTTAAGGGGTCCAGGCTAAAATAACGGTTGAATTCTCCCATGCTTCTTTTACTTCAATGGCAAAGTAAATTACATATTAATTAATCGGTGGATTTACATAGTAAAATCTTCAACTGAGCAATTTCACACGTTAATAACAAATTTCTCGAATGTTTGGACTAAATTGCAAAAGTTTTATTTCAGATAACCGCGAAATTAATTCTCCCGTAGGACGGAATTGCTTGCGAGCAATTTCACTCGAGGCGAAAATTGAATGCATTTGCTTTTCAAGGCAAATAAGTGCTTATTTCAATAAACGCTTTTTTCTACGAAGGTTTGTTGTCTGTTTTTGTGTTTATTCATTTAACGATTCGTTACACAAATAGTGGCGAGATGTAAAATGCATAGTGGCCGAATTAAGAAAATGTAGTGCGTGATTTTCAAAATTTTGACTCTTAGCAATTCATGGTTCGTAGATGATGAATTTTTGTCTCAGAATTTGTGATACCAAATACTCTAGCTTAGCTAGAGTTGTTTTATGAAGCCATTTTGCTGTTCTTTAGTTATGTGTTTTGCAAGGATTGTTTTGACTAATTGCTAACTTATAGAACACGAAAAATCCCTTTGACTGCAATATTGCAAGCTCTATATTTTTCAGCTGTGGAATATTTTAGTATTCTCTACTGTTTTGCGTTATATACTATAACTTATTTGTAATGAAGGAACTTTTTATACGAATTCAACGACTAAACTGAGAACTGGTCGGCGATTCAATTAAACTAAGTGAATGCAAAATTGGTAGTAGAGAAATAATTATTAAATTAGTTCTTACCTCTGCGGAAAAGGGGAATAATTCCAGTATTATCTTATGATTTGAAAATGCAGTCAAAGCTCAAATGTTTCTCGACTGTTAACGTTCATCTCGTCAAACTGAAAGCTTTCCACCTTATCCTTTTGTAGGTTCCGTGAGTGACATTTTTACCTTTTCCGTTTACAAAACAACTCTCAATAGCATTTGAACGGTGAATCAGATGGATGGGAGGTTGCTTCACGTCTCAATGAATTCGTTCGACAGCTCCTAAATGAAAGAATAACTGTATGAAAAACGTAATGAATAACAACAAGAATTTTTTTCAGGGAGTACTAAGCAGCTGCAAGGTTTTCTTGCAAATTTTGTGTTTTTTAAAGGGACTATTATTAGACCATTAATTTTGGAATTCACTTGATGCGAAGACACTTTTAGCTTTTTAAGGTCTAGCTTTATTATTAAAGACTATCTTACGGCACTGAAAGTGTTTCCTGTCGTCTGCTGCTACCGATGGCAAGGATGAAAATGGATTGAAACTTGAAGAAATTGGCCCAATTTTTTCAAGCTTTGATGCTGTCTTCTTAAAATCACCAAAATCATTATTATGATTAGCTGTCACTGATAAAATTCATTAGATATCTTCTTCATAGTATTAGAGGAGCACGTTGTGTATGAGTAAAGGCACTAGGTAATGATTTTAGCACAGAATGGAACTAAAAACGCTAAATCCTTGAGACGTAGCCCCTTTAATACTATTTTCCGTTTGTTTGTAACATAGAATTCCCCGCGGCAGATTGAGATTATGAAACAACTCTCAGTTGCATTTGAACGGTAAATCAAATGAATGGGAGGTTGCTTCAAGTGTCAATGAATTCGCTCGACAGCTCTTAAATAAAAAAATTAAATTACTATATGAAGAACTTAATGAATAACAACAAGAATTTTTTTCCAGGGAGTACTAGGCGGCTCCAAGGTTTCCTTGCCACTTTTGCGTTATTTAAAACTAATATCCATTTTGTAACAGAATTCCCCGCGGCACTGCGGTCATCCGATTTTTCTTGCAAAAACACTCCATTTTTTAACTGATCAGAATCATGCAAAAAGGACCGGCCCCCAAATAAGATTATGCTTCAATTCCATAACCGAGTTACCATACTTCCATCTCATTCTACTCATTTGTTTATTATTGATTTATATTTTAATTGTATGCAGACAAGTAAAATGTTTTCTTTCTCCTGATCAGCTAACAATATTGCGTGGCACTGAAGTTAGATAAAAGTATAAAAACCAAAAGGTAGGAAAGTGCCAGAAAGTTAATGTGAAAACCAAAACGTTTCGGGCTTAGCTCTGCCTCAGTGGTGTATCAACGATTATGAAATTGCGCGTGACAACAACAAAAAATACTCGTGTCGGTACTCTTTCAAGGGGAAAAGCATCAATGGAAACCTGAGGGAGGAGGACTTGTATAGCGCTAAAATTTCGCACAGTCGACTAATCTCGACTCATTATGGGCGTGACGCGCCATACATTCAGTTCTCGAATTTCTTGATGAACATATGAACAGTAATTTTCCTGGACCTTCCGGGCCTTAACCTAAATCTTCCGAAAATGTGCAGCAGTTACAATAGCGGAACTGTTTTTGCAACAAGAGAAAAGGTTGAAAGATTGAATCGAAGTAAATATTGAAAGACGGAAATTAGATTAAAATCACTTTCGAAATCCAAGGGACTGACAGGTTTCTTTTGCAAAAACTGATAAATTTTATTCTATTTTTTGCCTACTTGGGTGGTTGTAAGCCTGCAAGGAAATTATGCTCTCAGGCAAACGAAAAATCCAAACGATTAATCAAGATAAATCTGTAATCAGTAGAAACCAGTTAAAATGTTATAGGTCGGCTCCCTTTCGTATTTTCGCCAACGCAAATTTCACTTTACTTTGTTTTGTTTTTACATCAAAATTGTCGTCACGTATTTTTTTATTCCTAAACATAGTCGCCTGGATTGACTGAAACAATATTAAATTTTATAGCCATGGGATGTTTATACAAGTGTTCCATCATAATGCATATTCTTTCCGTCAAAGAACTGATATAACAAAGTGGTTATTTGAAAGAAAAAATTTGTTTGGCTGCGTCATTAAGCTCCTGCTGTCGTCCCCGTTTCGAAGTTACTTTCGAATTTAATAAAAAATAGCAAGGGGGAATTTACAATTTGTTTTTATCCCTTCATTGCTAAATCTACGTAACTGTCTAATTGATTTCCCAAAGCGTATTTATAAACATACATTTTTGCTTAGTCATTGAACGCTCAAGCGTTAGAAGAGAAAGAATTTTGAGAGTACCTGATGTTAGCTTCTGCAGAATTTCAGGTATTGTACAGTCTTTTCTTTCTTTCAATATCGTACTCTTTTCTAAAAAAATGCCGGTTTACAACCTATGAGGAAACCTGCATTTCCTTCTGACGGCGTATGCCAGTGATTTGGTTATTGATAAATTGCCTTTAGTTAGTGCACTTTGTCAAAAGCCATTTTGTGACATACAGTAAAAATGTAGTGTATTTTCACAGGTGACTGAGCTAGTTGTGTGGATAATTTCCTTCCGCTTTTTTGCTGTCTTTGTGTCGTAAGTTATCATAGTAAATCGTTTGGTTTAATTTGTGTGTGAATTCAGTGGCTCCGTCTGTTGCACCAGGTGGCCACGTTACGAGGGAGCATAATCTCAATAAGGGGCATGAAATTTTAACCCTTGTAACTTCAACCCGGAAGAAATTGCGTGGGCTATGTTAAACCGAAGAGAAATCATTTTACTATCTTGTACATAAGGAAAACATATCGTGTAATTAAGATCCCCTTTTTTCTGAATTTGATTACGAAAAGGAGTTAGCTCTATCTGGTTTAAGAAAGCCTCCACATGTTGTGTTGTGCAGACATCCCTCGCTTGTTTGCTTTTTTTAGCCCTAACTGACGTTCTTTCTATCACCAATGGCTACCAGTGGTTAGCACTGCCTTTTCCCGCATTTCTTTCGAACGGCGGGAAACGCCGGAAAAGCGACACTTCATGCACTTACTGACAAAGAGAAATTTAAAACTTGTCAAATTTTTTGCTTTATCTAAGGTAAGTGCTTTCATCAAGTGATGAGTTGTTCTTTTACCTAATCACATTTAAATTGGACACGCACCAGAGGCACCCAATGTAAGTGAGAAACGTTGCATTTGCAAATTGTTTTAGGTCCTTTTAAAGGAATATTTGCTAACGCAAGGTGATCTCGTTGGATTTTTTTCGAGAACGGAGTCTTTTTCTCCGAACATCCGAGCTGCTGTCGGCTTCACGAAGCCTTATTTTGCACTCCAAACGACATCTTTGTCTCTGTGAAAACAAAAATAATTAATTTACCCATCGGTTTTGAAAGTTTGACATGACACTACGCCGAGTAAAATTCTACTTTTTCATTTCAATCAATTTCGAATTTTTGAGGTGGCTAATCCATCCTGCTAGGTGAGCCTTTCTTGCTTAAGTCTTGCGAGCAGATATTCTACCGAAACAGTCAATTGGGTGCGCCTGTAGCTAATTTAGCGGCGGATAACTGTGTGTGTAAAACTATTGGCAGATAAGCAGAATTCTGAGAGCACCCGAAGAAGTTTTGTGGAACTTTCAGTATCGCCAACTACTTCTTATTTTCTTTTTTTCTTGTTTTGAGTGTGTATCAGTTTAAATACAGTAACACAACTATGAAATTTATCACCATAAATGAAAAACCAGCCGAACGGTAGAGAGGAAACTCACTTGCATTACTCAGCAATTTCATAGTCCATCCGTCTGTTGCGTTTGCCGCTAAAAGCTTGCTTAAATTCCGTTTACATATATTATCACGATCCAGTGGTCTCTTTTGATTGCGGTTGAGACGACGTTATTTTGCGATAATGTCGTCTCAAAAAGCTGGCTTGTGATTGGTTCGAAAACTGTCATGACAAAGCGACAACGTCAACTTCAAAACTTTTCTTCACAAAACTGCTGGCAAAATTTTACTTTTTGCTCAGTAATATAGTTGGAAAAACCTTTATTACAATGTGATTCATCCCTGCAAGCAACTTACCTCGACAGATTGCCCAAAATGTGAGTGCTAAAACTTTAAAACTGTGTATTTTTCTTTAAAACAGTTTGTTTTTCGTTTTTTGTTTCGCGATGCGCGCGCTGTATTGCGTTATCATTTGTGTTCCACTTTTAGCCTGAAAAAGAAGTTGATTTTCACGTTATTCTATTATTTTGTCGATCCCCATCATTTGAAAAAATTATCTCGATGCACTGATTAAAAACTAAATTCGATTTTGAGACGACATAACGACATGAATCCATGTGTTTTTCTTTCTGCTGCCGGTTCTTATTAAATGTTGTAATGAGAAAAGAAAGATTTCCAATGTTAGGGGATATTTTCTCAAAACAGGTTTCGTTGGAATAAAAAAACTAATTCACAGGGAGAAAAGAGTTTTTTTCTCATTTGGTGAATTATTTTTTACATCTTATGGCTAAATTGCGTTGTTTAGTTTTACGGGAAAATTAAGAATATTCGCAGAGTTTATGTAAGAAAAATTGTTCACTGAAAACATAAATCAGATTGATAATTGCTTATAATAATTTGAAAACAATAATTTCTGCATTCTGCTTGGCTAAGAACATGTCAAGTTATCCCAAAACAGTGCAAAAAATGAAATTGATAGTGCAAATGGTGAAATTGACAGTGCAAAACGTGAAATTTCCAGTGCAAAATCTGGAATTGAAAATGATCGACAGCTAAATTACCTGCCGCAACAAAAACAAAATGGCAGACAGGTTCGGAGATCGTATCTTAGTTTTAATAGAGAATTTCAAAGACAACGCAAAAAACAAAAACACGAAATTAAGTACAGCTAACTGGCTAAGGGTATGGAAGACCTGGGCGAAGGAAAAGGACCACGACGAAAACATTGAGCCGTATGAACCGGGAGAGCTTAACAAACTCCTCGAGCAATTTTACGCGACGGTGCGCAAAGAAGACGGCACCGACTAGTACAGCCGGATAGTTAACGAGTATAGGCCACAGCTATCGAGCACCACTTGAAAGATAAACGACACGATTAAGTCCATTATCGAAGAGTGGTCACTGGAAAACTCCACTAAAAAATTGATAAGCCACAGTGCGAGGAGGACGGTCGTGAAGAAATTGAAAACCGCCGGTCTCGAGCGAAGCTCCAGTGTCAAAGTAACAGGTCCCCGGAATGAAAAGTCCCAGACGGCTACGACGAATCAGATAAGATCGAGCAGCGATAGCTCTCCCACGCCACGAATTCTGGAACCAACAATCCCAGTCTTCAGACACGGTGACAAGCTCAAACCACGCCGTAAACAGTTCCAATGCTTTTCGCAGCTCAGTCGGCGGTGGTTCATTCTATACGGCAGTAGCTTTGCTCCTTTGCCTCGGTTTGCTTTTCCACCAAACATTCAAATGCCAATCTCCGGCCTGAACGACCAAAGGCAGAGTTTCATGAACTTG
>Ga0126336_10002901_pt1 | contig 9996 bp, 5 predicted proteins | sample SidCmetagenome_FD_92530 | JGI IMG/M metagenome (GOLD analysis project Ga0126336, IMG submission 92530) | Coral microbial communities from El Islote,Puerto Morelos, Mexico - Siderastrea C C metagenome | ecosystem: Host-associated > Invertebrates > Cnidaria > Coral | place: El Islote,Puerto...
AAGAATCATCTTTAGCGTTGTTCTTATTTCAACGAGACACTTGTATACCACCATTTTTTTGCATTGTTATGTGGGTGGCTAGTTTCATTACAAATAAAAATACAGTAGTTACGTTGGTCACTAGCTATAGTGCAGATTCAAAGTTGCAGCCTCCTCCAAGAAGCACAAGAAGCATGCTTTGAGAATCTAATGTATACACCTCACGGAAAAATTGCATTGCATTGGCTATCCTTTCGGCACTGTTTTTTTGCCTCAACCCTCAAAAGTTTCATGACTTCAAAGACAACTAGGGCCAATAACTGTGAAAGCAGCTAATCAGAAGCTCTTCATCTATTGATAAATGGATTATTTTAAGGAGATAAATGTTCTTGTAGTCTTTTATTTGTCTGCTTGACCTAAAGCGTGGTAAAGAGCGTTTGTATTTGGGCTGGCCACACTGAATTCGATTTAGACTGTCGATTCGTTATACTTCGTCAAAACTTTGTTTTAGTATCCGGTGTCGACAATATAATGGCTTGCCGAGTGCGCTGATTTTCGTCAAACAGTGTTTTGTTTAGCGCCAAAACTAGAAAATTTCAGCTATTAATAGGAAAAAGTAAGTTACTTATATCAAAGTATGTATAGCTGCGAAGGATGAAAAGTCAAGGTTGCTACTTAATTTATATGCGAGACTTAAAAAGACTTTGAAGGGGACACGGGGGAGTGAAATTGAATGTTTTGTTTTTAAAACCAGTTTTTGGTATGTGAGCAGGAAAAACCGAATCGTGCTGGCCAAAAAACATTTTCCAAGCCCAGCAGAATCTGCACAACATCAGTACGGCACTTGACTGAACAGTATCAATCAAGCAACTGAGAATAATGAATATATTATGAAGAAATTTGGCGGCATGTACTGTGCCCCCATGAACTAAGAATGAAACAATTCATGCTTCAAAGGCTGAAAAGAAAGATGCGTCTTTCATATTTCTTACGAAGCTTGTCATTCTGTTGAAATGTACTGGCCATGGCCGAGCCCATCAGAATCAGCGCAATATCAGTATGGCATTTAACTTAAAAATTATCAATCAAGCATCTGAGAATGATATCATGAAGATATTTGCCGGTATGTGGCTTCCCTCATGAACTGAGAAAAGAAACGATTCATGCTTTAAGGCTTATTTGAGGGATAGCAGTCTTTCATTTCTTAGGAAGTTTGTAATTCCCCAGTCTGCTAAGATTTCAATATCTAGGCCGAAAGTCAGGCATTCAGAATAACTTGTAATTTGTAATTATTTAAAGGAATTTTCTGTCGTTTTGTGAACCAGATAGATAGATTCGGTTCTCCTAGAACAACTTACAAGAGAAAGATTTGAAGAGAATTTTAGCAAGGAAAGCAAGCCATAAGTCTTAAAACAGTGTTGAAAACCACCTTTGCAACACAAAACCGTAGAACTTGAAAAGCTGACCCAACGTTCAGTCAAGTTGTAATTCATCTTATGGTGACCATCCTTGGCCAAAGGCTCACTGCATTAGTACAGTCTTTTTGCACAAACTTGGGTACTACTTTTATGTATTCTTTAACATAAATGTTACTTTTGGTTTGGCAAAGTGTTATTGAAAACCGAGCTGACATTAACGGCCTTATACGATCTCAGCTAACAGTCATTCAGGCTTTCACTGCTAACGCATTCAGACAACATTGTTTTGACCGTCTCAGTCAGAGGGTTATTATTCACAGTTCTCATGCCTTTACAAATACATGGATTTATTTCAAGTGAACCATTTTTGGTAAGTTTCCGAACATTTTTCATACATTCAGACCAATTAATCTCGCTTTTGTGCTCGCGTGTAGGATCTGAGGAAAATAGGACGACTCTTCGCATTCTACAAGGAAATTTTTTTTGGTCGCAGAAACGTGTTACTGATCTGGTTTCCCTTTCGGTATGAACAAAAGAATTAAAAGCTACAAAAGATGAATTGTGCGTGCGAGCAACAAGGTCTTTCTTTGTTCAAAAGAGTGTAAAAATAACTTAGTAACCTATGTGTGGTTTTACGCTTGGTGAATTTCTAAGCAGTTCATCTTGTGTGTATTTGCCATGACTTTTCCATTACTATTATGTTATATAAATATACATATAATTATTATTGTATACATATAATTAACAAGTTTTAGAAACATGAGAAAATAACAAACGGGTCCGAGATCTGGCGGGACTATCAGTACTTATAAAACACGCGCATTAATAAAACGTGAAATGGTACATGTCGATTGAGGGAATGGCAGGGAACTGACCCTGAACAATCTGGATGTGTCATTTATGTACCGGTGGTATTCGTTTCTCTTGCTCTCAAATTGTTTTATTTCGCGAGCATGTCACTTAGAATGAAATGAGCATGTGAAACAGTTGAAAGCTGGCTAGAAAATCGTACTTGAGTCCATGGTCTGCATGCGAAACCTGTCAATAAAATAATCTCTTTCACGTTCAAGTGTATCCAAGCGTGATAAGCCCCGTTTCAAACGTCGTGCTTAACTGCAGTGCCGAACTCAATTGATCGAATTAAATTCGATTTTAGCACCACGTTTGGAAACCAAGTCGTGCTACAGTCGTGTTGCATACAGTCGAGCCAGCTTAGCACGGCAGTCACTGTACGACGTTTGAAACGCGCCTTAGAATCGCACCTCCTCGCACAATCTCGTATGAGCTGATTATTATTGTCATAAGGTTTCCACCCGAATAAAATTTGTGTTTTTGTAAATTTGTGTTTCTGCCGCACAAAGCGTTTCTAGCTTGAAAGTCTGTTGATGTAATTGATAATATCCTTAAGGATCCTTTCGTGTCAGAGATTTAGTGTGATCACTCAAATAAAAGCTATCTGATTGATCAGTTTATTGTTAATTTGTAGGGGACACATAATGCATAAAGGTACTTTTGGAAGGAGTTATACTCCGGAACGCTACGAAATGTTTCGAAACGAAATTTAAGGCAACCAGGGCCGCCGGTTCCAAGATCAAGAAACTCTACCACACTCCGCATTATATTTGCAAACCCATGTTGCTTAGGATTCACCTCACAAGGCAAGTAAGTGCTTTGTCTGTTTTGAGGGTCCTTCTTTTTGTTACGTGACGTTAAAAGAAGCTGGGATGAACAGACACCAGATGCAGTGCACCGGGAGTTTTAGTTCATGTGTCACTAAAATTCCTGTTTAGAATTTCAAACCAACCAACCAATAAACAAACAAACAAACAAAACAAATACGCAAAGGAACGAACCAACGAACGAAAGAACAAATGAATATGCATGTGAGTGTGTTTGGACTCAGCAAGTCACTCCCTCGGTGTGAGAGAAACGAATAGTTAATTATTAGATCTCCGATGTCAGACTAAGATAAAAAAGAAAAAAAAACATGACTTTACAAACTTTACAAACCTTCAATTTATTTGAAAGCTTGTTTAAAATCGCAGTTCATAGACTACGTCAGTGTGTGATATATTGCATAAAAAGGTGTTTGCTAAAAAGTGATAAAGTCCAGTTTTTAGACGAGACGTTTCGGGAATACCCCTTCATCAGTCACTCTCGTAGCAAATATTACAGCCCTACAGGCCAGAATATATTGATATTTTGCAGGCTGTTTAATACTTCAAGAAACGATTATAGGTGTGGGGACTGGGCCTTCTTTCTCCCCAGATCCCACTTGTTTTATTTTCACCGTTCCATTATCTGTGAACCTGGAACAGGCTAATTAAATGATCGATTGGACGAACCTAATTGGACCTAACTTGACGTCATAGAATGTTGCTCGCATAGGAGCTTGTGAAACTTACAACCAGGATATAATAGGGAAAGCCAGTTAACGATAACAGGACTGAATGTCACTAGCTATAATCTTATATACGCGATGTGTAATGGAGATAAGAACTTCATTTGAAACTAACGTTGATTTGTTTAACTGAAATGATTTTCAGTATGAAGGATTACCCAAACTCAAAAGTAATTGTTATATCGGTGAAACTCCACCCAACTTCTTGACTTCATTGTAGTCAGGTCGACGTCCGTGTCACAGAAGGGAAGGAAACCTTTGCACTGTGTTCAAGTAATTAAGATACTGGCTTTACCTTGGAGACAACCAGGATTACTGACGGTAAGACGACCGCCTATTAGTAAAGTCATTAAAACTCGACCTGTGCGACGGTCACATAAGTTTGATATCTGAATTATGACTTCATTTTAGTAATAAGTTCATCGGCATAGTAATAATAATAACTTTATTAAGTGTCAAAATACTGTAGCATATATGCTAATTGGAGACACAAACATAAGCTAGGATTAGTCTCTAACTGGACCTTACGGCAGGCGAAAATGAGATGATAGATCCACGGAACGAACAGTTTAGAAGAAGGATTCCACTCTTTGAGAACTGGCAGTTTTGTTTGCCCTTATGCAATAGTAGGAGCCGATCACCGATACATCATCTCAATTTTATGACAAAGTCCTCGCCATGGCCTTTGGACAATGGGAACATGGACTGAGAGAAGAAACATCTCTTTTAGCTCTGGTCACATGAAAGCCAAAACAGTCAAAAGTGCAGGAAAATAACCTCATGCGGGGCAAGCGATGGCATTTGGCAACATAGTACTAAAAAACCGCCTTAAATCCGCTTACGCTTTGGCCACCAGATTTGCAACAGGATAGTGTACGCGCTAATTCTAATCACTAGAGATACTGTGATGTCACTGTGACGTGTATGACGTCATTATGACGCCATTTGTTTCTCAATGTTTCACTTAGAAGCTCTAAAGCAATAAATTTACTGAATACTGTACCTGAAGGAGTAAAAATACTTTTGTTGGGTAAAAAGGGCATCTATAATATGTTTTCTGAATGTATATTTTTGGAAGACATGAAATTATGCAGATTCATTTCATGTTAGAGACAAAATGGCCATTTGGTGTCCGCCATCTCGAATTTCTTTTAATTGATCTGCTTCATTTAATAAACAAGAAAATGTAGCCAGTTGATTGTAAAAAGTTTATTTAATTAATCAACAATGTCATTAACTTGAAATTTTTGGCGAATAGTGAATTTATAGCGAGAAATCCCTTTTTTACGAGTTAAGTCCGCCAACTTGGATTTTCACGTTTTAAATTTCCTGTTTTCCTCAAATTAGTATTAAATTCCTTTTTTAGTGAGCGGTTATTCCTAAATAATAAATTGTTGCTACAATTAATGTAAAAATACAAATTCGATTAGAAAACGTTAATTAAAATAGCAGCGACTAGAGCGAGAATCGTGATTTCAACAAAAACATGTCTGGCACAAAGTGGTTGCCATGGCAACTTCAAGTTTGTGGGACACAAGACACTCATGCCAAAATTTTCCCAGAAAAATTTTAGGAAAAGTCACAAAATTTAGTGGTACTAGCATAAACGGTTACGAAATTACACAACTTCAAAGTTGAGGCGGGCCTCAAAAGCCCTCCCCCCCCCAACCGGTCTGAATAGGGTTAAGCTTTCGGTAAGAACTAATATACTTCTCGTTCGTCTAGTTTACATTTAAGGTTTAAAAGACTTAACATTCTCTCATAAATTTAGCTATTTACTTTTTGCCTTTATCATTCATATAGAATTTTGTGTTCTGTTTTTCGGAGGAATGCCTCGATGCTTCTACGCGGGTTTCATCTCAGCCGTTCCCAAAGTATAAACATGCAAATATATTATTTGAAATAAAACTAAAAGCTCCTCTCTTCTCTTGAGTAACTTATTTTACTTCAACCTCCCCCCAATCCTTGCATCAATTTTACTTTGTGCCCCCCCTCCTGGTGTTTCAGCACCCCCCCTCCTTGCTCCTGACAATTATTGCACAATCCCCAATATATATCCATAACAAACTGGTAAAGAAAGTTTGTGTTGGGATCCAGGCAACATCTTTATACCCTAATTTATAGTCATTCTTTTTCTTCAGGCGTTGTTCTAACAACTTTATAATCAATCTTTTTCTTTAGGTAGTTTTTCAACATTCTACAGGTTTTCAGAGTAACCCCAATATTTTTAAAAACAGTTGGCATTGCAACTGTTACTATGCCAATTACAGACTCATAGCTGTGCTTTCACTATTCATTTATGATGATAAAAAAGAGCGATGGTAAATTTGTTTATTGAAACCAATTTGGCTTTGATAAATTTCACTCTACTGAATACTCTTATTCAAAGACAACTAGACCAAGTGCACGGAGGATAAGTTACTTGTGTCGCACCTATCTCGTTTTGAATCAGCTGCGGCTGCCAAATGAATCGAATATTTTATGTTTTTTCCCTTGTGCCATGTTATTTAATATCTTGTTGTTTTTAGGTTTATTTAGCTTTGCCGTAGAAATAGAAAAGAGGTTAAGGTTTTCTTCAGCGACCAAATTCCTTGTCTACATGTAAGGTAACATTTTTCGAAAAAAGGTTTCAAAATCTTAAAACGCACGCGAACTGTGGAGGAAAGGGTGTTCTTTAAAGAAACGTTAATAATCACACAAAGGTGTACTGTTATAATCTCCAAAACGAATTGTGAGTCCCTGGGGAGCTTTCGCGGGAAACGATTCCAGATACATAAGCATTTTAAAACGAATTCGCCAAGCGTTGTTTACCGCAACAATTTCGGCAAATCACCCCTACTTGGCGAAATTTACTAGTTGTCGCCAGGGGTCTTGATGTTTCATTGGCTAGCGGTTTTTCGAGGTGATGTAATCTCTGGTGGAGGCTCGAGGTCTTTGCAAGACTTTAGAAGCTAAAACCTCGTATTCAGTTGTCGGGAGAATACGTCGACCTCGAACGAATTCATAGTAGATTTGACGGATTTAGGTGAAATCTGGCCACAACACCCCGACAATAATTACAAACAAAACAGCGCCAAGGAATTTCAATACTCAAAATATTTTTCGTTGGGTAGTCTCTATCATAACGCGCCTCACAATCTTTTCTCTACTCAAACTTGACTTGGATACCTCAATAGCCAATCACAACACCGAAAAAGCCCCACACCATTTCGTTGAGTGATCCTTTAGGATTAACACTGTGCAGTTGTTTGGCTTCAGCGCCTACGTTCGATACCCGTTAAATTCACTCAAATGACCCGCAGTGGTTGCACACGGTATACAGGTGTTGTTTTATAACCCAAAGTTAATCTATCATTCTACAAAAGCTTTGCAGTCTGTTGTAAACGGGATGATTTGCGCCTCTCGGATTTGGATGTTTACTCTTGAAAAGCTGTACGTTTCGGCAGTGAAAAGCAAAAAGATATCTAGAAAGCGGCATACACGGAGAAAAAGTGTTTTATTACAGTCCTTAACTTACAACTGAAGTATTACAATCCAAATAAAAAGCCATCTTAACCATCTTTTAATCCAATCAAAACTACAAAGTCTCTGAACAAAGTTAGAAAATAAGCCTTAAAGTTTTAACAGTTTACTTCTTCCAAATCGCGAGCGGGGAAATCTTGGACCGGGGAACCTCGGCCGTGGGAACCTTGGGCGAGGAAATCGCGGGCGGGGAAACCTTGGGCGAGGAAACCTTGGGCGAGGAGATCGAGGGCGGGGGAACCTTGGACGAGGAAACCTGGGACGTCTCCAAAATGGCTTAGGATCCTCTTGCTCGTCTTCGAGGCTGCAAAACAAAATTTTTTTTTAAAATTCGAACACAGTATACCTGGACTCACTTTCTTAAGTGTTTACTCTCTCACCCACAATTAATACTGTAAAGAGGACGAGAGTGACACCTATAACAGCAGAGCTGATAAACCTGTTGTCCTCTTAAGTGAACAGTCATAAATGAAACAATCCTTTATGCTCGCTATTTGGATACCCATTTGGGCTATAAGAAGTACTTTAGCTCGAAAAACAACATCTTTGGTATAAAAAGTACTACTCTTTCATTTTCGCCTTACCAGCCCTCGACCATTACCGCAGTAAAGGACGAGGACAGAGGGTTTTCCGCTCACGACTGTTGCGCAGATTTGCATTTGGCAATACTTTCTACAAAAGGCACCATTTTAATATGTTATTTCTTCGACGCAAAGGCAATCAAGTGCAATTTTTTGGTAATAATTCTTTAAAGATCATTGATAATTCTTGGAGAGACTCACCGAGGTCATGTAAATAGTTCAGCTTTTTGAAAGAAACAAGTATGTTGCAGAAAAGCAAAAAAAAAAAAAATGACATAACCCCCCTGGTCAATAGAAACGAATGTTACCTTGCTGGGATATCCACCTCGTCTTCGTCATCGATGTCTTCTTCATCAAAGTCTCCTTCATCTTCCTCCTCTCCTTGGTATCCTTCGTCTTCTTCGTCGTTAACATCGTCTTCGTCATGGGCGTTGTCTTCTTTCAATTCTTCTTTCAGCTCCCAATCACTGAAATCGATCGTCTCTCTTTCGGCATCAACGTCTCCGCCGTGCCTTTTCCCCTGATTTACCGTGTTAACAGCTGTTTCAACTGGTTCTTCTGACACTACATTCTGTAGCAGAATGCCAAGCGAAACGCTCACCAGTGCAATGAGGACAACTGTCTTCATGACTGTACGGACTGCCCTCAAACTGAACAGCAGAACAGAGCTATTTTTTCTGAACCTAACAGTGTAAGAGCTTTTTTTTTCATTATCTTTGATTGCTCTGATAATTTTTTCTTTTTTTTTTTACATTTTACCAGAATCACGGACCAGCCTATGTATAATCGTTTGCACTAACTGGCCTTTATTTTTAATCTGGGGTGAATGTGGTAAGAGTTTCTGAAATACAACTGAAAGCGGTTCAAAAGCATAGCGGGAGCATTATCTCCCTAGTATGTTAGATTTTATAGGTAAATTAAGATAGGCCTTTCATGAAGGACGCTCTTCAGTTCCCACTTGGACATTGGACTTCGTACAATGAGCCAGCAATATATTGGTTGATAACACGTTTAAATGAGAGAAAAGAACAGTAAAACGCTCAGAATAGCAACACAAGTGTCCGGAAGGTAGATAAATCTATTGCACTTTTCATAACACTTGCTATTCATGTTGCATTCTTGTAATTCTAAATCGACACATCGTGACAAAACCAGTCAAAATAAGAACTTTAGCATTGTTCTTATTTCAACGAGAAACTTTTAACCCATTCATTTTTTCGGCATTAAGATATGCGGGTGCCTAGTTTCATTACAAATAAAAAATATGGAGGTTATGTCGGTCACTAGTGTAGATCAAAAATTGACAAAATGAGAAACGTGTTTTGAGAATCTATACACCTCGATCGCGGAAAAATTGCACTGCATTTCTATCCTTTCGGCAATTAGGTTTTCGCCTCACACCTCAACAGTTTCATGACTTTCATGACAACAAGGGACAACAAAGCAAGTGATATGAGCCTCTGCATCTGTAGATAGATTATTTTCTCAATCCCATCAGAATCAGTGCAATATTAGTACAGCACGTGATTGAAGAGCATCAATCAAGCACCTAAGTTTACCTTTTTGGCACTTCGGAAAACGGAGAATAATATCCTGGTGACGATATTTGCCTGCATCTAACTTCCCTCACGAACTGAGAGCGTATATATAACTGTGAAAAGAAACAGTTCATTTTCCGAGCGACTTAAAAAAGTGATAATTAATGGCAGACCAGTAAATAGGATGAACTGTTTTCACTCCCCACGACGCAAAAAAAAAAAATAAAAAATAAATAAATAAAATAAAAAATAAAAAATTGAAAAAAAAAGATAAATTTCATTCAGTGTAAAAATAAATGGAAAACAAACATCATGATCGTAAAATTATTTTAAAGAGCGTTTATTTGAATGAACACAAGATGGATTTAGTCCACAGACTAAGAGGCTAGAGCCACAAGAATTTCTCAAGGACAACCTCTCGATAACAGGCGAACTCGCTCTATTGAATACAACAGCTTTGGGCCTGAGGCCGGATCCTCATTCAAAATATTCACTTCAATTAAACTATATCTTGTTGCTAGCGCGGTATCATATATGGCAAGCCAGATTAGAAGAAA
>Ga0126336_10002902_pt1 | contig 9993 bp, 8 predicted proteins | sample SidCmetagenome_FD_92530 | JGI IMG/M metagenome (GOLD analysis project Ga0126336, IMG submission 92530) | Coral microbial communities from El Islote,Puerto Morelos, Mexico - Siderastrea C C metagenome | ecosystem: Host-associated > Invertebrates > Cnidaria > Coral | place: El Islote,Puerto...
GATGATTTGGATTTGATACGCATAGCTTTAATTGGGCCAACAGGCTCCGGGAAAACAAGCTTTGTTGGTAAGAGAACTTACTGTTCCTGCTAGTGTTGGTTGTTTCCTTAAAGTAGCAAATGACAGTTACCAAAAAAAAAAAGAAAATCCTCACCCGCCACCCTCTGCTTCGTACCTCCTCACCCGGCTCAGTTTTGTATGTCCCCCTCCCCCAGGAATCTCCGCAAGTCTTCTTTTTTACCCAACTTTCACGCAGCGTTTGTCAGAAAAACATCGATCCCACGTACACAGCATAAATTCTCTCACCTGATAACCAGTAATTTGGGCTGGTAGACCTAAAGAGATGTTTGGAGAAACATGTGCAAAGGAAAAATATATGCAAGAACGCTAGCCATCTTGGGAGTTCTGCAAACAAGTTGACCTAGTTGTCAAACTGCCTTTTGAACTGTCTTTGGGGATGCTTCTCCTTCCGTATAACCCTTTGCTTCACCTTCAGAAAAACTCGACATTGTTCGGGTCATTTTTGCAAGCCTTTGGACGTCCTTACGGATACGAATCTCACGCATTGCTTTCAGGTATACCATATCGTTCCACTGATAGAGTTCACTCGATTCCTTGATCGCTCCCGTTTTTCATTAATTTTAAAGGCACGTTACAGCGAGCTCTTGGACAAACTCAGGGTGCATTTGAACAAGGAACAGGCAGAGAGGGCACCATTCTTCTTGAGGAGTATAGTGTTCAGGAACATATTCGGCTGGTGGATACCAGGGGATTTTTTGAGAGCGACGAAAAGCTGTTTGAGGAATGTCTCAACATAATGTCAGGAAGGTAAGGAATAAGATATTTTAGGAGGGATTAAACAAAATGCTTCCTAAAAACTCTCAATCGCTGTTAATTACTCTTAAGTAGTCTTGTTGGGTTTGAGTCTGTTCAGTTTTTGATGATAATGAAAATTATCATTAGAAAATCTTCGAAAGTTTGAACACTCATTTGACACTTTTTTCAGGTTAGAAGATGTACTAAAATATATTTTAAAAATTAATTATCCCCCCCAAAAAAACAAACTACCCGAAATCGACAAGACCACGGTGTGGCTAGGGAAGTTATTTTCACCCTCATCCTCTCGTGCCCTCGTTCATATTTAGCTCGCGTCGGCCGCTTCCGTTAGAAAAGAAAAGTGATTAAAAGTTTCTCTAAGTTTCTGTCAATCATGAAATATATTTTGTTTTGGGTTGAAGAATTCGTCCAGGCGAAGAAATCACACGAAATTATGACCCAGGGCAGACTGAAAAAGGGAGCTCTCAGACGGCAATGAAAGCTCAGGAACTCGCTAAATATGCTCACGCTGTGATATTTGTAGTCAAGGCAAATGATCCTCGACTGAAGGATGGCAAATACAAAGATACAATGAAGAAAATCAAAGGCCACTTTAGAGAAGACGGTAAGTGTCGTACCCAGGCCCGGTAGCATATCTTTTGGGAACTGGTTTCTCTTCTGACAACGTATTTGCGCCAATTCCAAAAGTTTAACAAGTGATTTAAGTGCCTAAGATCCTCACGACCCAAACTGGTCACAAAATAGATTTCCTTCAAATCTCATAATTATGTGAATTACGCTTAGTCTGGGTACTTTAAAAACACTTTTCGTTTGGGCTCTAAATGCTTTCTTCTACAGTTTACAAGGGGGGTACCTTGGTGGACAAAAATGGACCCTTGCCCTTGTCCACTTATTTATACACGTCTTCTGAGCTTCTTTTGGAGACGCTTTCTATTAGTCTTTAAATACTGAATGGCGTTTTAACATTTTTAGTTACGGATTGCATACATGTTAACGCCCTCGATGACATTACACTGGGGCCGAAAAATAACAAGAAACAAGCTCAGAAGACGAATATTCTTTTTATTATGAGAAGGAGTTATAAGCGCACGAGAGGACACAAGCGCAGTGTGTATAAATATTCATTGCACGTGAATAACCGTGAAATAGACCAGGAAAAACAAAATAAAACTGTTGCTCGTTGAAAGTTAATAGCGACTGAAACTTGACCGAGATTCAGCCTTCTTATCCAATAACAGAAATGTTTATTCAGCCTAAAACTCACTGGAACATCAAAAAGAATTATTATTCTAAGGACAATCAATTTAAAAGAAATATCTGTAAGAGCAGTTTAGAAATATTTATATTTATGCAAATTAGGAACTTTTTGACTGATTTGTGCTGCAATTTAGCAGTTTTTAGATATGAATATCTTAAAATCGCAGCCACCTAGGAAGCTCAATGCACATTAAGAATGTTTTGCTATCATAAAAGATCTTTCAACTGAAAAGAGAAAGTGTTAAGTTTTATCTTTCTTGAAAAACTGAAGAAATTGCAGGAATGACCAAACTCAGCCCGTAAAAAATGAATCATGATTTACTTGAAAACGCTCTTACAGATTTTCCCCTAATTTCGCATACAAGTTAATTGTGTAGGTTGAGTAGTTCAAATAGTTAAAGTTTCGTCATAAAGTGTCTAACTAGTTTTCGAGATATTCGACATTATTTAAAATGAAGGGTTGTCAATTACCGTTGCTATGGTGATAACTGTTGCTAGGAAACCAATGAGAAAATAAACTTTGGTCATATGTTGAAAAAGTGGTGTAGTATCAAGGAAATCGAAGTTTATCTTATACGCGAAATTTTGATTTCAAAAGATACACTCCAAGGCCAAAAAAACTGTTGCGAGCCTCCTTTCAAAAACCACTTTAGGTCCCAGTTTAGCCTTCTTAACCGCCAGTCCATTTGTCCGTAAAATATTTATAGCTTTAAAGGTTTTATGGAGCAGATTTGATTCACCTATTCCACCCAAATAAGAGTGTACTGCGAACTCAAGGTCAGGTGCCAGTTCGCTTTTAAGGTTGGTATCATTTTCTCGTAAATAGGGCGGAAAAATCGAAGATTTCTGTCTTAAACAGGGTAGGAGTTTCCGACGAGTTTCTTCCCGAAATTCAAACGCCATTCTACTGTCGTGCTAATTGTAAGGCGCACAAGAGTACGGTGTGTTTACTGGGCTTACGAACGCTTTGAAATCTCTCTACAGGCTGTGCCCCTGTGACTGTCATTACCTACCTGGACAAGCTGAAAAACGAGGGGGACAAAGAAAATGCTTTCCACATGGCGTCTCGGGCGATTGGTAGTGCCATTGATAGAACCTTCTTCATTGCAAATTACACGCACAAGAAAGACGAGAAGTCTTTTGTCGTAGAGCGAACGGCCCTGGACATCTTGGATTTTGCTTTGTTGTCTGCCGAAAGGTTCATACGAATTAAAAAGCAGCGAGAGAAGAATCAGATGCAAAGAGAAGTTGCTACAGGAGGTGAGATGAGAATGATTGCCGACGAAAGTTGGCGAGGGTTCAAGCCTACGGAGAGCGCAAAACGCAAAGGGGGCCCTAAACGTTTGATTACTTCGGTTTTTCGTGTCTTCTCTCGGCGTGGCGGCCAAATTTACAAGAAACAAAAGAAAAATCAGATACAAGGAGAAGTTGCTGCAGGAGGTGAGATGAGAGTGGTTGGCGAGAAAAGTTGGCGAGGTTATAAACCCACCAAGGGCTCAAAACGCAAAGGGGGCACCCTCTTTCGTTGTTCTTGTCTTTGCTCGGGGCGGTCATTGTTTGAAGTTATGGGAGGAGTAATGAGGTCCGGAGTTTTTAGGAATTTCCGATCGCATGCCGAGGTTTACGGACGGATTCCGAAGGTTTCTTGGTTCCAGATCTCGAAAAGACGACCACGTGTAAATTATTCAAAATGGCTGTCGCCCCGAACAAGAGGCACAAACAACAAAGGTTTATCTTTTGTTTATGTTTACATATTTGATGTGATCCCTTTAAAGTAAGCGGGATTTTGAACTCTCGCGTGACTCCCATCCTTATTTGTCTTATACGACTCTTGCTAAACGCGATCTTAGTTTCCGCCGCAAGCAAAGTATGTTAAAATTTAAGCTTATCCATGAACAATTTCTAAAAGTATCAACGCTTTGCTGTCTCTGGTTACGTTTCTGGCTCTGGTTAAGTACGGTCAGGTATTCAACATGACGATCCTGTAGGAAGAGCAAATTAGTCTAATTTTCTATAATTGTCTCACTAGTAAAAAGGGAACAGCATCCTGAGAAGGTACCACACGACAAGTTTCATTATTTTAAGAGGTTACACTTAAAGAATTCTGTCATGCAATAGATATAAAGTTATGAACCACGTTGTACACGATACAGCATGATACACAGGACCACAGGAGAGTACCGCTCCTTAGCTTTCATTTGAATGCTCATACTGTAGGATTTTGCCCACCGACAAAAAATTTGATCCACCTTGTATAGAATAATAAACAACACCCCAGGGCCCGGTTGTGCGAAGTAAGGTTAAGCTAACCGCTAACCCAGGATTAGCGTCACTTTTGAATTCAGTTTTATAGCCAAACGATAGGGATTCCTGTAAAAATTTTATGCCCTACGTTTTGACTTTGGTTCTCGGCTTCCAAACAACCACTTGAAATTGGCTATGAAAACTTCTTTGAATAAAAGAAACGGGACCTAGGTTTAATTTTAACCGGCCCGGCCCGGCGTTTACCGGCCTTCGAACAACCGGGCCCAGGAAAGCACTGCTCTTTAGTACTCCGAAGGACGACGCAACAGCTTTCAAGTTCGGATGACATAACTTAACCGTTAGGAGGCGAAGGATTGATTTCTAGCGCTCTTTTTTTTTACCATTCCCCAGGAGCCAGCAGCGGGGTGGAGACATTAGAGCAATTCTTTAACCGACTGAAGAAGAAACACCACTGGACTGATCAAGGAAAGATGAGACGAGTTCTGTTGGACCTGCGTAGTAAAGAAATCAACACGGTCAAGGCGCTCAAGGAACTGCGGGAAGAAGTGAAGCCGGAACTGCCGCTGACCATTGGCATCAGGCGAGCCCTAGAAGAAGAGTTGGATAAAATTTAAAGTAGCATTAAGTCCGTAAAACAAGATGGGCACTTGATTTAACGGTTTAACCCTTTCTGTGTCAATGGCGACCAAGTTCAATTGGAAAACCATTCAGTTGTATGTTTAAGATGACGACGTATTAAGCATGATCGATGCACTTTCTGTAAGCTAGGCTTCTGAAGAAAGAAGGGGTGCTTGCCATTATGCCAGACCGTCCAGTCAGAGACCAGTGGAACTAACCAAGGGAAAATGGAACGACATTGTTCGAAAGAAACAAGCGTTCCATTTACGTTTCGACCGAAATTTTGATGACTCCCTAGTGAAGTGCGATTGGAAACGAGAATTTTTGAAAATGGAACGGCAGGTTTCGGTCAGACCGGACCAACCGGTCAAAGAGGACCACTTCTGGAAATGGACCACTTTTCCCGGAAAATTTCCACCTGGACCGAAGCGTTTCATTTAAGTTTCGACTGGAATTTCCGCATAATGGGAAGCATCCAAGAAAACCTGTGGCTTGTCAAGGACGGGCCCTTACAAGCTACAATCAGTGACAGAAGGCGTTGGAACACAATCCCCCCACCCCTTTTCAATGCTGCATTGTGTTCAAAACTATTCTGGAAGGATATGTGATGTAACGCTCTCCGGGAAGGTACAATAATCGTTGTTTCCGGACTATAACTGTGGACTATTTTTTCCGTGCCTGCCGTTCAAAGAGGAATCCTGTGCACGCAGAGCAGACATATGTGTTGGGATGGCGTAATAGGCTTTAACTTATGATTTGATTTTGAGAGACTTTTACAAATATCAAATGTCATTATTATATTCAGACATACGATACTTTTGTCCCAAATACAGCGACAGAAGTCGCTGTAATACCCTCCCCTCCCACCCTTATTAAATTTTGCACAGTGTTGTGAGCGCTTTTCTTCATCCATTTGGTTGAATCTTCTTTTTTTACAAATTGCCTCGTGGCAGAGGGAGGGAGATGCTATTATACCTATTGCACCGACGGTGTCTTTACAAAGTGACAGTAACTGTAGATTCTTGCGGGATCTGTTTTGAAAATTGAAAAATACATATTGGAAAAGTGATAGCAAACCGTAGTCATGGAAATAAACCTTTGAATTCTCCTACAACCCTTGCATTTTCAATATTATATTATAATTTATTTTGTTATAAAATTGCGATACTGGATAGGAAAACCGATCCATTAAATTATCTAAATGTCTCAAGAAAATCAGTTCTGTGGAACTGACGAAAAGTAACTCAGCTCCTTATGACTTTACTTTTTGAAGGTTCAGTTAGAATGGATATGACCGTGAAAGCTCATAAGCGTAATTAACCTTAAAAAAATTCAGGCAAAATGGAAACCCTTAAGTGTTATAATAAAAGCATAAGCTATTTTTAGTAAAGAATGGAAAATATCATTGTGCAACACTATTTATTTATCTCTTTATCGATATTTAAAAACACATTTATCTAATAAAAAACACTTTTTTCCGTCGTTTTATGTACATTAGACATCGGTATTGTTTATTAGATCGAAAGCAGAGCTACGAGTTTCGATGCAGTGAACTTTTACCAACGTGAAATTGAACTCTAAGCACGTGACCCTGATAACCTCAGCAATAATTGTGTTGTAAGTTTTTGTTAGTCCATGTAGGGTAACGTACTGTACATGTGAAAGGTGTGTTTGTTATAAGCAATTAAAAAGGTTAATAAAAAAAGGTTTGATGTTGAAAAAGAAACTGTGCCATAGAAGCCTTCGTTTGAATGGGCAGTCTAGAAACCACTTTGTACAGCATAATTAACAGTAACACAGAAAATACTGATCAATAGTTTTCTTCTGAATGTCCGACCTAAGGAATTCATGCAGACTCAAAAGTTATAACCAGCTTATACAGCCCAATAAACAGTACCACAGGAAAGTACTACTCAGTAGCTTTCATTTGAATGGTCACACTTTAGGATTTCATTCACTTTGACTCCAGGAGTGAAATGGTTTTCAAAGAATGACAATTCGGAAACATTTAGGTGTTTAACATATATAACAATCGTGCTCTAGACATATGATCATCTCGCGCTGTCCAAATTACGTTATCTTGCACAAGGAAACATATTTTCAAATTTCCAAAAAAAAAACACGATGGAAAAACCAATCTATTTGTTGCTGTGTAGCAAAGAAGATAAGCAGAATACAACGCATTGGCTTACAAAGCAATGTCGCCGAAATCCAACTTTCGGAAAAATAGGAGCGCCCAGATTGTGGGATTAGATTATGGGAGCAATTTTTTTTAATGTTAATTATTATGAAGCGCGAAATTTTAATGCTCACTTTTATAAATGACATTACAGTTAACCTTTACAATGCATCCTTAACACTAAATAAAATAAGAAAAATGATAAATGAAACGAGGGGATCCTTACGGGTAGTTCGCAGCAAAAAGAGCAACCAAGCTGGCAACCTACTACAAGAAACGTTAAAAGCAACCGTAAGAATCGTATTTTAAAAACTTACTAATACCGTCCTCACGTATACTGGCTTAAAATTTGCCCCATAGCGATAGTACTTCATGTTAGCCAGCATATGGTATAGAGAAGCTATGCCGTATCTTATATAAAGTATAGAGAAGCTATGTCTTAGGGAGACTATTAGGGATACTATATGTGGGCATAACATGAAGTACTGCCCAATCTTTTTGATTTTCAGCATAAGGTAGCAGCATTTTGTCTCCACACCGCGCTGTCCATTGTTACCGCTCTTGCAGCACACCGGTCGCATCCATCCCTCCTTTCAGTACCCTCTCTTCTCCTTCCCGTCCTTCCCCGTCCTCCTGCAGGTCGTGCCACGCCCACCCACTAGAGTTCAACTTCCTCCCCTGGCCATGAGCCTAACGCCACCATACAGTGACTGGATCTCTCTTACCAAAAAAATATTGAAAAAGAAACATTCCTTAATCAAAGTCTTCCGAGGTAGCTTCCATTAGAATAGCCGCTTTAAGATTTATCCGGATCCCTCAAACAGTAAAACGACAATTCCTTATTTTAGGTTTGTTTCTAGGATTGGAATGGTTAACTCATGCTAAAATGCATTCCTTATACGAGATAACTCAGGCAACGTGTGCCTTTCTTACAAATGTTTATAAAACTAACGATCCAATTTTGTCACCCCACTTCGAGGGAAAACACTTCCGCTTTCGCTTTTGAATTTTTCATTTAGCTTCCGTCACCCAGCTTCCAGGAAAACCACTTCCACTTTTGAATTCTTCACTTGTTTTGCCATGCCACTGCAGGAAAGACTCAAATTCGCTTTTTAAGCCTCCATCCAGTTTGTGATGCCACCTGAGGAAGCAATGAGTCAGGTATCTTAGGCTTTCTCTCCTTTTTTTCTCTACGTATCCACAAAGCCAGAGGAGAGCTCTTGTTGCCCGTGAATGGCTCCATTCAAACACAATTCCAGGTAAAAACGATTCAAGGTCTCCAAGTGACTAGGCTTACAGGAAGGCCCACTTTCGCTTTTGAATTCTTCATCCAGTTTGAAATGCTACCAGCTTCCCCTTTAACTCTTCATTTAGTTTGTCAAGCCACAGGGAACACCCAGCTTTTTCTTTCCTCACATCACGCACAAAGCCTGAAGCGGGTCCTCTTTGTCAGCAAATGTTACCATTCCAAATTAGGTCGAAATTCAACAAGCATTGCAAGGAACAGCAAGCGAGCAAGGTCCCCTAGACTCTTTGAATTTTCTATTCAGTTTTGTCACGCCAGTTCGAGCTTCCGCTTTTAATGACCCTTTTTGGAAACAATGTGTCACGTGACTTCGGGAAAAATCCCACTTCCGCTTTTGTCTTCACTTTGTAACACCGCCAGTTAGGCGGACAACGAGCGCCGAGGAATTAGCAGTGTACAAAGGACAGAAACCCAACCAAGAAAACCTTCTTTTACAATGGGGAATGGCGATTCGAAAACCGTGAGTGCAAGTTTGTGACTTTATACCACATCTTCTGTAAATGATAGCTGTACTTACATAATATCAAGTTATCGAATGTTTTAACTCCTTCGCAAGAGAAAGCATGACGGGCGAGTAAAACAAAGCTAAGATCAATTCGCAATCCAAGCCAAAGAGTACCAAAAATTGGAGATTCCGGTCTAGCATTCCCTATTCTGGTCATTCTGCCACGCCACTCAGGCTCAGTCAGTTGATCAAATACTTTTTGCGTCCATTAATCTGCTGAAATGTTCAGCAAAATGCCTTCTGCAGATCATATTTAAATACGCGATTAATCCTCGTTGGAATATACTGATATTTCATTTGTCGAAAGAGGATACAATGATATGTGTTTTGGAGATCGAATACCAAACTATTTTTAAATCATTCATATTTTGTTTTGTTTTAGTTTCTATATTTTACAATAACCGTTCTGGCTTTAAGTCACGCGATAGCAAATTCAAAGTCTTGCGATAGTAATCAGAAGTCACACGATGCCTGCAGTCGCACACAAGGTTAAGGAAAAAATGCCCCTTTCTTGCAGCGATAAAATTGCAAAACGTTGCAGCATGCACTGTTATACCACTTTTTGCACCTTAAAATAAACCAAGTCTCGATTTGTTTGCAATAAAATGAGTACGTAGTAGTACTTAGTTTTGTTTTTTTGTCATGTTGCTCAATTTTTATTATTAAATACTATTTTAATGTGAATCAGTAGCCTGGCAGCATTCAGTCCCCCTTCCATCGCACCCCAGTCCTCCTCCGCCGCCTGTCACGTTAATCCTCATGTCTCCTCTTGTTACGACTTTCTAACAATCTAATGTTCGATTCCTCAAACCAGGTCACGTGTCCTGGAGAGTCAAATTCTAGAGGCCATTCAAACCCTGGGGTAAAGTTATTTGCCCTGCCCGGGCAGAGATATTTGCCAGGCGGGAAGAGGGAGTCTTGACAACACTGGTATTGATTGACTGACTGACTGACTGACTGACTGACTGACTGACTGACTGACTGACTGACTGACTGACTGACTGACTGACTGACTGACTGACTGAC
>Ga0126336_10002903_pt1 | contig 9993 bp, 2 predicted proteins | sample SidCmetagenome_FD_92530 | JGI IMG/M metagenome (GOLD analysis project Ga0126336, IMG submission 92530) | Coral microbial communities from El Islote,Puerto Morelos, Mexico - Siderastrea C C metagenome | ecosystem: Host-associated > Invertebrates > Cnidaria > Coral | place: El Islote,Puerto...
TTTGCACTGTATATTAATTATTTACCATCTTTCATTCTACATAAGTGAAAACGTTGTTTTATAAAACAACGCTATTTCTCCTGGTGCCCGCTTCTGTTGTGCGACGGTTCAGGCTTTGGCCGCCATCGGCCGCCATTGCTGAAGAAAAAGAAGCCAATTAAGTGCTAGAGGGGGGGCTATTTATAGGCTCGCTCCGTGTTTAACTTGTACCACATATATTGAATACTACTGACCGTCAAATCAATGGTAAACAAGAAGTTATCACTTGAGCTCTAAACAGCAAGAACCAGCAGGAAACCCCAGTCACCCTAGTTACCCGATATATCAGTGCCCAAAAGCAACGAAAGTGTCTCCGATATAGCCCGTAAATACAGCGAAGTTCCTCTCTTGGGAATACCGAAGATCTCATGAACATCAGCGAATTTACACGACAGCTTACCAAAATAACCACAGGCTTGTGCTCAGGAATGCGTTCACCTCTTCACCTCTCTAAAACATATGCAACACTTTTCTCAAGGCAAACGTTAAGTTGAAGGCAGGAAACGTCAGACTTGAAAACTCCGCCTTCTATTCAAAATGGGTAATAAATTCTTGACTGGCCAATCAGTGTTTTGGCAAGGAGCGGACAAGCTTGAAGGCATCTTTGTTTCTGTTGTATTGTTGCTACTACTGTAAACAGTTGAATAATTGTTTTTGAGAAAAGCGGATTTTTTTTTAATTTGCAAGCAAGAAATTCAAATTGTAACTTCAATCCTAGTTTAAGTATGTAGGAAGTATGTTTAAGTATGTAGGAAATCCTGATTTGCGTAGAGAGGGAAATTCAGGAAATCCAATGGAAGGTCCACTACGGGCTATATTTCCGTGCTTAACTAATACTAATACGCAACACAATGTAGTTTAGCTTGTCGTGGAATACTATCTCACCGCTTTGATGATCAGTATTCTACGATCGAACTGCTGACTGGATGAGACAGTCTTTTCACAACTTCTACCGAAGTCCACGAACAGTCCCTAAAAACGTTAAAATGTCAAACCTAAACATTACGATATGAAATCTTAGTCACTGTGAGGGCCAATTTATGGACAATATTCAACCTAAAACGTTAGAGATATACATTTTCTAGCATTCGTCTATGAGTCATTGAACTGGCATAATTCAGCTTCCTTTTTTTATTTTCACTTTTAGGTGTGGCAGTGTTATCGTTGATCTTGCGCTGTGGTTCAATCAAATCGTGAATGAAAGTGATGTGATATCTGTTATGAAGACTGCTGCGCAACAAGGCAACTTTGGCAACTTTAGTGTTGAACCCAATTCCATAAGGGAAACTTCACCATCGCCGACCGGATCTCCACCACCCACCACTTCTCTGTCGACCACCGGAAGAAGAAGTACAGAAGGTACAGAGAGGCCATAAATTTGAAGTTTATCACACACGCGACTAATTTTTTTTTGACAAGAAAATAAGCTATCAAATAATGTTAAAAAGTCCAACTTCTTGATTTTGTATCCCTGCAAAGCCGAAAAGGCAAATAATTGTGTAAATTCAGAAATATAAAATTATTAGATCGATCAGGTCACAGACTGAAGCTGATTCCTAGGTGTGATCCTGAGTGCACATTTTGGTTGGAAACCTCATATTTCTCTCGTTACCAATGACATTTTGTAAATGAGTCGGTATCATTTCAAAAGAAAGCTTTTCCCTTTCCAAACCTGAAGTATATTTGCCGTAAAGTCGTGTAAACATTTCTATTTCGTACTGTGACTGTAGTATGGTCCGGGGCTCACCTCACTCAACTGCATAAAACCTTAATCGTTTTATTTTGTATCAGGAACGTCATTCAAATTCAATAATAAGGAAAAACTTGACGTATACACTGACACCATGTTCAATGAACTTATAATCTCAAACAGGAATATATTTGCGTTTGTAAAATTAAAGTCCTCATAAATAAATAACTCAGTACCTCCTCAAACTCCTGTTACTTGCAAACTAAAGACCGATCAAGTTCACACCTGTAATACACAAATCTCAATTCTTTTTTGTTATCATTTTGTCCAACTAAAGTAAGACAGTTTTCTGTGAACACCAGGGTCGAGCATTCTTACAGCGCTAAGCACAGATATTCGTTATGCTGCCTTGTTTCCTCGTCGAATCCCCTTCTTTTGTGATTTAAATGTTTTGCTTGTTGTTCTCGTGTCACCGTCATTGCATTTTAAGACCAAGAGTAATGAAAGCCTTTGATAACGAAGGAGACGAGATTGAAGTCCCGCTAAAAGACGTTGCGGACAATGCTGCTGCCATTTTCCCATAGAGCATCTTTTTTGAGTATTTGAAAAAAGGTTACTGAAGAAGCGCGAAAATTTCCGAAGATTCCTAAAGGGGCTGGCTGGCTGGCTGAAGAAACCAGTCAGTTAGCGGGCTAAATGGGTGGATAAGTACATAAGTGAGACAGCTGGCTGGCTGACTGGTTGGCTGGGAGAAGAAAGGCAGGATTGCAATTAGCTCACTATAACATTAACCATAAGGAATCTAGAATACTATAATTATTATTTTGTCGTCAAAATAGACGTTTGTAGGGTTTCGTGCGTTTTGTCCTCTTGGCAATGGGCGTCATTCTGTTGTGGTTACCCCTTTTTCCTTTTTGAAGTCAAGAGTAATCATCTAAAGCATGTATGGTCTGACATGATTGGCCATCAAGTATTTAAAAAATTAAAACTTAGACGTGGATGTGATGAAGAGGAGGAAGGTGATTACTTCCGACGCCATCATGTGTCATCCCTAATCTACAATTTCAGACACATTTGTAGGATCACTTTCCCTGTTCACCCCTCAATGTTGATAACAATGACTTTCTGCACGACCAAAATTGGTTCACTCAACATCGAGGGGAAGGGAGGGCGCGCAGATTGAGACATGGGTAAATTGTGACATTGAGAGAAGTGTTTCAACACAATGTGACCGGAATTGCAATTTCAGACACATGTGTTGGAACGCTTTTCCTGTCCGCCTCTCAGCGTTAATTGCAATAACTTGCTGCACGACCAAACTGGCTCACTCAACATTGAGGAAATTAAAGGAGAGCCGCAGATTCAGACAGGGGAATTGTGACATTGAGGGAAGTGCTTCAACACAATGTGACCTGAATTGCAGAGTTGCATAATAAGTGTACCAATTCTTTACTAATTTATTTGGGAGTTTCCATGCTTTATTAAGATCGGGTTATAAATGACATACAAACCAAAATCCATGAAATAACACGATTAGTCGTTAGTATATCATTGAATGATTTGATTTATGGTAACAAACATATGCTCTTGCTTCAGAAATCATGGAGATCATCAGGATAACGTTAACCATTACAAACAAGGATTGTAAAGCCTTTCCAGAAGGGGAGTTCCGTACTGAGGTATGCAATATTTTGTAAATTACGACTCTTAACTTGATTGACAACAAAGGCTGTCGCGGGATTACAAGACCCACAACATATTAAAGAAATCTGAACACTAAATGGGCTACCTTTTTATGACCTTCTAGGAAAAACTTGCTTTCAGTGTGTGCAGTTAATCTCGGGCACTGAAGAAAACCATATTTCGATGCTTTCACCCACAATGCATGATGCCGCTGAAAACAACCGTCCTTCTTTATTAATTATTCCATCTCATGAAACTATTCTATCAACACCTTTACTCTGTGCAGACACTGTATTGCTTTGGTTAGGTAAATATTAAGATTTTTTTTTTAGGTTGAGAGAGTTCTTCGACATCTGGGTCTCAAAAGTTTCGAAATCAAAACTCGGTACGACTTTCTATCACTTTATTATTCTCTATGTTTGTTAACCACTTTGATGAGGACTTTGTTGTTGCTTATTTATGGAAGGAAATTAACAACGGACATTTTCGGTTAAAATCTAAGAATATTTGCATCCGCTAAGTTTTAACAGTGAAGTTTGTATCAATGTCATTACTTCTAGGAATTGCAGTAGCTTCAACGTCTTGCAGCAAACCAAGTTATCGCTACATAACGGTGTTATGATAAAATGGTAGAACTGTCAGCCCAAATGTTAATTGGAGAAGACCTTTTCAGACTGAAGCCAGACGTGAAATTTACCTGTGCCTGTGATTTGTCATGACGTGCCTGTCATGGAAAATGGCCTGGCAGATGCCAATCAACACTAATTGTGGGATGCAATACAATTTGTCTTGTGGAGGGATGTAGTTCCATCTGTTTCAGTCTTCTGCGATGAGTTTTCACGCGGAATATAAAATTCAAAACTATTACTTACTTTACTGCTCTCAGCCGGAATTACATCGACAACCAGAGAACCGTGAAATACAGAAACCAACAAGATCCGTGTGTCCTATCCCGCCATGATATGGAATCTTTGTGAGGGCTTATTTAAGACGGTACACTAAGTAGTTCAATTACCTGACGTATGTCACTAGTTTTTGTTTTTGACAAGTGCTATCTAGTTAACTGTTTTCGTTTCTAGGTGTGGCAGTGTCATCATTGATCTTGTGCTGGTGTTTAATCAAAGCGTCAATGAAGGTGATGTGATATCTGCTCTGAAGACAGCTGCACAACAAGACAAATTTGGAAAATTTAGTGTTGATCCTGATTCCATAAAACAAACTTCACAATCACCCACCGCATCTACATCGCCCACCAGCAAAGGAGGCACAAAAGGTACAGTGTACAGTAAAACAAAATCAAAACCCTTTAAAAATACCAAAAAAAAAAGAAAAAGCCAGTGAAAAGCTTTGTGCCGACCGAGTTCGCAGGGGAACCGACAACAAAGATGAAGTCCTCGAAGGCAAATGTCGTAACATGAACTTTTTGCCTCCCACCAAAAAGACAACAGAGTCTTCTTTTGAACTTTTTTTTTTCCATTTATAGATATTTTATATTTTTTTCTCAAGTTCTAAACTTCACTTCTGTCGACCTGAATCGTTTTGCTAAACAAGCTAAGCTTCCAAAAAAAATCTCTTTTTCAAACGCGATGGTGGTCATGCGATTTCCTGGCAAGAAAAACGCCTCTTGTCCAATTCCAAAAGCACTGCGCGATTTCCCGCAAGGAAAAGATGGCATTCTCCACCCTTCCGTCGGGTTGTCTTCGTACTCCTCCCCCTCCCCTCTCCCTCCCCCAGAGTCTGTGCGGGCGTGCGAGCGTCGCAACGAAATTTTCTGGAATCGATAGGTTACCAAATTTGCTTAACAATGGTGCTCAGCTGGCGTGCTGTGCGCACGGGCTTTGCTATTAAACATGTCAAATAAAAATTTCTCAAGAAAACAATCCAAAAGTCTCTACCAGCATAGGTAGTTTTGAAATACCGCATTATTCAATACAATTTCGAATTCACGTTATTTGATTTGTTTATTTTTTGTCAGCTTCAGTTTGCAAGAAAACGTGGATCAAAAACACAGACTGCTCAAGTAAGTGTCAAGTTTTAAGTTTTTTCATTTCACCACAAAAGACTCAATCACAACAGTAATAACTGTGGAACATAAGTGTTGAGGAGAAAAATGTAAGACTCAAAGTTATTGTTTAAAAAAATCGTTTTCTTGAAAAAAAGTTTACTTAAAATACAATGGTTTGTACGTCAAAAGGAGTATTTAACACATAGACAAAGGGTTTTATACAGCTGTGATAGTAGCTTCTTCTTGCAACCAGGAACAGAAACCGACACCTTTGGATAATAAATTAGATTACTGTATGGTTGGTTATTAGGGTGGTAGAAGTTTTGTAAATGGCCCTTGTTAAGGTTGTGCAGAAAATAAATTTGATAGCCAATACCTTCGGCTAGATTGATTAGAACAAGAGCAAAGTTTCCTTAATGCAAATCCCGGCGTCCTCTTTTGTCGTATCCTATTATTTTGGGTCAAAACATCACCTGGCGTATCACGTGATCATAATTTTAAAATTTGGGAAATAAGCGATATGCTGGCAGATTGAAGTTAAGCGAGTGTTTTGGGTGGGGGATGATGTGTCTAACGGTCTTGGTTTAAAACTAATATCATTAAGTCTCTGAATTTCGTAATTATGAAAACTTACATTTCTAAAACGTGGCGTTTGGCATGTGTTATGACGATACGGAATGAACGATCACAGTTCCAAAGGAGAAAGGCTGGAAACCTAATACGCATCGGAAACACGGTATTTTCAGGGGAAAAAACCACCATAACCACTTATTAAAAATCTTAAGGGCGATTGAAACTTTCAATGATTGGTAAACTCCCCTAGCCAAAGCTATAAACGAAAAAACCTTTCTTCCTGCCTTAAAGTAGAGCAAACAGAAAAAAAATGAAATTCATCTTGCCTGTTTTAGCAATTGTCTGGGTAATTGTCGCTCTTGCTCTTGCCGGAGTGGTTGCAATTGCTCTTGTGATTGGCATGGCCGCATTGTGTGTACACAAGAAGAGGCAGCACGGAAAAGATTCTAGGAGTGAGTTTTAAACGTATCTAATTATGTCTAGCTAAATTGGGTGAAAAATTTAATGCCAAAATATTGAACCACGTGAAAACAAACACAGCTACATATAAAAGCAATTATGGGCCCTGTTATTTGGGCTAACAACATTATTTTGACTAATCAAATCAAACGCCAACCAATCAGAAGTTAACCAAAACCAATCATGACAGATTGGATTGATAAGATTGGAGTAACTGTAAATAATGTATATTTAAATAATATTAGAAAAGTTCCAAATGATAGCGCCATAATAAACGACGTTTCGAGATGGCGTACACAACGTTAGCGGTGGTACAACTACATCCGTGGTCGATACAGTTGTTTACCACCACCGACGTTGTATACGCCATCCAATGCCGAACCTGTAATAAAACCTACCCTGAACGTCGTTTAGCTGATCGATTCAGAGATCATTTGCGTTCAACTAGGAGCACCATCGATCTTCCTGTTGGTCGCAACTACATCTCCGGATCATAACATCAGTGACATGGCGGTTTCAGTACCTGTGATTCGTTCTGGTTTTAGCAGCACCATGGACTGGCGCCGTGCAGAAACGGGCTTATTTTCAAGCATAAGACGCTTCACCCTCAGGGACCAAACATCGAGTTTGCGTTCATTTTATAAGCTGCTCTCAACAGCTTTGAACAGCGGACGCTCGTTATACGAACGTTGATTTATTTTTGAATTGCATCACACGTGCCCGTTTTGCCAGTTGTTGTAGTCCCTGATCGAATTTTCCGTTTATTATGGCGCTATCATTAAGAACTTTTCTAATATCATTCGCACTCACGTTCTGATTAGTTCACTTATGCGGACACTGATATTGCATGGTCTCATGGCAATTTAAAGTAATCCGCTCTTTTGATCACCTTAAAATGAGATACCGTTCCAGAGAAATGTTTGTTTATAAAGCGTTACGGCTTGTTGTAAGAAACGCACCTTCTATGATTAGTTAAATAGACTTGTTTATACGGCCACAACGCATCCAGTATACGTCTCCAGCGCAAACAGATCGAACCTAGGACATTTTATAGAGCAATAGTAAACAATTCCCCATGCATCGCTGATTCAAAGAAACACTTGCTATTTTAACCCTATTCAGGCGGGTCATTTTGGTCCTCTAAGACTGGTAGAAAGGCGGATTCCCCTCATTCATAACCTCAAAATTATTAACGCCATGGCAATAATGATATTTCCTCCCACGCTTAATTAAAACAACCATGAAATTAAAATTCATTATGTTCTGAGAAGGGTTGTTATTGTCCTGCAAGTTGCTAGTTTTTTTTTTCTTCTTCTTTTTTTAATTTTCGCTCCATTCTTTATTTTATCGATTTATTGCAACAACATCAAGCTCAAGTTTTTGAATTCCAAGAAAGACCGTAAGTATTGCGTTATTTTTTCTTTTCTTCTTCCTCGCTTCTTTTTACCCCGCCGTCAGGAAGGAGTCTAGTAAACCCGTGGTTTTTTTTTTTTTTACCCCGCCAGCAGGACGGGCTCTAGTAATATCTGTTTTTTATTCGTTCTTTTTTCCCCGCCGTCAGGACGGGATCTAGCTATACCCGTTTTGCCCCAGACATCCAGTTTTCACTCGGCCAAACGAATACTCGTCGCGTCTTCCGCTACACAGGTTAGGGCTCGTATCTTGAGTGACCGTCATATATTTTGCACCCTAGGGGAGGGACAACAACGGCGGGGTTCTAATGCCCCTGGGGTTTTTCTTGTTTCATTAATTTTTTGGTGGTCACTTGCCCCAGACCTCAGCAATTTTCGCTCGGCCAAACAAATACGTGTTACAATCTTTCGGACAACATAAGCGCTATCCCCGGCCGTTTAGCGCCGATTCGCCAAAATCTTAATGAGAGACGGTGTAGAAAATTACGTGGGATGCAAAGCAATAAAAGCTCTTCGACGAGAGCAAGGACAAAGATGCTACAGTAGCAAGCTTTAAAAGGCACCGATTTGATCGGGTTACTCGGACCAGAGTAAACAAACGAGGATAAATATTCAACAGTGAAATGCAAGCATATTTTTGGCAGTTTTGCTTTGCTCCTTCAAAATGTTTAGGGAAAGTTGTGTAAAAAAGTACAAGAAATTCAATGCAGTTGACTTTTCTTCGACGAGAGCAAGGACGAAGGTGCTAGAGAGCTTTGACGCTGGACAATTTTCTCTGATCCAAGTGAAACGCCCGTGTATGCAGCTTGCAAACAGTGTCCTCCGTTCGTCAGTGTCACACGGTTCAACAATTGCTGTTTTGTTGAGAAACTTTGTTAACTCTTGTACAGTGTATCACACTTAATGGTGATGTTAAATTCAGCGTCACCAGTGGACTGGTAGACAGTTTATGAGCATGATTATCGTTTACCGGATTAGACCACTACTTACGCTGTGTCTAATACTTCATTTTCAGACGGTATAGCTGAGCACTTCAAGCAGACACGTGCACGCCAAGGTAGTGTTGAGGTATGTCAATTACTGCGGCCTCGTAAATCTCCAAACTGCGTATTCATTTGCTTGATTAGTACATGTTGGTGCCATTTCAAAAGTCACACATGAGACTTTTATCTGCACAGTAATCGAATACTACCGGGATGTCGTTATCTCATTTAGCACAATGAACCGTATCAAAAAAATATGTGTTTGTTTGAAAACGTTAAGCAGATATACAGCCTCCACAGCATAATGAAACGTACTGCAGGAGATAACTGTTCAGTAGCTTGACTTCCATTTGATTGTCGCCACATTAGAAACTCAGCAGTCTGTTAACACTTAAAAGTTAGCTATACCTCGAACTTTTCAATAACTTTCAGTATATAGCATTCATTTGGTACATGCATCAAGTGTGGTGCTTGTGTCCTCTCAGTGCATTTTGTGACGATAAATATACACCATCACAGAAACGTTACACCAGTACGTTTGTCTCTACTAATTACATTTAATTTTCCTCTTTTTGGGAAGGAAATCAAAGATAATGGGTGTAACAGATGTTTTGAATGTGTATCAAAATTGCAGTTGTCTTTAGGTGTCTACATTTTAAGAGCGGCTCTCTGTAACTTTCACCTAGGACCATGCAAGATAGAAAAATCTAAAATTGTCAAACTCTGTCACAATAAAGGTCTTCCCAAACCACTTATAAAAATATAAGTTTTAATTTATTCCGGTAAATATTTTACCGTTACGGCGACTTTATCATTCCGATGACTCGGGAGCGAGTAAAAACGACTTGAAAGTGTCACTTAAATCAACCGCTCGTCTTGAATTGTGAAGACAGAAATATCAATATCAAAGCCATGTAGTATAAGTAGGATATTCCCTTGTCATGTGTACTTTGTCAAATTTGAATTCGATCGAGTCCAGAATTTTTGAGAGATTTTTAAAATTTAACCGTTTCGAGCGGCATAGTGTCCATAGTCGCACGCTAAAAAATGTTGAAATTCAGGACCAAAAAAGCACTCTGGTATATGGCTTTCGCAGGTGAGACTACACTTGTTGGAATAAGCAATCTTTCCTCTACGATTTGATGAAAA
>Ga0126336_10002904_pt1 | contig 9991 bp, 4 predicted proteins | sample SidCmetagenome_FD_92530 | JGI IMG/M metagenome (GOLD analysis project Ga0126336, IMG submission 92530) | Coral microbial communities from El Islote,Puerto Morelos, Mexico - Siderastrea C C metagenome | ecosystem: Host-associated > Invertebrates > Cnidaria > Coral | place: El Islote,Puerto...
AGTGATCAAAGAAAAAAATCGTTCGAGATAACAGGATTTTGAGATAATCAGTGCTCAATAACTGACAAACATCATACAAGGGGAACAAATTTCTGTTCAAGATAACGGGGAATTCAAGATTTCAGATAGCTAGGGCCAGTCTACGCCGGTGTCTACTTGGTAAACTTCGTGACCTCCATTTGATTGATAAACTCTGTGAAAAGTTAGAACCAGTTTGCACAGAATAAGAACAAGTTTAATAGGAAAGCTCTACTGATTCAGTAGCTCTCATATTGAAAGGTGGCATTTTAGGATTTTCTTCCACATCGAAAACCATGCATTCAAAGTTTGTACCGCTTAATAAACAGTTCCGCAGGAACTGCGTTCATTTGAAGGTCACGTTTTAGGATCTCGCCCTAAAGACCCAATTAAAAGTTAGAACTATTTGTAGACTCAATGTTTGAAGTCCTATAGTATACCTCCTTTCATCGACTGAAATTTTAGACAAGACAACCGATCCGTTTCACTGTACGCTCCAAACGCCTTGAATGCGAGGCATTTGCTCATCCGGATACGTAAGTCACTTAAAATGGAATTTACTGTATTAAAAAACACGAACACTCGAGCCATAATCCACAAACAGGAAGGACTAAGTATGGTTTTTGTGCTCTCTCTAATCTTTGACCCTTCCTCTCTGTATAGCGTCCACGTTTAAGGTCGCAAAAAAATTTCACTTTGTGAGACAACAAATACTACCACCTGAAAGTACTGTACTCGAGAGGTTTCATCAGAATGGTAACGCTTCTGTCTTAATCTCTCACAGCAACAAAAGATAGAACCTCCTTTGTAAAGCATAATACACCTCAATAAAGCAAAGAATTTCAGTCATAGGCTTCTCTTTGAGTTAAGTCACACACTAAGATCTTACACACAGTCAAACAAAATTATGAATCACCGTGTTCAACAACACAAAAACAAACAAACAAACAAACAAGATAAACAGCCTCAAAGGATAGAATTGTTCAAAAGTCGGTTTTCTTCCTGATGGTTAGGCACAGGAAATATCTCCTCAACAGGCAACAGGAAAGTGCAGGAATGTACTGCTCAAGAAAGCATTTGCTCAGTAGCTTTCATTTGAATGGCCAACTTATAGGATCTCATCCACAGACCCAAAAATTAGAACCACCTTGTACAACATAGTAAACAGCACTACAGGAAAGTACTGCTCAGTAGCTTTCATATGAATGGTCACACTTAAAAGATTTCATCTACAGAGTCACGAGCTAGAATCCCTTTATACAGAATAATAAACAGCGCCACAGGAAAGTACTGCTCAGTAGCTTTCATTTGAATGCTCGCGTATCACACTTCAGGATTTCATTCTGTAATATTATGCTGTACAACTGAGTAGCTCTTGCTACTGAGTTAACCGAAGGATGACCATTGAAACGAAAGCTTTCCTATGGCACTGCGGCACTGTCCGTTTTCAATTTTTAAATGACTAAATTTCCCAAATTTCCACTTCCACACAGTTACAAGTAAACTGACCAACAGTGAAATCTGATAGATTCAATCAGTGCAACCTAAAATCCATTGTGAGGGAGAATACTTTACAGCGCGGACTAGTCTGTTTCGAAAGTGAGGCCCAAATACCTTGATCATTTTTTTCTAAGAAATCTCTCTCTTGAAGTGTATTCTCATCAATTTGTTCTTTGTTTTTAGCCTTTCAAAATTACATTCAGGAAGGAAGTGTTGATTTGGTCAACCCCAATGCCAAATGCTAATTCAATAAATGTAATTCTCTCTTTAAGTCCTTGGAAAAAGGATGAGCTCCTTAAGTATGACCATTGAAATGAAAGGGATGTTAAACTTGGGCAGTATTGGAAACGAAAGGATGAAAAATATACAAAAGATACAACGACGACGTTAAGCAAACACAGTTATTTGCTTACCACTGTCAAACGTTAAACATTAGAAAGTTGGACAAAGATGAATCAGTTACCCGACTGAAGCACGGAAAAAAAAATGTCAAACTCTCCGGACATGGGGTTGTCAAAAAAACCAAAAATTCCCGATCACCCTCCTACGCTAGCAAAGGGGGCGCATTTCAAACATATTTGCATTTATTGACAATAGCTCTTGAATCAATGAATTGAGCACACAAGAACCGACCGATTGAAAACAGTTCAATGGTTTCGGCGCTCAACAATCCTTAAGAGAAATTCACTAATTATGTCAGTTCTAATAACCAGATCGTCAGGTTCCAAATTGCACCGATCGTAATAGTGTAATAACCGCATACCGTTACTCGAGGTGCTTTCGCCAAAGAGAAGCGATGTTAACATTTCTGGCATTTTGAATAATATTCGCTGAGCCATGACAGATTAGCAAATGTATGTTTGCATATGTGTAATCTGTTTTGTACTCCATTGTTTGCTGCCTTAAGAGACGAACTTTAGAGAATAATACGGTAATACGCAGTTTACTTTCTTCCAGGCTATTCATTTTGCAAATGCCGCCATAAGACACCCACTCATCTTTCTTCATCCGAACTTCATTTCCTTTCTTTAGGATCCAGAACTTTCGCAAAATAGTACGTGACAAAACAACACAATCGATGTTTTATCTCTGTGTGTATATGTAGAATGCGCTTATCTCGTAAAAATTACCACTTGACGCCTTCCGTCAACTAGGAATATTCAAAGCTAACCACCATGTAGCGCCATTTTGTCACGAAAAAAAGTTATCCAAGGACCCCAGACAATAAACTTAGATCTCGGTTTCTTCGAGCACCGACACCATAGACCAGTCGCATTTTCCTTTGCAATTGTGACCGTCAGTGCATGAATTTTCAATGCCTCTTTCTTCTCCCACAGTAGAGCTGCTCTGTGAAAGATGTTGAGTGTCCTTTTCATCCGCTTTGCTTTTAGTGTCGCTTAAATTTTCTTGCGGCACTTTTTCGTTAAGTTCAGCCGGTTGCCTTGCCGGAATATCGCCATCTTTGATAAGGCATTCTTTGTCGCAAACGCAACCGAAGGTCTCTCCGCTTGTCGAAGTCTTTTCTACGTCGCTTTGTCTTGTGTCCAGAGAGCTCTCTGTTCGCTCCCATTCTATGCTCGCTCCCAAATGGCAGGACTGATTGCTCTGTTTGAGCCCGTCTGGTGTCCGGTTCTTAGAGCGAAAAACCGAGCTTATCGCACTAGCGGCTGAATTGCTCCGAGAATTCTTAAAAGCACTCATGTTATAATACTGTCTATTGGCCTCCACGTTCGATATCATGTCAACATGAAGATGCGGCATACTGTTTTCGCTCAACCCTTCGGCGTGAAGCTTTCGACTCACGACTTCTTGATGGTGCAATTCGCTGCGCGCGTCTTTAAAAGCAATTGATATCACCTTGGCAAGGCTTTTGGCTTCGCTGTTGCTTTTACACAAGACAGCGTTACACTCCACCACTTCGGATTTCGTCCCTGGCTGGTAAGTAAAGAAGAAGATTCTTTGATGCGCTTTAAACACTCCGCTGAACCGAATACGTCGCAAATGAAACACTTTCTCTTCGTCCTCAGTGCTATCTTTATCGCGCAAAGACAACTCCTGTTTAGTTAGTTTCAACGTGTAGTGGTCCAAAGATTTCAGCGTGGATTTCTTCGACGTGAAAATAGCTCTTACAGTGTCGCAAATTTCCGAATGACCCGGGCTGCAGAGTCTCTCGCAACCCAGATACTTCACCGAGTAAGTTGGCGTGTGAACGTTGAAGTCGACTCTTTGGTAGTCCCGCTCAGCTCCCAAAGTGTTTGATCGCGATCGTAGTGGGCTACAGAGAAATCTAATCATGTCCCAAAACTGTCGTGCTTTGTAAATAAATGGTCGCTAGACGAAGCCTAATCTTGTTGCTCTCGGCATGTTCCGTGTTTCAACTCAAGAGGGGTCCTCGCACATCAACAACCCAACGAGTCCATATTGCGTCGATTGGTCAACGTTATTATTAGAGTCTGAGTAGAGTCGTCCTTCGAGGAGACTGAAGCCGGTGTTGAAGTTTACGCGGAGCACAACGCGCTGAAAACAATATCAGTGACAGTTGTATGATACGCAAACTTGCCACTCAAGACAAAAACGTTTGCCTCCCTCCAAATCGATTCCGTTCGCTTCCGCAGACAAAAACAACGTATCTTCTAATAGGGTGCTCGTGGTTCTTAATTTGTTCCGTGGCCTCCTTCACGCCAGTTCTGTTCCTTCGCGTGTAAGTATTCCCTTCAGAGCACCGTGTTACTATAATCGAATTTCACGATAGTAATCGCGAGATGTCGATGACATGACATGGTTTAAATTAATCATTACAGTTCGCTCCAATGCGTACGTTCTTCGTGATTGCGTAAAAAGTATTGTTTTCGGTCAAAAATTATTTAAGCGCCGATCGCTTAGTTTATGCTCGCAATGTCGAGTCCCTTGGGACCTGTAAAAAGATACAGTAAGCTGAGAGGCTTCTTGGAACCTTCCACGCCAAAATCCGCTTTCTTGTGTTACAATGTGACAAAGCTGTCGCTCGTCTAGATTAGTTTTTGTGCAAATTCAAACAGAGACTGTTTGCATTAATATTCGAGCTGTCAGTCTGAGTTTGACAAATCCAGTCCGCTTGAGTTAAATTTACGTCATTTGTATCGCCTTACACGCTTCAGATCCGTTTAGTGTTTCCTTTGCGGCAGTGATCTGGAGAACATTCGAATTTTCACTTCTATACTCTTGATGACGGGGTGAAAGTCAACACGGATCAAGCGACCGCGTCAATTGTGGATATTTCAGCATATTTGCGGTGAAATAACATCACTCTCGAATTGAAAGCGATAGCGTTTCGTCTGCGAACTGGGTGTAATTGTAATATCTGGTGCGTGACCTGAGAAAAAGATCATAAATAACATTTTCTTCATTATTGGCCGGTAGTTAAGTGGGTTATTTACTCATTTCTCGAAGACAGACATGAACCTGATTATCATGTACTAAAATGTCGGCAGATCGACACTGTTTGGAAACATCCGCTTCGATAAAGACTTTCAACTTTTTACATTAGCCGTAATACATAGGTACAATGTATTTTTAACAGCTTTAAGCTCTAAAACAGCAATATTTTATGCTACGATGTAGCGCGTAGCTTGATCGTGACCCTGTAAATCGCTCTCCTCATTTCCGGAACAAAACACGCTATCCTTTAAGAGTAACCGCTGACAGAAGTAAAAGGCCCATTTGTCGGCGCGGCTGGAGTTCTTCCCCGTGGGTGGTGGGGAAGAGGCAGGCATTCTCTGGACTCTTGGCGGGGAGGGTGAGTGCACTTAACACTTTCCCTTGTTTCCTCAGTTATCATTCTCGCCAACAACTTTGATCAATCACTTCTTTTCACAGAAGATTCTGGCAAGTATCTTTGAATTTTCCCCCAGCTCGCAAAAGGCGCGCTTTTTGTGTGTGTTGTTCCAGTTTCGGTTGTCACAGTTTGGTTTGTTTGTGTGTATGTTTGGTCTACCTTGCCTTGTTGTTTGTTAGTTTGTTCTTCGATCCAATTTATTTTAGGAATGCGATTGTAATTGGATTTCATTGTTGTTCCTTGCTTCGAGTTTTAATCTGCTTGACGGGTTTTTCCTCTCTTTACTAAGATCGATGTCCCTGTATTCTACCGGACCCGAAAGCCAATGGTATGAAACCGTTTGCCGACTGCTTTATGTTCCCCGACTTAACAAAAAAATGGATACAATTATTGGATTTATTTTATTTTATTTTTTATTACTATTTTTCTTCACAAAACCGAAAGTCAAGAAAGGTGTTGGGACTGATCGGGATGTACGTCATGCGTGCATGCTTTAAAATTCGAATCGCAACCGAGTTAGTTTCCAATATAAATATTTATCGATGTCGTTCTTGGACTCTAATACATCCGTACAGACTGATATCCGACCAAAGAAATGTTGTCTTGCGATTCATGTTCAACAACCGGCAACTGAACATCAATTGGCAAATTACAAACTTGGCGGCACGTCAAACCTAAATAACATAAACGGCAATTCCCATTTTTTCTATCAGAATGTATAATGCGTCCTCCATACTCTGTATATAATTTGACCTTGATTATACCACACAGCTCCCCTAAATATAAATACTGAAAGCTTTCTGAGAGAAAAGAAAGTATTTATTATATTAAATTGGTTATACAGGAAAGATATTTAAGTTTTGATTAGATATCACTTTGGAAACAGCGTCTATCGTTTAAAATAAAGTCTTCTGATCCAGTGCAGTTTTTGACTGAAAACAGTTAGTGCAGGTCTTGGTGATACAATGGTTGATTTTAAAACCGTCAACCAAGTACAACCCTTTTTGTGCCGTATCAGTGTTTCGTGTCCTGGCATGCATCTCTCGAAAGCCCCGAAACTTTTAGGGCCGGCTGTGTCATGCACAGTAACTCACGCTGTGTCTTGCAAAGGCTGAAAAGTAGTGATGTAACTCTTGAAGGAAGTCAGACTAGAAAAACCGGTTGGATGTGTAACTTTGCAGATTGAATTCCACAATTTAGTTGCATGACTCTAGGATTGAAATGTCGTGAGGCCTAGCATGAAACTAGAGTTGCGACTTAGCGTGTTTGGTCATGACCTAAAGAAAGATAGCCTTATAGAAAAACACGAAGTCCTTAATTTCTCTGTAATTGTCGGTTCTAACAGCGTTTCTAACAACGGTTCTATATATTTGATCTCGCCTCCTATTTTCTCTTTGGCCTCTCTGTGCCGCGCGTCAAGGAAAGGAATTGAAAGACCTACAACTTGTCTGACAATCAATATTCCGTTCTTTGACTCGGCTGAATGCTCGTCATCAAACATATTCTTTCCCGGCATGAAATTTCCCTTTTACGGTCACATTAATTAATTTTTCTCGGTCGTCCACTTTAAATACCAGACAGGCCATTTGGCGTGACTTGAATGTAGACAGGATGTATAATATACTGATAATAGTCTCAGCTTTTATAAGCATATTAATTATAGTCGGGATCAGTCAAATGCGATTTACAAACCACTTGAAGGCAAGGTCACTCTACTTTATTTATTTTAGGCAATTTTGTTACCTTTGAGAGTCAATTCTGTTATGTCGCAGGTCCTTAAAACCACTGCCCAATTGTCTTTAATTGAATGGTCACACTAAAACAGAATTCATGATCGATTACAGACTCAAAAGCTAGAATCACTTTGCTCAGCATAAAACAGTAGCACACCGTACCACATGAGAGTCAGACAATCAATAGCTTTCGTTTGAATGGTCACACTTTGGGATTTCATTCACAGACTCAAAAGTTAGAACCACCTTGTACAGCATAATAAACAAAACCACAGGAAAGTACTGCTCAGTAGCTTTCACTTGAATGGTCACACTTAAGAATTTCATCTGGAAAACGTACAAAATTCCTTATACAGCATAATAAGCTGCACCAAAGTAAGTACTGCTCAATAGCGTTTTCATTAGAATTAGTAGTGCTTAGTAGTTTCTATCCAGAACCAATTTGTACGACAGACCATTCAAATGAAAGCAATCAGTGAGCAGTGCTTTGCTGTTTCAAGTGCTCTTATTTTGTCGTTTGAATCTGTGGAATAGGATGAAATCCACAAAGTGACCATTCAAATGAAAGCTGTTCAGCCACTACCGTCCTGTAGTGCTCTTAATTTTGCTATACTCTTTATTTTGCGTAACTGAGTCTGTGGCCATTTAAACGAGAGCTGTACAGCCGGGGTGGTTTTACTTTTGAGTCTACGGGTGAGACTCTAAAGTACGGACAAGTTTTTGTAACCTTTAATTCTTCAGATGAAGCAGCACCTTTTTACAGTGAGTACAGTGGGGAAGTTTGTTTTTAAGTAGAAACGTTAGCCACTGGTTGAAGTGATAGATTAAACAACCCTTAAGAAAAGTTAAATGACACTTAAAGGTGTTCTAAATCAGGTCGAGTTTCCACTTCAACACCTAAATTTAAAGTAAAAGTTTATACCAAAATTTTTGTAGCCAAAGTAAACGCTATTTAAAAGTTTCTTGAAACTCTTAAGAAAAACTATAAAAACGTTAAAAAAAATTTACAAACACTTCAGTCCAGATAATTGTGACTTAAGTGAAAGCTCCAAATGATTGCTTGAGATGACTGACTAGCAAACCCGTCCGATTAACTGCAAAGAAGGGACGTCTAAACAGATTTCTTTCAAATAATGGGAGATTTAGAAAAGAAATTAAAAAGGGAAAAGATTGTTGCACACTACCAGCAGTCTGCCATCACGCGAGAGGCGCTCTTAGGGTTGATAACACTGAAGTAGACTCCAAGGACCTTTTGGCTCTGTCATGTAACTGTTAGTACTGAAATAGATTAGTGATTGAACATGTATCAAAGGTCGCACAATTATAAATAATATTTACCAGATGATATCTTGGTGGTCCTTCTGAGTTTGAACTTTGCTACCGTAACTTGAGAACACATCGTCAAGAACTCAGACATTCATGCATGGTTTACAAATATTTGCCTTAATTGAAAAGGTCAAAATACTCAACCTGTTTTGAGCAAAACAGCTCTTTCGTGGTAGGACGCAGTATTGTTCTATCTAGACCGCTTGCAGTACTTCTTCTGTCAAGGGATAGTGTAGCGTACCTATTACTCTCAGAAAAAAAAAGATACATTTAAAATACCAAGAAAAGCAAACTGATATCCTACCTTTACTGACCAGACATGCCGTTAAGTTCCATGAGTAATGCGACCCTAAAATTAACCTTAAAACGTGACTTGATTTGTGGGTAAAGCATTATGCATATGCTTGTATCAGTACTTTTAGTGGAGCTTTAATAATTATTGTAGACTGCATGGAAACACCTCCACAAAAACTCTTATTGAAAAGAAAGCAGCTTACAAACACCTCTCCACATGTTTAAGCTACAGCAAAATAACAATAGTAAAGGCCTGATTGATCCGCAAGTATAACAAGGGTGGGTAGCTACCTAACTCCCAGACCCCAACCCCCACCCCACCCCCATCCCCTCCCCCCCCTACGTCAATCATTTCCACACTCTACTCTCTTGCCTTGATAGCTTGCACGGGGTCTCCAGAACCTTGAATAAGAAAAGGGTTTGCATTCGCTTTTATGTATCGATAGAAGTTCTGTAGGCCATTAGCAGCTACTTCGAAACATTTTCACCACAACTATTTGATCCATTGCTTGTCCAGTCTCTGAGGTATTTACGTGAACCTCAAGGAGGGAGCGAAACAAAAGCTTATTCACAGTTGCCCGCCGAATAATATCAGATACAACTGAAGTTCAGAGTTGACTGAGCCACTGGTATATATTTAGATATACATTTTTAGATTGTCTGGAAGCAATAATGATTAACTACAGGTACTTAGCCGGAGTAGAACTGCTAAACCTTGGAGAACAATCAGTAGTGCATCAAACACGGAATCGGTACGTCTCTTTTCACTTGCAGAGCCAAAACCCTTGGGTATTGAGAACAGCATTATTCTTGTTGTTTTCGAGTGTTTGTAGATCCTGAAGAAAACGAAGCAGAGATTTTGAATTAAAACATATTTTCCCGTGAAACATTCAACTTGAATTGAGTCTATGGTCGAAATCTTACCGTGTGAATATTTAAATGAAAGCCATAGTACTTTACGAATGTGCTGTTGGCTGTTTCTTTCATCTTTCTAAAAATATAATGAAAAATTCGCCTTTGTATCCTGATGTCAGGTGATCTGAAGTTAAAGACTAGTACAATCAAAGCTGCATAATGAATTCTACGAAGAAATGTTTGCCAGCACGCTATCGACATGGACGTTCTTTACAAGACACACCCGCACGCGAGTAGAAACCAACCAAAATTAGATTAGATCGTTATCAGTGTGAGATATTTCTATCATTTGACTATTTTTCCAGTATTTAGGTTAAGAGAACTGAACTTCAACTCCTTCTTTTGGTTTTCTCAGTGTGTGTGTTTAAAAACATTCCCTTTCTTAGAAAAT